>ERZ724522.1169-NODE-1169-length-14749-cov-8.007350_pt1 | contig 14749 bp, 11 predicted proteins | sample MGYA00376055_ERZ724522 | MGnify/ENA primary metagenome ERZ724522 (study PRJEB28724, sample SAMN07190884) | wastewater metagenome | isolation source: effluent of sewage treatment plant in Hong Hong | place: Hong Kong | collected 2016-03-17 ... | reverse complement strand
CACAGCCGCAGTTCGACAAGTGTGTGGCCGCGTTCACCGACGCCGCCGGTTACCGTGCCTGGTTGAAAGCCGCGCTGCGTGATGAGGTGCTGCGTCGTGAAGCGCGCCGACTTGACGAGGAAGCCAACACGGCGAAAGCGGCGGCCCTGTCCGCGTTTGAAACTGGCCTACCACCCGCCGACGTGCAAGCCTGAGAGGGGCCGTTAAGTGTCGAAGAGTAACGCAACGTACAATACAGCAAATCCTAACTCAAAAGTATATGTAAGACGAGTCGGAAATACAGTGGAGTTGTCGTTCCAGGCAGGTGCATCAGCAACATTTACTACTGCATATCAAACTGTTTATTCAGCACCGTCTGGATTCAGACCAACTACAACTGGCGCTCCCCCACCATTTGCAGTCCTGATGAACTCTGCTACAGCAGTTGCCACAACAGCAACATTGTATGCCAGTGGCACGGCGTTCTTAACTAGTAATGGGTGGTCAAGTGGGATTAATTATTGGGGGTACGCGGTGTACTCAACAACAGACGCTTGGCCAACCTCGCTACCCGGCTCTACTGCATAGTATGATAAAATAAAGCCATGAACCTACCCACTATTGACGTTACCCAAGAGCAAGCAGATCAGATTATTGCTGCTTTTGGTGGAGAGCAAAATTACCTAGCGTGGCTCACATCATCTGTGAATTCTTTTGTCCTATCAGTTGAAGGAAACAACCTTCGTTCAACAAGAGATGAAGAGATTGCTCAAGAACTAGAGGCTATTGCTCAGTCATTGCCGGAAGTTCCAGGGGTGGGTGAGTGACATGGCTAAAAAGAAGATTACACTAGCAGCACTCATCACAAAGAAGAATGGCGACGTTCATCAGGTGTACCGAACAAAGCGTGGAGGGTTCACGCTATCAAAGCGCCGTGGTGTTGCTGGAAGATTCCTACCCAACAAGAAAGACGAACTACGTCATTGGGCTAGCAAGAACAAGTACAAGATTGAGTTTACTCGTAGAGCAAATCCGTTTGTTGTGTACGACACAGTGACATCAGATGGTGATGAAAAAACTGGCCGGGTAAAGAAAAATCTTGAAGATAAACTAAACAACACAGGTAAGAAACTAAAGCGTAAATTGTTCGTAGGCGAGGGTAGACGATCAGCCTATCAGCAATGGAAGTTCTACATGGCATATATTGCCGGGCATGGCAATCTAGCCGCCCGCTGTTGCACCAGGTATGCTCCAAAGACACCGCACTCATGGGCTAACTGTGGCAAGAACAGCCAGAGCAATCACTTTACTGGTGATGCAGCAGACACAATGGTTATGCCAAGTTGGACTAATATTGGTCAGTTTAGTGGAGGCCCATCAGCACTCAAGGCCAATGGGCTTGGTTTGCCGGTACCTGGCGAAGCATGGCACGTAGAGATTTCCAACTCGTTTGCTGGTATTTGATGCAGAGCATTTGATTTTGCAAACCTCTATGATAGAATGGTAGAACAATCACATTCTAGGAGTTCTACCGTGTCAGACTTTTCTTTTAGGCTATTGCCAGACTTTCTTGCCAAATACGAAGGCGTTGAGCCTCCATTTGGATTTAGAGATGTTGGAGGCAATAGTCTCGGGGAAGTAACGTACGCACGCACATATTCTCGCCTCAAGCCAAACGGTAACAAAGAAACTTGGCTTGACTGTGTTGAACGAGTAACAAACGCTACATACACAATCCAGAAAGATTATGTTAAGTCAAATAAACTTGAATGGAACGACCAGAAGGCACAGTCAAGTGCCAAGGAGTTTTTTGACAGGCTTTTCAATTTAAAGTTCACCCCTCCGGGCAGAGGGCTTCAGCAAATGGGCAGCCCGCAGGTAATGAGTGGCAACAGTGCAAGTTTGCAGAATTGCGCTGTCATTTCAACTGGTGATATTGAGCGCCACGACCCTGGGCGGGTATTTGAATGGGCAATGCTTGCTCTTATGTATGGCGTAGGTGTTGGAGCAGACATGCTTGGTGCCAAGAAAAATATTGAGATTCGTGTTCGCACTGGCGAGCCAGAAACTTTTGTCGTGCCAGATTCCCGTGAAGGGTGGGCAGAAAGTCTGAGGCTCTTGCTCAACTCATACTTGCGTCACAATAGGCCAATTGAGTTTGACTACTCCCTCATTCGTCCGAAGGGAGCGCCACTAGTGTCGTTCGGCGGTAAAGCCTCTGGCCCAGACCCACTGATTAGGCTGCATTCTACGATTGAAAGAATCTTCGACTCCCGCGCCGGTAGGACATTGGATAGCGAAACCATCACAGACGTATTCAATCTCATTGGAAGTTGTGTCATTGCTGGATCAACACGGCGTTCGGCAGAAATCATGATGGGTGAATATGACGATGAGAACTTCCTTGACCTAAAGAATCGAGAGGTTTTTCCAGAAAGAAACTCTTACGATCCAAAAAAGCCGGGGTGGGCATGGGCTAGCAACAACTCAGTAAACGTACCAGTAGGAGCAGATTACTCTAAGTATGTAGATAGGATTGCAGCCAATGGAGAGCCTGGTCTTATTTGGCTAGATGTTGCAAAAACACATGGACGAATGAAAGATGAGCCAGATGACAAAGATAAAAGGATTGCTTCATTCAACCCATGCTGCCTATCGCCCACTACAACAATTATGACCTCTACTGGCCCAAGGCAAATTGGACAAATTGATGGAGAGTTTGTCGCAGTTGTCGATGGCAAAGAGTATGCTGCAAAGAAGCCGTGGGTATCGGGGGTGGGTGACATTTACAGGCTAAAGACTGTCGAAGGCTTTGAAATTGAACTCACCCCAGAGCACCCACTCATGACTGCTTCCGGCGAGTGGGTTGAGGCACAAACGCTAGAGGCGGGAGACAAGGTTCGCCTCCACAACCACAAAGACTGTTCATGGGGGAATCAGAATGATTTTGGGGAGGGGTATGTTATTGGCCAGTTTGTTGGCGATGGTAATTTCTCTAACCACGGCACTTCATCCCGCAATCGCGGGCTGGTAAAGATTGGTGATCCAACATATACGGCTGAGGCAAAGTTGTGGGACATTGCTGGCGACGACTATGAGGCATCAGAGTTTATGTTCAAAGTTGCCGAGCAGTATGCTACTCGTTCCGACTGGGCAGGGTGGAGCCAAGTTTCAGATCGTCCATACCAGATGATGACAGTGACAAACATTGTTCGCGAATATGGGCTAAATCCAAAAGACAAGCATGACATCTCAATGTTAGAGGCACAGTCTAGTGAGTTTTACAAGGGGTTTTTGCGAGGGCTTTTTGATGCCGATGGTCACGTTGAGGGCTATCACGAAAGCGACAATTACAAGGGGCTGTCAGTACGCCTTGGTCAGTCAAATTACGGGCTGTTGCAGTCCGTTCAAAGGATGCTCTTGAGGCTCGGAATTAACTCAAAAATATACAAGTCTCGTGATGCGGGCCAGAGGTGGTTGCCAGATGGGCATGGCGGCTACAGGTACTACAACACTAAGGCGTCTTGGAGACTCGTAATCTCAGCAGATAGTGCATGGGAATATGCGAGCACTATTGGATTCCTCCACTCTACGAAGGCAGAAAAACTAGAATCTGCCCTATCATGGCGCAAGCAAAGGTATACAAAACCGCGCACCGCCACAGTAGAGTGTTTCGAGTTTGTTCGTCGTGGGGAGGTATGGGATACCGAGGTTGAGACAGTACATGCATTTGATGCTAACGGTTTCTACGCCCACAACTCCGAACAGCCCCTTGAGTCTCAAGAGATGTGTACCCTAGTAACCGTTCATCTTCAGAATGCTGAATCAAAAGAAGATTTCTTGAGAACACTAAAATTTGCGTTCTTGTATGCTAAGACAGTTACGCTGCTCCCGACTCCGTGGACAAAGACTAATAGCGTCATGCAGCGCAATCGGCGTATTGGCCTTAGTTTGACTGGGATTACCGACGTTGTTGATAAGCGAGGCTTGCCAGAAATTCTTGAGTGGATGGAGGCGGGGTACGAAGAGGTGCGTCGTCTGGACCACGTTTACTCTGAATGGCTTTGTGTTCGTGAGAGCAATAGGGTAACAACCATTAAGCCAGAGGGAAGCGTTAGCCTATTGTCTGGTGCCTCGCCGGGTATCCACTGGGGACCAGGAGGAAAGTTCTATCTGAGGGCAATCCGTTTTGGTAATGGAGACCCAATGTTGCAACTGTTCAAGTGGGCCAATTATAGAGTAGAGCCAGACTTGGTGAGTGATGACACAAGCGTTGTCTATTTCCCCATGAAGACAGACTCATCTCGTTCAGAAAAAGAGGTGTCCATCTTTGAAAAGATCGGCCTTGCGGCAAAGGCCCAGCACCACTGGTCAGACAATGGTGTTTCTGTAACAGTGTCGTTTGATCCAGAGACAGAAAAGCACCTTATTGTGCCAGCACTAAGACTGCATGAGGGTTCATTAAAGGCGGTATCGTTCTTGCCAATGTCCAATGAGTCATATCCCCAGCAACCATACACTCAGATTACGGAAGAGGAATATGAGAGTTATGCAGATACTCTGATGAAGATTGACTTCTCTGCCATTTATGACGGGGTAGATAATCTTGAAGCAGTTGGTGAAAAGTTCTGCTCAAATGACTCTTGTACAATCTGATAAAATTAATTCATGAGCGACTACCCCCCGAATGTACCGACCAACGACATGGTGCAACTGCCAATAAACATGGACTTGGCGCAAACAGGAGCACCAAATGCAGTGCTGATAGTGATAGCGCTGACGTTTATAGTAATTGGTCTTGTTGTCATCTTTTGCAAATCAAGAGATTAACAGGCATTTTCCTCAGGGGTAACGCAAGGGAAACATATCAATCATACAATTAACACATGACAACACTTTTACTTATTATCAGCGCAGCAGCCGTTATTTTCATGGTATTTGGTCTAGCCCTATTTTACGCGGGGCAGACCAGTGAAAAGAGCGTAATCAACACACTGCTCATATAGCCTATGCAGCAATAGTGTCAGCAGCAATTGCCATTGTTATTAAATATACAATCGGTGTTCGTACCGGGGTAGAGGTAGAAGAAGAAGGCATCGACATCACCCACTCAGTTCCAGTTGCAAACTGATCAATACTTCGATATAGTGTTCATCACAGACCTACGAATGGAGACACTGTGAACATTTCGGCAGACGTATGGGTAGTAATTCTTGTGATGCTTGCGTTTGGAGCAGGGGCGATTTTGGGAGAAACCAAGAAGGTGCGACCGATTGTTATTGGAGCCGGTGCATCGGCAGTAGTGGCCTCGGCTGCAATTTATTTGCATCTAGTGTAGAATAGAATTGTGGACGACGAGCCAGGTGGGGTCGGAGACATAAGCGGAAAACCGTTTATGTGGATGATAAATGGCAATATCGTTACAGCGTCCTTTGACTCAGGCGAGACAGTAGTGTTCAAGCACGGGGAAGAAGGGTGGCTTGAACTAATCATGCTGGGGTTGATCTTAACAAAAAGTGTTTGAGGGACTTGTAATCTTCTTTGCAGTAGAGGCAATAACTCTACTGGCAACCAGGGCTATCTTGTGTGGTGGCGCCTGCCGCGCCACTAGACGTGAAAATGATATAATTTAGTATGTCCAATAGGTATGCCCAAAAACTTTTTTCTGAGCATCCTATTGCTATGTGGTCTGGTGATGACAATGTTTGCTATCAAAGTTGTATTACAGAGGCACAGCGCAGGTTTTGGACCGGGTGGACAATTTATGGCGGTAGCGCTACAGAATTCACAAACATAGTAGACAACAAACCTTTTGAAGATACTTATATATCAAAAATTGTTCCAACATCCAAGAACTTGTTGACAAGTAACCAGGCAACGGTAGAGTCTGGCGATACAACTGGCTGGGTTCAGTTTTCTGCGGGTACGCTGACAGCAGACACAACTTCTCCGTATCAAGGCACATATTGCATCAAAGACACGTTCTCATCAGGAAGACTAAGTGTCAGCCAGACATCAAAGATAGCAGTAACAGCAGGAAAAAGATATTACGCCACCGCCAGGATAAAGGCAGACGCAGGGAACATTGTTGGCAATAACGACAATGTTTATTTGATCATCACATGGTACGACTCTGGTGGGTCGCAAATATCTAATTCCAACGGCGCAACCATAACTGCCACAACTTCCTGGCAAGAGATAACAGCAAGTGGCATTGCTCCGGTAGGGGCAGCAAAGGCACTGGTTCTTTTTTATAGATCAGCCACAGTAGCGGAGTCTACAACATTTTATATTGATGCTGTTGGATTGTATCAAGGAGATTCTGCAACGTATTCATGGGATGATCCTGGGTCTACCCCGGCTAACGTAGACGGCGACTATACCATTGATCTAACAAGCACATACGCCTGGAATTCCGGGGTGTCTTTAGAATCAAACGTGCCAACATCAGCATCATTCTTTATGTATGTGTATGCAAACTCTGTTGATTATGTTGACTTTGGATCAACAGATGGAACAAGCGAGAGTTTGACAAGAAACTACTTCCCAGAGATATCAAGCAACACCTGGATCAAAGTATCCTCCAACAACTTGCAATACAACAACCTACTTATTCGCATCAAGTACAAAGACAATCAAACTGCAAGTGGGCTTGAGTACCTCCTATCTGGTCTCACTGTGGGGCAATACTCAGAGCCCCTGTCAAGCGATTCACTGGGAATTGCTGCAACTACCCCGGCAGGAACAGAGAACGTCATAACGTCTGGTGCCCTCCCAGGAACAATCAAGTGGCACGAAGAAAAGTCTTCCGGGGTATCTGAAAGGTCCATGTATTACTCATTTGCAGATGGGCACTTTTTGGCATCAAACTCAGCAATGCCAATGGTGTATGGGTCAAACTATCTGACAAGAGTAAAGCCAGTTCCATCACCACATGAGGGGGAGTATCCATCACTAACGTTTGATGGCTGCGGCATGTTTAATAGCCAGGGCAGGTATGACACGTTCACCCTAGAGTTTTGGCTCCGGGTAGGGGGAGGAACGATAACTCCACGAAAGATATTGGGACCAGCAATATCTGGAAACGAGGACGGTCTTTATATCTGTGGAAGTGCAGTTATTGTTTCTGTGGGCAATGAAAGAATCACATACAATGTTGGTAGATGGGGTGACCCAATGCTATTCCACATTGTCTACACTCCATCGAATATTTCTCTTCTCATTAACGGAGAGACCGTAGCAGAAAAGCAGATTAACTCATCAACAATAACCTTGCCAGCAGAAACAAATCAGTGGTGGGGCTTTTATTCATATGAAGACATAGACCCTCTTGAAATAGACATTGTTAGTTTGTTTGGGTATGCAATACCTGGGCCGGTAGCAAAAAGGCGATTCGTCTGGGGCCAAGGTGTAGGAGAAATAAACCTCATTAACTCCCAGTATCAGGGCGATGGGGCTTTTGCAAGTTTCTCTGCGTCAAACATTACCAACTCAGTGTCGTATCCAGACAACGCGACTTGGGCAGCGGGTAGTCTTGATAACTTGACAGTAACGAGGAACAGGCTTGCTCCGGACACCCCCAAAACTCCTGAGGTAGTGCTAACGTCACACACAAAACAAGAATGGCTCGATGATCTAGATGCGCTCAACACTGGAAGAGACTCTGCGTCGCACACAATCAATAAACTTGTCTATCTCAACTACAGGCCCAATAGCGAGTACGATGCACAGACAAACTATGCAATGTTTGATAATCCGATATCTTTCTGTAAAGACGTTGCTGGCATGACCGCAACCGTCAACATTCCCTCTACGACGCAAGTATCTGGCGACAAGACATCTGTGTACAACTTTTTAGATGTGTGTGGCAATCCAAATGACCTAGTGTCTCCTAGCACATGGGCATCGGTTACCGCTGCGTGGCCGGTACTTACCATAAGAAACAAGTCCAATCCAAGTGCTGTTATTACAACGTACTGCATCTGCCTTAGTTCCACCAAGAAGTTTGTGACAGTGTATGCAGACAGCACAAACTCAATCCTTGAAGTGCTTAGCACAAGCACAGCAAGTAGCACAAGTACAGCAATTGTGTACAAGTTTGCCGGAACAAGCACATCAACTCTGGCAACAGCGCTACTGAGAGACCTTGCAAATGTTCAGGTGTTCATTGGATCAGACACATCGGTATCTGGCAACGTAAACTTTCATTCATTTGGTTTCTTCAACAATAGGCTTTACAATGAGAGGCTGTCCTCAGCAACAGGACTTGTGACTGTAGAGCATTTCGATCAGACCAATGCAACTGCTGTAGATGCAGTAAAAGACAAGATGTTTGTTAACTACACCTACTTTGCTAAGCAAGAGTTTGGTGCATTCTACGAAGATTATGGAATTCGTGGGTCGTGGGAAGACTATGTGCCGCTGGCCTCATTGGCCGGGGTAGTCAAGGATGCAAACGGAAACGACTCTATATCACTAGATGCAATTCAATACAACGTCAGTTATCCAGCACCAGAATACATTAGCCCGGTGGCACCGCCATCAACATGGACATACGCAGAGTTTGCAGACTATTATGAAGGGCTAACGCTTGCCTTTTTGTACATGGGCATTTATTCAGGGTATGAAACATACGGAGACTTAAAAAACCAAACATCTTTCGTAGACATTGCAGATGCGGCAACCATGATAGATACGTCTGGCCAGTTCGTTAGATCATTCGTATCTTTACAAAAGGGTAGTTCTTACGTCAAGCAGGCATCAGAGTTGGAGGACGTGATTTCTGCTACCAATGCAAACACAGTCTACTTCCAAGCATTTGACAATGCAGACAACACCTTGTTTGAGATATATGATGGAGCGATCCTTGTGCCCCCAAGAAGTAGGGCGGTAGACAAGTGGTCCCTTGTCGTTAGTTTGGAGTATTCAGTGCCAGGCATTCTTACTTACCCTGTAGAGGTAAAGAGTCTTGAACTTGCGGCTACTGCCCGCAATAGAAACGACTTCACCCCGATTAAAGCAAGTTCAGGAAAAGACCTGTATCCCATAGTAACCAATGGTGTCTATTATGACAATAGTGCGTACAATCCAATCAAGGTTGACAAAAGGGCTCTCCCATACCTATACCTTGGAAACTATAGTGGGTTTACCCCAATGGGGCCAGCACAAAATGGTTGGGACAAGGGGCTTCAGATGATTATTCCAGAAACCAAAGACCCAGAGTACAAACTAGACAATATCCAGTTTTGGACAAGAACGAACAGATACTTCCCAGTGTCAGAAACAACGTTTGCAAAGTTTGAGTACGACAATGGTCAACTGCTATTTACGGTACAGTCGTATCAAAGCGATAAGAAGCGTGGCATCGTAAAAGTATATAGCAGCATTGGCGTTCCATTCACAGCAGGGAAGTTTGTCCAAAATGGAAATCTTGTCTCTCAGCCAATATTGGAAATGAATCAGTGGCACGCTATGGCATTTGCATTTGAAAACACCGGATTCAGCACTGGCGGCAGCATCGCAAGAATGACATTTTTTCCGGGTATGTCGTATAACAACATGTCATACTTTTCTACAAAGGCATCTCTAGGATCAGCGCAGGTAAAGTATCGCTCATGGACTGATATTCTCGCTCATGTTTGGTCTTATTGGAGAGATGGAGACTTTGACTGGGCAGATATTCTTGTCGAGGGCACAGCGGTACTTAAAGAAAAAGAGTTGTCTCAAATCGTATATAGAACTTACATTGGCACAGAGCAGATTTCTGTGGAAGCCATGTCACCACTAACGTTCAAGCAAGACTCCGTTTCTGCATATTCGTCATCGTCTTGGTCCAACACAACCATTATTCCAGTCTGATATGGTACAATCGTGGTATGGTCAATGTCGGAAAATCAAAAGCAACTGTTATGCCCAAGGCATATGACTGGGGATTGTATTTCTGGCAAAAGGTTGATGGCCACCTATTTCACGACGGCAATGGGAATGTGTTGAATATCCCCGCCAATCGTGGAGACATATCAAAAATTGCTGAGTTGCGTAAAGCAGCAGCGTATTACGGTGAGCCAGACGGAAAGCCATATTTTGTTCCTGGTGTTCGCAGAACATCTGATGAAGAGTATTCTGAGCAGGTAGACAGAATGAAGAGTGGGCTTATTCCAAATCTTAATGACCTCGGAGCAGTATATGATGCCCAGCAGGGCATTGCTGTCAACGGGAACGACGACTAATGTCTTGGGATATATCAGAAGATGCAGTAATTATTGATGGGCTTAACTTCGACAACGCCATTCCAGTAAATACCAGCAAGCACTCCGATCCATTTATGAAATCATGGGATCACGTGCGCCTGTATAGAGGCATCAACAAGAACTTTAAGCGCCGCTCTGACCGTATGGACAAGGCAGACGTCACGCCGCAGGGCAGTGGAGATGCTAAGTCAAAACAAATCAATCCAGGTTCAGTTATTAGAACCGGGTATGGCGTGTTCGATGTCATTACTCCACCATACGACCCATACCTGTTGGCTCAGTATTACGAAACACACTTTGCTAACCATGCAGCCGTAGATACAAAGGTTGCCAACATGGTTGGTCTTGGCTATCACTGGGAGTTGTCTGATTCTGCAATGGCCAGGGTAGATACCAAGGAAACTGACAAGCAGAGAGAGGCAGCAAGAGGCAAGGTAGAGAGAGCCAAGGCCTCTATGAACAAGTGGCTAGATGATCTTAATGACGACGACACCTTCATCGGAACCCTTGAGAAGGTTGTCACAGACTTGCAGTCTATAGGAAATGGATACCTTGAGATAGGCCGTAAAACAAGTGGGGAGATAGGCTACATCGGGCACATTCCAGCAACCACCATTAGGGTGCGTAGAGAGCATGATGGGTATTGCCAGATTATTGGCAATAGAGTTGTGTTCTTCTCCAACTTTGGCAAGACTGGGTATAACCCTATCACTAATGATCCAAAGCCGAACGAGATTATTCATTTTAAGGTTTATTCACCACTGAATACTTATTACGGGGTTCCAGACATTGTGTCTGCCGGGCAAGCGCTTACTGGAGACCAGTTTGCACAGCAGTACAACATTGATTACTTCCAGAACAAGGCCGTTCCACGATACATCATCTATGTAAAGGGTGGGAGGCTGTCTGAAGACAGTGAGAGAAAACTGTTTGAATTTATGCAGGGCAATCTCAAGGGACAGAATCACAGAACACTTGTTGTTCCACTGCCTCCCGACACTGATCAAAGCAAGGTCGAGTTCAAGATGGAGGCAATTGAGGCGGGGGTACAGGAAGGGAGTTTTGGAAAATATCATGACTCAAACAGAAACGATGTCCTCACGGCTCATCAGGTTCCACTCTCAAAGATCGGGATGGGTGATGGTTCTCTTGCTGGCACTATTGCTTCTGACCGCACATTCAAAGAGCAGGTAGCCAGACCTGGCCAAAGAATGATAGAGAAGAAGGTAAACAAGATAGTCTCAGAGGTTACAGACGTTCTCGTATTTAAACTCAATGAGTTGACGCTTACCGATGAAGCCGCTCAGGCACAGATTCACGAGAAGTATTTGCGTGCTCAAGTGTTGCTACCGAATGAGGTTAGGGATGAGTTGGGCAAGGCTCCACGTCCAGGTGGTGACGATCCCCTAGAACTAACAGCGCGTCAAGCGGCAGACACGGCAAATCAAACTCGTGGTAATGATGCCAGAGCAACAAGTAGAGACAATAATGCTGCCGATAATCCAAACACTGTGTCTGGAAGAAAGCCTCAGGGGGAGCAGCCCAAATAACTTTAAAATGGTGCTATAATGTTAGTGCCATTAGTGGCGGAATAAATTGCTATGGAGAAGGGTTTGTACGAGACTAAGGTTGCGCTAGAGAGCGATAGCATTCGCCTATCTATGCCACTTATCAAAGTGGACGAACCACGCCGTTTAGTACATGGCTTTGCCACCCTGGACAACATTGATAAGCAGGGTGATATTGTAACAAAGTCTGCAAGCATTAAGGCGTTTACAGAATTCCGTGGCAATATTCGCGAGCAGCATGATCCCAAGAAGGCCGTAGGCCGGGTAGTAAACTTTAAAGAGTCAACACTCTATGATCCTGAGACAGGCAAGGAGTACTCCGGGGTATTCGTTTCTGCATATGTCTCCAAGGGTGCAGAGGACACCTGGCAAAAGGTTCTTGACTCAACACTAACAGGCTTTTCCATCGGGGGTAGAGTTACCAATGCAGAAGATGCATACGATGAAGATGTAAACAAGACAATTCGCATTATCAACAACTATGAACTATCAGAACTGTCCCTAGTAGACAACCCAGCCAACCAGTTTGCTAACGTTGTCTCTGTAGAGAAAATGAATGACGGAACCATGCATGTCGAAACCCCGCTCGCAAAGGGCGATATCGAAAGCATCTTCTGGTGCCGCAAGGACAACATTATTACCCTAAAGTCTGCGGACAATGAAAGGTGTGCTGTGTGCGATGAAGATATGCACAACGTGGGCTTTGTTGAAACAAACGACAATAACAAACGCTCAACTATTAAGACTTCTCTTGAAAGTTTCAAGAAGAATGCGTTGACTGACGATTCAGTCGAAAACCTAGTAAAGGAGGCGAATAACATGGCAGAAGATACAACTGTAGAAGAGGTAGCAGCCGAAGAGGTTGTTAAGTCTGAAGACGCAGTTGAGGAAAGTGCCCCCGAAGTGGAGGCCGAAGTTGAAAAGGCTGAAGAGGCTACCGAGGCAGAGGCCGAAACAGAAGAGGTAGAGAAGTCTGACGAGGTTGCCGAGGCCGATAATGCCGAGGTAGAGAAGTCTGACCCTGCCGCACAGGTTGAGGAACTAAACAGCCTTCTTGTTGCAAGCCTAAGTTCTCTTGCTGATGCAGTCAAGAGCCTTAATGACAAGATTGACGAAGTTGCAAAGTCAGTCAATGGAGTTAAGAGCGAAGTTGCAGAGGTAAAGGATGGCACACAAAGTCTTGGAAAGCGAGTAGATGCTGTAGAAGACACTACGGCTTTCCGTAAGTCTGGCGATCTTGGCGAGGTCGTTCAGGAGCAGGAGATTCAGAAGTCTGGATCACTGTGGGGCGGTCGTTTCCTCAATACAACCGACCTATAACTAACAAAAATATGAAAGGTGGTGAAAGTTAAATGTCGGAAGAAATTTTAGAGAAGTCAGCAGAGCAGGGCGCATTTGCATCAGGTGGCATCGGAGGTGTCTCTGATCCTGCTAGCGGAATTCTAGGTAACGTACCAACTGCAAACATGGGCGTTACCACTGGACCGAATGCTGTAAACCCCACTGGTGTTGCAGGCGGTATCTTGGCTCCTGAGCAGTCTCGTCGCTTCATTGATTATGTATGGGACGCAACTGTTCTTGCTAACGATGGTCGTAAGGTCACCATGCGTGCAAACACTCAAGAAATTGAGAAGGTTAACGTAGGTGAGCGCGTGATTCGTGCTGCTAATCAGGCAGATGGTACTTACACCAACGCTGGTGCAACCTTCACCAAGGTTGAACTAACAACAACCAAGATTCGTCTTGATTGGGAGGTTTCATCCGAATCCCTAGAGGATAACATCGAGGGCGCTGGCCTAGAGGACCACCTGGTTCGTCTAATGACCAATGCCTTCGCCAACGATCTAGAGGATTTGGCAATCAATGGTGACGGCTCTACTGGCAACTTCCTCAGCATTCTCGACGGCTTTGTCCATCAGGTAACAACTGGTGGCGACGCTCACGAGGCTGTTGTGGCTGTGTCAAACAACGAGTGGAGTCCTGAGGTTCTAGAGAGTGTGATCCATGCGCTACCGCGCAAGTATCGTGCCCTCAAGAGTGGCCTCAAGTTCTACGCTGGTACTGACACATTTGCCGGTATTGTCAAGGAGAATGGAACCAATGCCGATGCCATTTGGACCGAAGCCGGTCGCAATCAGTGGCTATCTGGTGATGGGCAGACACTTGGTAACGCTCGCGTTACTCGTGCTCTTGGCGTTCCCGTCTTGGAGGTACCTTACTTCCCTGACGACTACGTGGAACTAACATTCCCGCAGAACCGCATTTGGGGCTTCCAGCGCGACATCAAGGTAAACCGTGAGTACAAGATCAAGAAGGATACCATTGAGTACACAGTATATGTACGCTTTGGCATCGCTTGGGAGGAATTAGACGCGGTTGCATTTGCCGATGCAGGGGCCAATCCGTACTGATGAGTAAACCTAGTAACTAGGTAAACTCTTAGTAGGCCAACATTGGGACCGCCCTTCGGGGCGGTCCCTTTGTCTTTGCATTTTAATGTGCTAAGATGTGTGTATGGGAAGAACCTGCAAAGTGTGCCAAGTTGAAAAAGAATTGACTGACTTTCCCAAAAACGGTAAAGACCGTTATGGCAACATCATGTATCGTCCTGAGTGCAAGCCTTGTCACAGTGCAGAGAAAAAGAAAAAGTATGCGGAAGATGGCGTAACTGCCAGCAAGCAAAAAGAGCAAAAGAAAAAGCGATACTGGAATGACCCAGACTTTAAGCAGGTTCACCTTGAATACAACAGGGCGTGGTACTCCTACAAGTATGCCAATGACCAAGGGTTTAAAGATCGGAACAATAAACGAGGGTACGCATGGAAGAAAACACCAAAAGGAAAAGCATCAGCACAATCAGTTTCTTCTACCCGTAGGGCGAGACTAAAAGGCGCAAGGGTGTCAGAAGATGTGTTGCAGCGAGAAAAACAATTTCGTCTATCTATGACAAAA
>ERZ724522.1168-NODE-1168-length-14755-cov-17.677415_pt1 | contig 14755 bp, 35 predicted proteins | sample MGYA00376055_ERZ724522 | MGnify/ENA primary metagenome ERZ724522 (study PRJEB28724, sample SAMN07190884) | wastewater metagenome | isolation source: effluent of sewage treatment plant in Hong Hong | place: Hong Kong | collected 2016-03-17 ... | reverse complement strand
CTCCCGATCAGCGTGGCTCCCTCACAAACTTCCGCTTGATGATGCATCGCTTCGGGATGCGCATATCTCCGGCGAAGTCCCCTTCTCCGCGATGCCCGGCGACCACTACGCAGTGTTTGTCTTCGTGGACCAGATAACCGACGCTGGTGCAGCGGGAGTTCTTTTGACTTTTCAGGCTCTCCTCGCTGTTCCAGATGCGAACGCTGGAGGATGAGTCTTCCCACTCGATGCGGACGAATTTGTGACTCATCGCAGCCACCCAGCCACAAGCGGGATTAGCCAGAAAGCCACCAATGGGGTTATGCCGAGAATGAATATGATGATGCAGACCCCCACTCGGTAGCGGTAGCGCACGTTAGCGTCCATCGGGAACCTCCCGCGCAGCCGGTGCGCTGTCCGGTGTTCTGCACTCCAACATGATGCGTTGCAGTTCCTCGTAATCGAACACAATGGCCTCGCAATCTTCGCTTTGTCTCAGAACGCGCTGCCAATAGCCCCGCAAGCGATCCCGCTCCCGCTCGGCCTCGGCTAGCCGCTTAGCGATGGCGTCGTAGTCGGGTGCCAGCACGGCCTCTTTGAGATCGCGGGTAATCCACGGTCCCGCTGCCATCCATCGCTTAACGTCACTCATCGCGAGCAACCTCCTGTGGTAACGCTGGTCTGCCAACCGTCAGCCAGTCAAGCTGGAGCGCATCGGCTGCGAACTCAGGCGGGTCGCCGCAGTCATACGACTCGCGAATGTGAGCCTCGTCCTGACTGGTCAGCGTGATCTTGCTGCCAAGCATCGACCGGACGCGCAGCAGGTAGTAGTCCCATTGCAGCATCAGTCCTCCCGCCCCGCTGTCGTGGGGTTTTCGGTCTGTGGTTCAGTTGTGCGCGCAGCGTTGACCAAGAAGCGGACGGCAGGCTCAAGCCTCGCGCCATCGAACACGACCGGAGCGCGGTCGATATTGGCGAGCTTCTTGCGAGCCTCCTTAGCTCCCTCAGGGCCAGTTCTGGCGAGCGAGGCTAGGCGCTGCATCTCAAATGAATTCTCACGCTGCCGTTCGTTATGAGCGAACCACGCCTCACACGTTTCGATTGCCTCAGCCTTGTTCACTGCTCTTGCCCCGCGTCCGTGGGGGACGTTGCTCGCTCGGCCCGAATCTGTTGCAACACCTCGCCAAGTTTTGGCGACGCGGACAGCGGAATCCCGGCCTGCTCGTAGCACCATTTTTGGAACGATGATCCGGGGTAATCGTCGCCCGCTGATTTGAGCGCGGCCCGTAGCCGTTCGATTTCCTCTGCGCCTTTCCACATGAGGCGCTGAACATCGTCGGCCGTCTGCCGCATTTCCATCACAACGGTGTTGTCCTTCCAGTTCAGCAGATCGTCCAGTACGTCGGTCATTTCGGCACCTCGTTCACGGTTTCGCGGCTCGCTTCTTTGCAACATGGTTAAGCCAGTCGGCTTTCCATTGATCCCACAGCATCGCCGCGTCCTCGTCGGACAACTCGCCCACGCTGAAAGATTCATCCTTGCCGTGCAGCACCGGATACCGCAGGAAGTTCGGCAGCATCGGCGTGCGTGGGAACACTCGTCGCAGGATCGTCATTTCGCCACCTCGCCAGCGTTCACGGTTGATGTTGCTCTTGGCATCGGCCTGACCCGGTGGCCCATGAGCGTGTAAATTTCTTCGATTTCCGCATCCCACGGCACGAATGCTTGCATCCCGTCGTGCATCCCCCAACTGCCGCCGCACCGATGACAGATCACTCGGCGCGTACTGCGGCTGAAGTGCTGCCACACCTCGAACTGGTGGCCGAATAGCCAACAAGTCAGTCGCTTCATGGCTTCGGCTCGGGCTGCACTGATGCGCTGTCCGCTGTCCTGCGGTTCCACAGGTCCGCGAGCATCGGCTTCGGATCGTCCATGCACGCGAACGCCAGCCGCGTGCAGGCGCCGCACTTGCTGCATTCGACGTACTGCCCGCCCGCGTTCGGAATGCTTTCGTCCGCGTCAGGGATTTGGTGAAAGGCTGCGGGGCTGCCGCAGAATGGACACGGTTTCAGTTTCATGGCGCGGACTCCCGAGGGGTTGCGCTGACCGGTGTTCCGTAGGTTGCGAGAAACAAATTGACCCGCGCTGTCGTGGTGCCGTCAAGGTCTTGCGTCAGTACGTCCTCGCGCATGACTTGGCAGGCACGATCAACCGCACGTTGCAAATGCTCCTTGTCACGCTCCGCCTCGGCCAGCCGCGCCTTGAGCGCAGCCAACTCCGCCTCACGGTCGCACTCGTAACTGAGGGCGGGATCTTCGTAGCTGTTCATCGTTGCACGTCTCCGCTGCTGTTCACTTTCGATCCTTGTTCACGCTCCGTGAACGCCTCGCCGCCCTGAACACGGTTCTCCCGACCCGTGCGGCTCCGCGCCACCAACCCCTCCAGCGCGAGCACCACCGGCCGAGGCGGCGGCCTGTGCACGACGGGGTCGAGGCTGACGTAGCGCCGCATCGCGCGCGGGCTGACCCCGATCGCCTCCGCGGCGGTGACCTGGTTGAGCCCGGCGCGGGCGATCAGGCGCCGGAGCTGGCGGGCGGTGGTGGTCTTGGGCTTCACGATGCCTCCTGTGCCATTGGATCGGGCAAATCGGGGCATCCTACCGGCCTACGCACCCATTCCGGGGTCACCGTGGCTGGGTCGGTCGGGGCCCCGGCGTGGGGGCCCGAACCGGGCAAGGGGCGGACCGGCCACAGGGGGCACCGGACGCAGGAGCACTGGGCGACCTGCTCGCGCCAGGTGCCGCCCCCGGACTTGGGGTCGAAGATGCACCCCTTGCACTTCGCGTTGATCGCGCCGCGGAGGCTCACTGGACCACCACCTGGAGGCCGGCGTGGGTCGCGCCGTCGATGATCGGTCCGGCGTAGCGGGGCTCGACCACCCCGGCACCGCCGAACCACTGCTCGAACGCGACGTGCTCGTCGAGCCACGCCTGGCCGCGGTCGGTGTTGGCGCGGACGAGGGCGATCGATCCGTGGGACTCGAAGGTGATGTCGCGGGCGTTCATGCGACCCCCAGGGTCACGAGGTCGAGGCGGCGGAAGTGCTCGGCGCGCACCAGGGCGGCGTCGACGGAGCCTTCACGGTACAGGTGCGGCGGGGCCTTCCCCTGCACCTCGTACGAGACCTGAGACGGGTGCCCGGCGGCGATGTGCGCGGCCTTCTGCGCGCGGGTCATGGAGAGGGTGGCGAAGGACGCGGAGCGGGACTGGGTGTGCATGGTGGTCTCCGTGGGTCAGTAGCTAGTTACTCGATGGGTGTGAGTAAATCATAGGCCCAGCGGGCCGTCAAGCCCCTCGTGCAACTTTTTTTCTGACCACCCCGTGGGACGCCAGGAGCCGCCGCACAGCAGACTGGCGCTGCAGCCCGGTGATGGACTGCAGCGCCTCGAAGGTCAGCAGGTCGTCGGGCAGGGTCACGGGTGGCGGGGCGGCCGCGGAAAGTTGTCCTTCGCGTACACGAGCAGCGCGAAGGCCGCGAACGCCACCGCCGCCCACCCCGCCGGCGTCACGACCCGCACCGCGCGGCGATCACGCCGCCCGTGGTCGGCTTCGTGATCGTCGCCCCGTCGAAGACCGCGTAGTCACCGACGAGAGCTGTGCCGCACTCCTTGCCCAGCGGCACCGTGCCGACCTGGACAAAGCGCAGCGTGCCGTTCGAGTACTGGCGCAGCTCGTACGCGAGCACGGCGACCGTGACCCGGACGTTCGTCGGCGGGTTCGGGACAGCCACCGTGCCAGGGGTGGCGGAGAACGACGCGGTCAGCGGGGTCGGGATCACCGTGCTCACCGGCGCGGTCCAGGCGGACGACACGGAGCCGGCCACGGTCGCGATCTGGAAGTAGTGCGTTCCGGGCGACAGTCCGGCGAAGGCGTACGAGGTGACGTTGCCAGCGACGCTCGTATCGTTGCGCCACGACGCGCCGTCGATCGACTCCTGCAGTTTGTAGCCGGTCGGGGTCAGCGCGCTGCCGTCGGTGTTCTTCGTCGCCGGGTCCCACGACACGGTCGCGGTCTGCACCGGCTCCGCGCAGTCGAGCTGGTACTTCTGGTTGGCGGCGGTCACGGTGATCGACACGGAGCCCGACGCGGGCTTCGCGCCGCTCCACGCGCCGGACGCGCTGCACGAGCCGGCGCCGGCCACGTTCCACGCGAGGGTCGCCTGGTACGGCACGGTGCCGGTCGCCGGCGTGACCGAGATCGTCCCGGTCGGGGCGGCGGCAGGGGACGGGGACGAGATGAGCAGGGCCAGCAGCGCCGCACCGAGGACGGTGAAGACGCGCAGGTTGCGGGTCGAGATGTGGTTCACAGTGTTCTCCTCGCGTCAGCCGACGCGCTTCTTGGTGATGGCGGCCAGGTCGTACAGCTCCCGCATCAGCAGGAACTGCTTCTTCTGCACGTCGAGCTCGCCCCAGTAGTAGTGGGCGAAGTCGGCGGACTCCTTCGCGACCCGCAGCAGGTGGAACCCCTTCGGGTTCAGCTCGGGCCGGCACTCTTCGAGCAGCAGGGCGTACGCCGCGAGCTGCACGAGGTAGTCCTCGTACACCGCGTTCGAGGTCTTCCAGTCGATCAGCACGCGGTCGCCGTTAGCATCGACCCCGGCGCCGTCGAGCGTGCCGCCGAAGCGGTACTTCTCGCTCTTCAGCGACAGCTCGGTGTGGGTGATCTTCAGGTTGGTCTGCGCGATCCACTTCTTGAACTGCGCGTAGCCGTTCATGGCGCGGTCGACGACCCCCTGCTCGTTGTCGGAGTAGTGCTTGAACTCCTCGCGCGCGACGAACGCCTTCCAGTCCTGCTCCTGACCTTGCAGCAGGTGCTGCTCGATCAGGTCGTGCGCGATCGTGCCGGCGTCCGCAGCCTTCTGCGTCACGTCGTAGAGGTCGTTCGGCGCCGGCTGACCGTTCGAGCGCAGGAGCTGGTGCTCGATGCCCTGCCGATAGGCCCACTTGATGAGCCCGCTGGAGTCCTTGAAGCGACCCAGGATCGTCGTGACGCTCGGGATCCGCTTACCGTCAGCGGCGTAGTAGCCGCCCTTCGGGGTAGCCATCAGAGCAGATCCTCGAAGTCCTGGTTATGGTTCGCGGCGACAGCCGACACGGTCACGGTCTCGCCGGGCTGCGGGGCCGGCACCTGCACGGTCAGCGATTCGAGGCGCGCGTTCAGCTCCGCGATCTGCTTCTCCAGCTTCGCGCTCTTCGCGAGCGCGTCGGCCCAGTACTTGCTGTAGCGCTGCGCCTCCTCCTGCGCCGCCTTCGTCGCGGCCTGGAGCGAGAGGTCCTTCGTGTCGCCGTCCGGCAGCTCCGCGTTGCTCAGCTTGATCGTGATGTCCTGGTCGACGTTCACGCGCAGCTCGGTCGGGCTCTGCCAGCTCTCGACCACCTCGACACGGGTGGCGAGGGAAAGGGCGTTCAGCAGCTCGCCGGTCTGCGCGACGCCGGCCGGGAAGTGGAGGGCCTCGCGGCCGACCGTCAGGATGATGGATTTGTTCAACGTGCTCTCCGGTTCGAATTGGTGCCCGGTTCAGCCGCGTACCGGGCGGACGCTTGTAGAGGGGCCCCGAATCAGCCGCGCTCGGGGCAACACGCGCACTCAGCGCAACAACGCGCTTGCTGGTCCCCCACGTCTAGAACGGGATGTCGTCGTCCTCCGGGGCGCCGGCGGGGCCGCCGTCGCCGCCGCTCAGGTCGCCGCCCTCGGGGTGCTCGATGACCCGGTTCTGGATCTTCTTCTGCAGCCACTGCGGGACCTTCGCGAACGCGTCCGCGTACGCCTGGCCGGTCATGTCGAGGTCGAACAGGAGCGTGTGCTCAGGCTTCACGGTCGGCTTCTCCATGCCGTTCGGGATCGGCATGATCGAGACGATGTTCGCGAAGACCTTCTCGTTCGACACCTTGTGCTGGATATTGAACAGCCCAGCGCGGCCGAGGAGGGCCCTGAAGTCGAACGCGTCGGCCGCCTCCTGGGACGGGAACGCCTTGCCGAAGAGAGCCTCGACGTCCTTGCGGAGGATCGACCGCGAGTACATCGAGCTCGTGTAGAGCTTCGTCACCGTCATCGGCTCGCCCTTCTCGGTGAGCTCGCCTGGGAACTGAACGATCACCGCGACCTTGTACGCGTCCTTGATCTGGCCCACCCCCGCCTGCTTGCCGAGGTCGACGAGACCGATGATCACGCCCGCGTGGACGCCCTCGGGGAGGGGCTTGAAGCCCTCGCCTGCCTGCTGTCGTGCCTTCACTCTTGGATTCCTTCTGTGGTTGTCGTGACGGAAAGACTCCGTCTGGTCGTCGAACAAACTTTGCTGCGCCATCCAGAGCTCATCGCTGTGGGTGAGGACCTCGTGGCACTGGCGCACAAGTAACCTGCTACTAGATCAGGTACGCATCATCGCGCGGTAGAGCGCACGCGACGGCTCCCTGGCACCACCGCCGAAGGAGTTGGTCTCGATGTAGGCGGCGAACTGCGCGCACGAGAGCTCATCCTTGCGGCACCGCGCGAAGTGCGGGCAGCCGGTGCACGGCGGCTCGCCGACGGCGTTGCGGTCACGGTTCACCTCGGTCATTCCCATCCGCTGACCGGTGCGGTCGTAGCGGGAGAAGACGCCGTTCTCGACCTCGATCTGCGCGAGCGGGTGCATCACATCACCTCCGCGGCGGCGATCACGGTCTCGGGGATCGACGGGCGCGCGAGGGAGGTGCGGTGGGTGAGCTGCCAGCGCTGCGAGCCGTTCTTGATGACGGGCTCGATCGCGAGGTTGGCGCGAGCGAGCGACTGCTCCAGGCGCGGCAGGAAGTGGGTCGGACAGTCCAGGGTGATTCGAACGTTCACGGTTGGTTCCTCTCGGTTAGTCGATGTAGACGGTGACGCGCTTCTTGTTCGGTGCGGCGAGCTGCTCGACCGTGCCGCCGAAGTGGCGGGCGGCGCCGAACGACTCGCCGGTCAGGCGGTACGACCCGGTGGCCTGGTCGTACTTGACCCCCGACCCGTTGTCGACAATCAGGAGCAGGTCGCTCTCGGACAGGGCGGCCTCCTCGGGCGTCTCCAGGTCGACGATCGCGGTGGCGCGTGACATGGTTGCGGGCTGGTATGCGATCTTCAATTTCGTTCCTTCGTGGTCGTTGTGGACCAGACAGTACAGGTGCCGGAACCCCCCGTCAAGGAGCCTGTTACTAGCGCAGGCGCGATGAACCACTGAGTGGGGGGGTTGACACTAGGCCCGGTTGGCCTATACTGGCACCCATCGAGTAACCACCTACTGACCTGGAGCCCGCCATGACCGCATACCTCAACCCGAACCACTACCTCGGCCCCAAGGACCACGAGTACTCGCTCGATGTGGAGATGCACTACGAGACCGGTACCATCACCCGTGAGCGAGATCTGCGTGTCAACGCCCGGGCGCGCGAGCAGGCCCGCCGCATCGCGGAGCGTGAGGGCTACGTCGTCCGCTCCATCAACATGATCGCCTAACCAGGAGATCGCCATGTACATCGGCTCTGAGAACCACGCCCTCGTCCACGCCACCGCGCAGCAGCTCTCGGCTGACGAGCGCTGCCTTCGCAAGCTGTACGCAGCCAAGATCTACGGCAGTGAGGCGCACGCCCAGGCCCGGAAGCAGCGCGTGTACCAGCTCCGCAAGCGCGCGAAGGCGATGGGCTACGTCGGCGCGCAGGGCGGCTGGATCTACAGCGTCCGCACCGGAGCCCCGATCTGCCAGGGCTGGGACGAGTTCGTGCGCCAGATGCCGCAGATGATGCGCCTGATGATCGTGGGGAGCGCGTCGTGAGCCGCCCCCGTGTCAAGCTGCCGGCGATCCGCGAGGTCGGCGTGGTGCGTACGATCGTCCCCGCTGAGGGGTGGCTGGTCGAGTCCTACCGGGACCAGAACCGGACCGACCACTGGCGCATCGTCGAGCACGACTACGAGGGCATGATCCTGCCCTGGTGGCCGAAGTACTTCGACAACCGCGCCGACGCAGAGGCGTGCATCAACGGGGCGATGGAGTGATCGCTCCCTTGACTTCCCGCCCCCGGTGAGTAACCTGCTACTCGCTCCAGGTCCGCGCGCTGGCATCGCGGACACCGGACCTGGGCGGCCCCTGAGAAGGCCGGCGCCCGCAGCTGCCGAAGCTGCGTCACCAAATCCACGGGAGCAGCGGGGGTCATCCTCGGGCAGCTGCTCTGACCCAAGTGCCCGGCTCGGCAACGCACGGACTCAGGTGCATGGTGCCGCGCTCTCTGCCCGCTCGCGCCCTGGTGCGCTTGGGGGTAGGGGGCCGCTCGACCCGCTGGATCTAGGTGCATGAGCGGAAGGAGCTGAAGGGGGGGAGGGGGCTCTTACGGACGCGACTGTCAAGCGCAACTTGATAATCATTGTGAAGGACAGCTTAACAATGGAGCAGCGACCGAAGTACGACCCGACCGCCGCAAGGCTGCGCCCGTTCCCAGGCGGACGCAGCCTCGACCGGTCGAACCCGTGGATCTACGTCGCGAGTGTCCAGGGCGCCAGGAAGGCGAAAGCGAGGCGCGGAGCGCTGCTCTGCCCGACCGACGTCGACCCGCTCGCCTTCCGGTGGCCGGTCGACGGGCTCGGGGTGACGGTGGTCACGGACGACGACAAGACCGACCAGGCGCGCCGGCTGGCGCGCGCACTGATCCGCGACGGCGCCGACCTGGTCGCGTGCGTCGCGCCGAACTGGACTTCCTACTACAGGCAACACGAGGTGATCGAGTGAGCCTATACGGCGAGGGTATGGCACCGGTCTGGTGCGAGGACTGGGTCGAGCGAAAATTGCGCGCACGGCTGGAGCTGTACCGCGCCCGCTTCCCAGCTTTCAAGGTAGATCGTGTCATGGAGATCGTCGGGCAGTGGGATCCGAAGAGACAGCGATGGGCTCCATACATGACTGACAAGGACATCCAGCGCATCACCAGCAGCATTCATAAGTCGGCAAGTCTCGACAGACTTGCTCGGAACGACAATTGGTAACCACGATGTCCCACCTCTTTTACGTCTTCGCGGCGTCTTATGTTTTCGTTGCGCTCAAAGCAGTGCAGCAGCGTCACGTCCAGCACAACGACTGGTGGCATGTAATGCCCACGTCGCTGTGCATGGCGACCGTTGAGTACTACGTCATCGCCCAGGTAATTCGATCTGGGTACGGGCCTGGTCTGGTGCTGGCCGGAGGGCTGGGCGCCGGGCTCGGCGCGATGAGCGCGATGTGGCTCCACAACCTGCACCTGCAGAGGAAATCCAAGTGACACTTCCAGCCAACGCAGCGTCCCGCAAGGCGCTGCCGATCTTCTCCGGCGTCCTGGCGTACTTCCCGGACGCTATCGCCGCGGTCGCGGAGCTCAGCCGGATCGGAAACGACCAGCACAACCCTGGGCAGCCCCTGCACTGGGCGCGCTCGAAGTCCGGCGACGAGCTCGACGCCCTCACCCGCCACCTGATGGACGCCGGCACCGTCGACGACGACGGCGTTCGGCACAGCACGAAGCTGGCCTGGCGAGCCCTGGCGAACCTGCAGAAGGAGCTCGAACGCGAGACCGGCGTGCCGCTCAGCCGCGGCTCTCGCGCGGCGAACGACGAGCGCGCCAAGGACGAGTACCGGGCCCCGCGTGGCGCGCAGTGGGGGACGCCCGATGCAGCTTGACATCGTCGAGTCGATCAACGCGGAGCGTCGCGTCGAGAGCGTGATGCGCTCCACCGGTAGCGCCAGCGACGCGTCGATCCAGCGCAAGTTCGAGGAGTTCCACCGCGACAACCCGCAGGTCTACGACCGCCTCGTCCACCTCACCCGCGGCCTGGTGATGCGCGGCCACCGGCGGGTCGGGATGAAGATGCTGTGGGAGGTCGTGCGGTGGGACTCGATGCTCTCGACCAACGGCGTGCCGTGGAAGCTGAACAACAACTTCAGCTCGCGCTACGCTCGCCTGATCGAGGAGCGTGAGCCGGACCTGCACGGCGTGTTCGAGAAGCGCGAGCTCCTCTCCGCGTGACCTGAGCGAGTAGCAAGCTACATGACCCCCACACTCCGCCCCTACCAGCTCGCCGCGATCGAGCGCACGGAGGCGCTCCTGCGCGACGGCGTCAAGGCCCCGCTGATCGTCGCCCCGACCGGCGCCGGAAAGACCGTGATCGCGGGAGAGATCATCCGGCGCGCGGACGGCGAGGACGTGCTGTTCCTGGCGCCGCGCCGCGAGCTGATCCACCAGACCTGCAGGAAGCTCGACGACGTCGGCGTGCGGTACGGGGTGATCCTCGCCGGCGACAACCGCAAGAACAGCTACGCGCGGGTCCAGGTCGCAAGCGTCGACACGCTGATCGCTCGCGTCCTGCGGTCGCAGAAGCTGAAGCTGCCGTCGTTCTCGAGGATCATCGTCGACGAGGCCCACGTCGGGCTCACCGACACGCGCCAGCGTCTCCTCGACCAGTGGCCGGACGCGAAGATCATCGGCCTCACCGCGACCCCGTGCAGGGCCGACGGGAAGGCGCTCGGGCGGGTCTACGATGAGCTGGTCGAGGTGGCGAGCGTGCAGGAGCTGGTCGACGCTGGGTTCCTCGTGAAGGCGCGCTACTTCAGCGTCAGCGAGCCCGACCTGAAGTCGGTCCGCACCACCGCCGGAGAGTTCAACCAGGGCGACCTGGAGCGTGTGATGCACCAGTCGCGCCTGGTCGGTGACATCGTGCAGCACTGGATGGAGCACGCGTCGCAGCGGCGCACGGTGGTGTTCGCGACCAGCATCTCGCACTCGGTCGACATCGCGCAGCAGTTCCTGGAGCAGGGCGTGACCGCGGAGCACGTCGACGCGAGCACACCGACCGCAGCGCGCGAGGCGACCTTCCGCCGCTTCCAGAACGGAGAGACGCAGGTGCTGACCAACTGCACGCTCGCGTCGATCGGGTTCGACCTGCCGGAGCTCGACTGCGTGGTCTTCGCGCGCCCGACGAAGTCGCTCGGCCTGTACCTGCAGATGCTCGGCCGCGGACTGCGGCCGGCGCCGGGGAAGAGCGACTGCCTGGTGCTCGACCACGCCGGCAACGTGATCCGCCACGGGTTCGCGACCGACCCGCGCTACTGGACACTGCACGGGAAGTACGCAGAGGACCAGGAGCGCAAGCAGAAGGCGAAAGAGGAGCGCGAGAAGAAGGACGAGAAGGAGCTCACCTGCCCGCTCTGCAAGTGCCGCTGGTGCGGCGGCCGGCAGTGCCCGGAGTGCGGGTTCTGGTTCCCTGCGAAGCCGAAGCGCGTCGAGACACAGGACGGGAAGCTGGTCGAGCTCCAGGCGCAGAACCGCAAGCAGAGCCCGCAGCAGCAGATGCAGTTCTACCTGGAGCTCAGCGGGTACGGGCGGTCGCGCGGGTACTCGCCTGGGTGGGCGGCGCACAAGTTCAAGGAGCGCTACGGGTCGTGGCCGGAGTGGAAGTGGACGGAGCACGCGGAGCAGTACGGCGGGATCGAACCGACGCTCGAAACTCATCGCTGGATTCGGTCGCGGATGATCGCGTACTCGAAGGCCGGCGGTCGCAAGCCGACGTTCTCCTCACCGACCCTTTGACGCGGGGTAAGTAGCTACCTACTATGTCGGCCGATGACGCAGCAAGCAAAGCGCAGCGGACCCGCGCAGGAATTGGCGCAGCGGATCCTGGCCTCCTCGACCTACTCGACGCGTGCAAGGCGACGTTCGGTGCGAGGCTCGTCGCGATCCGCGCCGGAGAGGTCCGCGTCGGCGACCCCGACGACGAGCGCTACCGGGGCGCCGTCGCGGTCCCGTATCTCACGCCGAAGGAGCGCGAAGAGCAGCTCCACCAGGCGGCGGTCGAGGCCAGAGCTGCAGCTCAGCGAAAGCCTTCGCAGCGAAGGCGTGGAGGAGTGGCGTGAGGAGTTCGTGTTCTACAACGGACGCCGGTGGCGTTTCGACTTCGCCTGGCCCAGGCGTCGTGTCGCTGTCGAGGTGGAGGGTGGCGTGTTTTCTCGCGGCCGCCACGTTCGACCGTCTGGCTTCATCAACGACTGCGAGAAGTACAACGCGGCTGCGCTCGACGGCTGGACCGTCCTGCGACTCGTGCCTCGCAAGGATTGGCTTGCGGGCGCCGTTCCGATGATCAAAGAAGCGCTCGCGCAAAGGGAGGCAAAGTGAACTTCATCCTCGACGGCGTGGAGGTCGACCTGGACGACGAGGACGCGCTGCGGCTGGCGGTCGAGGACCGCACTGCGCGCGTGCTCGGGAAGCGTGAGGTGCCTGCGACGCGCCACGAGCAGATCCTCTACAACCTCGTGACCTACTTCGCGATCGAGGCCGGGGCGCTCGCTGCGTACCAGCTCACCAACCCCCACGAGCCGGCCAACGTCGGCCACATCGTCCAGCTCGCCCAGGAGCTCGGTGACGTCGTGGGCCTGCAGCTCGGGCTCGGCCCCGCCGACGTGGCGGTGCCGGAGCGTCCGACCATCATCGTGCCGCCCGGTGCGGCGAACGAAGGAGATGAACTGTGACCAGGAAGAAGACGAAGAGCCCGCGTGTCACCCTGGCGGTGGTCGCGGACGCGTGCACGCACAACGCTCGCACGATCGAGGAGCTGGCCCGCGTCGCGGAGGAGTGTGACTCGATCCTCGGCGGCAAGGTCGACGAGCTGGTCGAGCGTGTCGACGACGTCAGCGACTCCGTGAAGGGCGGCGAGTCCGCGATCAACCAGCTGCGGTCGGAGCTGCAGCGCCTGCACGACTCGCACGCGCACACCCGCCAGGCGGTGTCGCGGCTCGCGGTCCAGCTGCACCAGACGCTGCAGACCGCGAACGGGGCGAACATCCGCGTGTCGATGCTGCGCGACGACTTCGAGGCGCACTGCCGCGACGAGCACGGCCCGTCGGCCTGGTCGCGCCTCAAGGGCTGGTTCAACGAGAAGCTCGACTGGGGCTTCGGGGGTGGTCTGTGAGCGAGAACAACGAGCTGGTGGTCGAGCCGATCACCGTGGCCCCTGTTGAGGTGGCGCCGGTCGAAGCCACGCCGCCGGACGTCACGCCGGAGGAGGTGAAGCTCACCGAGGACCAGCTCGCGCGGCTGGAGCTCGCGGAGCAGCGCCTGCTCGCGGAGCCGACCCGTGAGCAGCTGAAGCAGGAGCTGCTCGCCCTGAAGACGGAGCTCGGGATCGACTGATGAAGTGTCCGAAGTGCGGCGCCAGGACCGAGGTCCTGGAGACCACCCAGAAGGACGAGCGGACGCACCGCCGTCGCAGCTGCCTGCACTGCGGACATCGCTTCAGCACGCGCGAGGTGCACGCAGAGAAGCTGCGCCTCGACGTGGACGAGGCGATGCCGCAGTGGCTGGAGGACGTGAAGCGGCGGGTCAAGCGCAGCAAGTCGATCGATGTGGACGCTGTCGAGGACGCGATCCGCGTCGACCGTCGTCGTGCCCGGATCATGGCGGAGCAGCGCGCGATCGACCGACGTGAGCGTGACGCGCTGCGCGAGGCTGGTCTCGACGATCGCGCCGACGAGATCGACCGTGAAACCCTGAGACGCGAGCTGGAGGGCTACTGATGCCCGGCGACGACATGCTGAAGGTCACGGTCGAGGTTGGGCAGCTGCGTGAGTCGCCGGCCGGCGCCCACCTGGTGGTGCGTGCGTCGGAGCAGTACTGGGTGCCGCTCTCGGCGCGCGACCTGGAGGCCGGTGGGGCGCAGGGCGAGGCGTCGATGCGCCTGCACCAGGTGCTGAACCGGCTCGTGGGTCCGCTCTCGTGAGCGCTGAGCTGCTGGTGCTGCTGGTCGGCGTGGTGGTGGTGTTCCTGGTGGCGCCGCTGGTGAGGGGACGTCGGTGAGCCGCACCGCGGAGCAGAAGGCGAAGAACGCCGCAGCGCAGCGCAGGTTTCGCGAGCGTCACCCGGAGCGGGCCCGGCAGCACTGCCGCGACTACTACGCCCGCAACGCGGACACGATCAACTTCCGGCAGAAGCTGCGCGACTGCGGGATCGACCCACGGAGCGTGACGTGAGCGACGAGCCGAAGGTGAACAGGAAGCAGCGCACGCAGGACCTCCTGGCCGACCGCGAGAGGGTCGAGTCGATGCTCGCCGCGATCGGGTCGGGGATGAGCCTGCGCGACTGGTGCGTGATCAACGACGTGATCTACTCGACCGTGCAGCTGCGCCTGACCACGGACGCTGAGCTCAAGGTGCTGTACGAGGCGGCGCGGGTGAGACAGGCCGAGGCGGTGCTCGACGAGATCAAGGAGCTGGAGGAGCGGCTGGAGGGGAAGGAGGGGCTGACCCCGATCGACCCGAAGGCGGCGGCGGTCCTGATCGGTTCGAAGCAGTGGCGCGCGGAGCGGCTCAACCCGAAGCGGTACGGGCAGCGCAGCTACCAGGAGATCGAGACCGTCGACAAGACCAGGCTCCACCTCGAAGCGCTCAAGCAGCTCGGGGAGCAGCGCCGCCGGCGCGAGGTCGACGTGACACCGAGGCCGGCCCAGCTGCCGTCCGGGGTCAAGGCGCAGGACGTGGTTGACGCTGTTGTGCTTGAGCAACAGCCCGCCAGGGCCCGCACCCTATAGCATCTATAGTCCCTATAGGGACTGTGGTCCGTACTGCTGTAGATCACCTAAGGGGCTGAAGGGTGGTAGTTCGGTCTGTAGGCTGTAAGGGCTATAGTCCCTGTATGCGTCCCCTTAGCTGTAGTGCTGAAGATGCTGCTGTGGCTGCATATGCTGCTGTGGCTGCAGATGCTG
>ERZ724522.1167-NODE-1167-length-14780-cov-7.135076_pt1 | contig 14780 bp, 3 predicted proteins | sample MGYA00376055_ERZ724522 | MGnify/ENA primary metagenome ERZ724522 (study PRJEB28724, sample SAMN07190884) | wastewater metagenome | isolation source: effluent of sewage treatment plant in Hong Hong | place: Hong Kong | collected 2016-03-17 ... | reverse complement strand
TGGGCAGCGGCGGCAGGGCGGGCCGCTGACGGATCGTGCCGTCGTAGACGAACCCGTCGCCGTCGGCGTCGACCGGACGCCCCGGCCGGAACTTCGACGGGTCAAAGGGGCGGGGCTTCGGCCTCCCCGCCGCAGCAATGTGCCCGCCACCCTGTTCGTCGCTGGGAAGCGTCTCGTCCACGGTCGTCGCCGTCGGATCCGGCAGGTCGAGATCCTCGTCCGGGCCGCTGTCGGCGAGCAGGTCGGCGACCGCCGCTTCCAGGGCGTCGAGCCGCCCGGACAGTTCCTCGATGCGGACCTGCACATCCTCGTTGCCCGGTTCGCCGAGGGCGGCCAAGCGGGCCAGGACAAGGCCGAGCGGTTCGACGAACCCGGCCGACGCCGTCTTGGCCTCGTCGTCGTCGTCCGCCTCGGGTTCGTCACCGTCGAACAGTTCGTCGGTCATGGACCGCAACATGACGGCAGCGATCCGGCCTTCGATCTCGCCGATGCGTTCCTCGACCTCGTCCAGCGTGGCCTGCTGGCGGGCGACGAGCGCATCGTCCACCTTGGGAGCTTCGACCGGTGCCGCATCCTCGGGCGGCGCATCGGCGGCTGCGGTGCGGGAAGCGACCGCTGGCGGAGGGAGGGCGTACCAGACGATCCCCGGCGTCTCCTGCTCCGCCTGGGTGACCGTCAACAGGGCGTCCGGGGCACCCTCACGCCACACGACCGTCGCCGACACGGGGGTCCGCGGGTCGAACGTCAGCAGGCGCGACCCGTCCTCGGCTTCCCCGGCGACGAACACGTCGAAAGCGGCGACGGCCGAGTCGACGGCTGCGTCCATGAGATCGGTCTGGTCGGCCATGGTGGCCCCATCATGTCAGTCGGACGTATCAGCGGCGGGGTGGCGGCGCAGAGAAGCGGGCACCGTGTCGACGTCGCCCGGCTGGCGGAAGTATGGCGACAACGACACCGCCACGATGTCGGTGGCCACCAGGTTGTCCGGGTCGGACGGGTCACCGACGAACACGGTGTCGTCAGGGGTGACCCCGGCGTATGACCAGACGGGGGCCGGATCGAATCCGGGCAGGGCCAGGAACCCGTGCAGGGTGCGGGGCAGCGTCGGTTCGGGGTCGTTGAAGTCGTGGATCAGGGCCATGGGATCCCTCCTCGGTCACTCGGCCAGTGCAACAGCCGGTGGGGTGATCACCTTGGTACCAAGGTACGCCCCGGTGTCCGGGTCCTCAAACTTCACGGTCCACCCGTTGACCTGCGACACCTCCACCTGCCCGCCGTCCGGGGTGAGCCCCCACTCGTCGGTCACGATGTCGCCTGCGCTCCAGGGGAGGGAGTCCTCGGCCGCTTTCTCCTCGGCCGCCTTCGCTATCCCCACCGAAGCGTGGCCGGGTGCGGGGGTGTCGGGCCTCGACATCACCTCGTCCACGTAGCCGCGGAACGTCCCCCGGTACTTGTTGTACTTGCGGGCCAGGACGTAGCCCCCCCACCAGTCGTCGGGGGTCCATATCGACGCTTCGGTCGGCGTCAGGGACCGGCGAGCGACGTTCGGGGTCCAGGCCCGTATGTCGCCGTTGTCGAGCATGTCGCTGGTGACGTCGTCGGCCAGCTTCCTGAAGTTGGCCGACCCGACCTTCTCCGGGGTCACGGCGATGTCCTGCGGATTGGGGATGTCGTCCTCGTCCGGGCCGCTGTCCACCCGGATCACCTGCTCACCGGAATCGACGAACACGGGCACGGCACTGTCGGCGAACGTGAGCTTCACCGTGGCCGACCCTGACGGTGCCGCCGACTCGACGTAGTGCGGCAGACCGTCGGTGTCCACGACCACGTCACCGACCCGCACCGATCCGACCGGGATCGTGTCGTCGTTCTCGCCGATGCCGAGCAGGGCGAGGGTCGACCCGCCCGGTCCGATGCCGGGCACGTCGAGCAGACCCTCGTCTGTCTGCAGGGTGACGGTCAGCCCATTGCCCTCCGTCGCGGCAACCTTGGTGACAAGCCCGAAGTTGCCGTTCAGGTACATGAACTTCCCGGGCGCCACTTTCTCGTTGTCGAGAACGGGTATTGGCGCCGTGGGAACGGCGACCGTTGCGGGGTTCGGCGACCTCGTCACCCGGGCCACGTCGTGCGGGCCGAACACTTGCGGGTCACCGTCCGCCCAGTCGACCCGGACGACACCCCCGCCGAGATGTTCGACGTTCGCGACGTCACGGCCACCGACCTCGGTGCCCGGAACCACGTCGGGCCACAGGACGGGAGTCCCGGCAAGCGACACCCCTCTGGCCGAGAACATGGAGATGGTCTGACCATTGGTGAACGTGATATCCACATTGGTCCCCGCTCCTGGGGCTACGGACTCCACAACACCAATCCCAGACGACGGAATCCGCACCAGGTCACCGGGGACCAGTTCGTCCGCACGGCGCAGGGAATCGCCCCGTGCCGTCGCGTTGCCGAGCATGGTCCACCCGCCATCCGGCCTGGTGACCTGGAACACCTCGGAGTCCGGGCCGAGCGCCTGCACGGCCTCCGACCCGGGCGTGATGGTGACAACGGGACCCTTGGGGCTGGCGATCACGTCCCCGACCTTGACCTCAGACTTGGTGATGGGGGTCGGGAGCACGGTGGCGACGACCGACGACCCGTCCAGCGTCACGTCACGGATCTCATCCTTGGGTGTCGACGGCCCCAACTTGACCTTCACCGTGTCGCCGTCATGGGCGACGAGCCCGATCGTCCGCATCTGTCCGTCCCCGGCCAGGTCGACCTGCATGCCCGGATAGAGCTGGTCGGCTTGCATGGCCCGCACCTTGCCGTCCACCAGGAACGACGGGCTATCCGACGGAGCGCCCTTGAGGGTCGTTGTCGCCCCGCCGCCGAACAACGGGGTCGCTTCCACCTCGTACCAGTCGTCGTCGCGGATCTCGGCGTCCCTGGTGGCTCCGTACCACTGCCCGCCGGACCAGAACGCCGTCCCCGCCTTGATCGCCTTCGGTGTCGACCACCCGGATCCCGACGGTGAACCCACCGCCTTGATGGTCGGTTTCGCAGCGGTAGGCGTTGGCGGGGTGGGGAGCACCTTGACCGTCGCCCCGTCCTGCAAGACGACAGTGTCAGGGTCGCCGTCCTGCCAAGTGCCTGACACGGCCCACGACCCGTCGCTCTTCTGCTTCACGTCGCTGATCGTGAACCGGTCGTCGTCGCTGCCGAACTTCGCCCAGTCGAACATGGTCACCCCGGGTCGAAGGTCCCCGGTGGACACCTCCCGATACACGGCGCTGCCCGACGCTGCGAACGTCAGCTTGTCGACCTCGTCGCCGTCGTCGAACCAGATGGTCGCCCCGGTGTCGCCGTACACGGGGGTGTCGAACGCTACGTCGAGATCGACTCCGCCCTCGTCGTTCTTGGTGACGGCGGTGACTATGCCGACCACCGTCGTGCCCGAGTAGAACGTCTGGACCCGGTCACCGGGGGCGACCGACGATGCCGACACGCTCGCCCATCCGGCGTCGTCGTCACCGAACACGACGAGCTGGTCCATCGTCGTCCGCACAGTTGTCGGCGGCTGACCGGGAGCGGTGACCACTTCGATCTCGTTCTCATCCCAATCCGACTGCGGCAACAGGCGCGACACCAGCACCCGTTCACCCGTTTCCGGGTGGGCGATCATCATGCCGGGCTGCACGTCGGTGGTGTCGACCAGGCCCGGGCTGCCGGGCACGACCGGCATGACTTCACCGCCGGTCGACTCCCACTCCAACGGGTCGCCGGTGAGAGCGTCGTTGGCCCACACGGTCACGTCGTCGCCGACACCGTCGGGCCAGTCGTAGGACGTGACGATCACCATCCGACCGTCGTGGACGAGGATGTCACCCTCGGTCACGTCTTTCATCACACGGCCCGTGTCGACCACGTCGTCCCGTTCGGCGACCCTCGGGGTGCGGTCGGGGAACAGGTCGACAGCCGGGGTGTCGGCGTCGACCATGCGGAACCGGCCAGGTATCCGCTGTTCGGCCCCGAAGTTGGACAGGTCGACCTTGATGTCGGACGGGCCTTCGTACACCAGCTTGTGGCCCTGGAACGGGACCGACTCCATGGCGGGGGTGGTGCCCACGATCCCCATGTCCCGAGCGAGCCCCACTTTGAACGCCGCCCTGACAACCGCCTTCTCGTTGTCGGTGAACGGTCGCTTCGTGTAGGCCTCGGACGTCGGATCCCACACCGAGATCCCGTCCCACTCGCCACCGAAGTCGTAGGTGTCGATGGCGTCGAACGCGTCGGCCATGAAGTTGACCCGGTCCGGCCCCGGCCCCATCGCCATCGCTACCCGACGGACAGCCGCTGCCATGTCGCCACCGGCCTGGGCGTCCGAGAACGGCGCACCCGTCTGGAAGAATGAGCCGTTCTCGACCGGGTCGTGGTTGAGCACCGACAGGTCCCCGGCCCGCAGACTGTCGACCAGCCCGTCGGGAAGCTCTGGTCCGGTCATGGCGCCGTTGACGAGTTGGATCGCCCCGAGGGTCGCCGTCTGCTCCCCCGACGGCAGGTCGTGGATCGCATCCACGTTGACCACGTCCGACAGGTCGTCGGTGTGGCGCAACACGTCCTCGATATCAGGCCGGGTCGGGTAGGCGTCGGCCAGGGCGGACAGGTAGCCGTCCGGGGCGCCCATGGTGACGACCTCATGTTCGGAATAGGTACCTGTCCCGGTCGCTGCGGTGGCGAAGATCTTCGACCGCGGCACCCGCTGGGCGACCACCACCTTGCCGCCGTTCTTGAACGACGAGGCATAGGTCGAAGCGGTCGCCGCCAACGGGTTGGTCTGCACCCACATGCGGTCACCGAAACTGCCAGCGGTGCTAGCCATCTGGAACTGTGGCTCATCGGACCCGCGATAGGTGATGACCACGTCGTCCGGGCCGAACCCACGCTTGTCCAGGTCGCTCTGCGTGAGCGTGTACGTGGACGCCACCATGAGCCGGGCCATCATCATCTGCCCGGCGGTGAAGCCCCGGTTATAGTCGTTGTCCTCGGCCCGCTTGTCGGACCACTTCTTCCACGAGTTGAACCCGCCGGTCACGTCCGGCCCTTGCAGGTCGAGCGCAGCGAACTGCAAGGCGGTGGCCTGGTTGGACTGCGAGCTGTCGGCCCACGACCCGTTCTGCGTGTCGAGCAGACCGTCGATTATCCCGGCGACCGCAGGACGTCCGTCGTTGAGGGTGAGGGTGTCGAGACGGTCGAGCAACCGGTCGACCTTCTCGTCCACGGTCAGACCCTCGGGGAGCCCGATGTCGGCGACAACCTCGCTCTCCAGCGCCGCTCGACCCTTGTCGCTGGCGGCACCGGCCTGCTGGTTCGCGTTGTCGACCACAGTGAACAGGTCCATGTTCCACCGTGCCAACGCCGAGTCCAGTTGGATGTTGCGTTGCCGGTTGAACATGCCGAGGGTGCGAGACACCCGGTCCCGCACCACTTGAGTGCGTTCCTCTTCGGTCAAACCGTCCGGGGTGTCGAGATCGGCTCGGATCGCCGCCTTGAACGTGTCGAGCACCGGGAAGTGCGACAGCCATGCCTTCTGTCGGGCCAGGTCGACGTCATCGGACGCCCACGTTGCCCCGGACGGGGCGTTGATCACGATGTCGCCCAGTTTGCTGTCCGGGGTATCAGCACCGACCCGGAGGGCACGCTCCCCGAACGCTGCGAACGCTGTCGGCGACGAGAAGTCGGCGACCGTCGGGGCCAGCTTGGCGACCCCTTCCCGCCCTTCGCCCGCCATCGCCCAAGCGGACAGTTCCGCCAGGAAGGAGTCAGGGGTCAAAGTCCGGCCGTCCCCCGTGCGAATCCGGCCGGTGCGGGAGATGCTCCCACCCTGCTCGACGATGGCCGCACCGATCGACGGGTCCAGCCCGTTCGACCACCCGTACAGGATCGACCGGGCCTGTTCTTCGGTGGTGCCGGTAGCGAGCACCGTGCCGTTCACTGGTCCTGGGGTCCCGTCTGGATGCTTGGCGTACCGGTAGAACACGTCGCCCGTCGCCTTGTCGCGCCACAACGTCGTGCCGCCCCAGGGCTTTCCGCCGAGGGAGAGAACCTGGCCGTCCCCGGCGTCATAAGCCATCGGCGGGGTACCCAGTGTCGCCGTGGACGCGGAGACGAGGGCGCCGCGCATCCAAGCGACTGTGTCGGGGTCCGGGTCCGGGTCGGTCAACTTGTCGAACGGCAAGGAGCTGATGGTGGCTTCTAGTCGGTTGTACGTCGGCAGTCCGTCGGTGACACGTTTGACCGCCGCCAGGGCATCAGCTTCAGGGATCTCGTCGGCGTCCATCCCGGTGTAGACCAAACCAGTGGCACCCTTGAACGCCACCGCCCACACCCCGTCCACATCTTCGACGCGGTCCACGTCGAACGTCCCGACGTGGACGACCGGGTCATCCGGGTTCGGCCCCTCATGCCGGACCCCCATGCCGACGTCGAAGTCGGCCTTGGGGAACAGCAGGGAGACGATGCCCGACGACGGGTTCGGATGGTTCCTGGCACCGATCGCCGCATCCTGCACTTCTTTGAACGAGAACAACCAGTCGCCGAACCGCATCCCGTCCGGCGTGACCGTCGGTGCCACCGGGATGCCCTGGCTCATCAGGGACGGTGCGATGGGGGCCACGGCAACGGCGGCGTCGGCCAGGTCGTCCACCGACGCCGCCGGGTTGCGTTCCGGGGCCAGCCAACTGAAGCCGTCCCCGGTCCCGTAACTGCTGGTCACGCTGGTCGGGGTGATCGTGACGACCGTCGGGGGCTGGCCGGGGGGACTGCCGATCTCGACCCGGCGCCCACCGTTGTTGTCGTCCAACACCCGCACACGGCCCCGATGGTCGAGGATGGCGAGATTGCTAGCAATGTTGTCGGTCCACCTGAAACTGCGTTGGGGAATGCCGTTGAACTCCCACACTGGCAGCCCATCATCCCCGGCCATCTCGTTGTCGAGCAGACCCTTGACCGCTTCCGCTTGGTGCTCATCCCTGGTCACGATGTCGACAACGCCACCCGCCGCGGTGTGGACCCGGACGGTCGTTCCATCGACCAGCTCCGAGCTGGTGGCCTTGGACATCTTCCCGTCCGCTAGAGCGGAAGGCCCGTCCGCTAGAGCGGAAGGCTTCCACGTCAGATCCCGGTCCGGGCGCACCGGCGACGGACCCCACTCCGATTCCCACCCGTCGTCGAACGACGACCACGGCACCTTCACCACACGGTCGAAACCCGTGTCCGGGTCACTGACCGTTACTTGCGCCCAGTCGTCGTCCACGAACCGGGCGTCGACCACGTCGCCCGCATGCAAGTCGTAGTCGGCGAGCAGGTCGGTGCGGAGGATCACCCAGTCCCTGTGCCGGTCCTTCACCCGGTCACGGGTCATCGCCCCGATGACCTCGCGCATCGTCTTGAGGGCGAGCGCCTTCGCCGAAGAAAATCCGGGTTTGGCGAACTGACCGTTCCCCGGATCGTGCCAAACCCCCAGCTTGTCGTAGGCCATGTCACACCCCTGCCGGAACCGGAGCCCCACCGTCGGGGACGGGCACCACGGTATCGTCGGGGACCGGCGGGGTGAACAGGGTCGGGGTGACGATCGGGCCGGTCACCACCGGCAGCGTGTACATCATATTCTCGACCTCGCCGACCTTGCCGGTCTTGAGGTTCCGCCGCCTGAACCTCCAAACCCGCGACCGTCCTCTCCGCGTCCACGGCGACACTTGGACGGGCCTGTCGACCACTTCCCACAGGTCACCGTCGTCGCTGTAGAGGATCGACCCCGGTTCCACGTTCTCCACCTTGGTTTCCACCAGGCGGGGCTTCGCAGCCTTCGCCGCCTTCGCTTCGGCAACCGCCCGCAACGAATCCGCCTCGGCGTCCGGTCCGGTGAACGTCAACAGCCGCCCCGGATCCCACCACGGGCCGAACCCGGATCGGCCCGTGTCGACGACGATGCGGCCGTCGAACATCGGGGTGCGGACCGGCACCGTGTCGTCCCGCCGGTTGTAGGCAACCCCCCCAGCGTGCAGTAGGTCCGTGGACACCTGCTTGCGGAAGGCGTCCAGCTCGTCGGGTCCCATCGGACGGTACGGGTCACCCGAAGCACGCCGGACCCAGAACCGTTCATCGGCCGGGTCGGGGGTGAACGCTTGGATCGCTTGGATCGCCGAGTCGACCAGGGTGATGCGGTCGACGTCGTCGGGGGTGTTCGTGGTGATGTCGGTTTTGACCATCATGGCGAGAGCGGAACCGAGGCTGTCCGGGGTGATCGACCCATACCGAGCAACCGGCCGTTCGAACCGGTCGATGAACGACCCGTCACGAATGTCCCCGGCCGCCTCCCGGGCATCCGGCACGAACGGGTGGATCGGCCGGTTCAGCTTCCACGCCTTGATCGCCATGTACCGTTCGTCCCACGTCGACCCTGCCAGCGGCGCCACGTCCACGACCCCGGCCATGTCCGACAAGTGCTTCTTCACGGCCTCCCGCCGTTCGGCCGCCCCGCCGCCGCCGGACGTCACTCGGGACAGGTAGCCGTCCGGGTCGCCCATGACGACGATCTCGTCCTCTTTGTAGGTACCGGGGCCGGTCTTGGCGGTCGAGAAGATCCGCGACCGCGGCACCCGCTGAGTCATCACCGGGCCGCCCTGGGCGAACTTGTTGGCGACCGTCGCCGAGGATGCGTAGGACGCCAACGGGTTGCTGGACGCCCACACAAGGTCGCCCACGTCGGCGGCAGCAGCGGCGGCCGGTTCGTCGGTGCCCCGGTGCAGGATCATCACATCGTCCGGCCCGAACCCCTGTTCGCCCAGTTCGTGCTGGGTAAGGGTGTAGGTCGACAACGCAGCCAGTCGGGCCATCGCCCGTTCCCCAGGCGTGTATTCGGTGTCGAACCCTCGACCCGAGTCCCTCTTCGCCCGCCACTCGGACCAACCGGGGAACTTGTCGGGGGACAGGCCCTGCATCTCAAGGATGGCCGCCTGCTGCAACGTCGAGAACCGCGACTGGCTGGAATCGGCCCACGTTCCGTTCTGTGTATCGAGCAGACCGTCGATCAGGTTGTCGGTGTAGGCGTCGCCGTCGGCGGCGTGCTTGGCAAGGATAAGAGCGGGCAGGGTGCGGTAGTCGGTGTCGGCCGGGTACCCGTGATCGGTGAGCACTTGCGCCACCTGACCAGAGATCGCTTTGCGCCTCTCGGCGTTCAGGGTGACGCGATACAGGCTGTCGTTCGGCCCGTAGGTGAAGATCCGAGGGTTGCCGCCCATCTCGGCGTCGACCACATAGACGTGGATGTCGTCGTGGGCCGTCGGGATGACTTTCGTGATCCGCCAAGTGAGCGGGTGGTCCGGTTCGGTGGAGAACGAGTCCCCGACGTTCAGGTCCGACGCCTGCACCTCGACGGCGTCGAAGTCGGACGCCTTGGCGTGCAGCCATTCCTGGCGCTGCATCTCGCTCAACAGGTCGGCCGTCTCGTTGCGAGCATCCGGAACCGGGCCGACAAGCTTGGCGTTGCGGTTCCGTAGCACCGAGTCGTACAAGCGGCCGACCCGCGACTGGAGATCCGCCAGTCCGGCCGTCGGATCGTCCGGCAGCCCGTCGCCGACGCGCTCGGTGGCAGCCGTGAACGTGTCCGCCACCGGCAGATGACTCATCCACTCCTTCTGCACCTTCAGGTCGACACCCTCCGATGCCCACCCCTGTTTCGTGAGTTTGAACGGGCGCACCTTCGTCTTGGGCGTGTCCTCGAAATCCCGCACGACCCCATCGGCCATCGCAGCGAAAGCGTCAGCGGTGAGGAACCCGTCGGGGGTGATGTCACGGTCACCGAACTCGGCCGCCACCGCCTGCTGCGCTTGGCGAGAACGGCGCAGGCGGTCGAACTGCCCGAATGTCTCGGCGTCGATGCCGTCGAGGTGCAGGCCGTCCACGTCGGCGACCCCGCCGTCGGCGTGAAACTTCTTGAAGTCGGCCGGGTCCATCCCGGCCCGGGTCGCATAGGCGAACTGGCGGACCGTGTCCATGTCCACGTTGCGAAGAAGCGGCCGCTCCTTGTCCGTCTGGGTGAGGGTGCGCTTCTCCGGGTCGAACACGAAGAACCTGGGGGGGATGCCGACAGCGACGACCGTCCGGTCCTCGACCGTGAACGTCCTCGACTCCCCCTGCCGGGTAAGACGGGAGTCCGCACCGTGCTCTTGGCGAAGAATCCGGTTGCGGAACAGGTCGAGCGACACGAACCCCTGCCCGATGTCAGGCCACACCGTCTTGCGATCAGCCGGGAGGACAACGTCCCCGGCAAGACCGCCGAACACCTCACCCGCCTTCCTGTGCGAATAGCTTGAAGCGATGTGGACCGTCCCAACCGGGATCCCGTCCTGGTCCAGCACGTCGTAGGGGGTGAACCCGCGATCGTCTGGTCCGTTCACGTCACCGAGGTGAACCTTCATCGTCGCCGGGACACCCGGCGTGTCGCTACTGGCGGGCAACAGCGGGTCGAACACCCGACGTTGCATACCCATGGCGTCGGTGACCACCACCGTCGAACCCATCCGGGCCGCCAAGTCGGTGACACCCGGGTACTTCTCGCCGGAAGCGGTCAAGCGGGCGTCGACCTCGTCCACCGTGAACTGGCGCCCCCCGTAGGTGACGGTGCCGCCAGGGCCGTCGGTGAACATCGCCGGACCCGGATCGTCGTACAGGTCGGCCAGCACCCCGTTGCGTGCCAGGGCGGATCGTAGGCCGGTCGCCTTCTCCGGGGACATGTCGGCGAACCGGTAGGCCGCCGTCGGGTCGGCATCCCGGGCCGAGTCATGGAAAGCCACCCTGTGGCCAGGGTCGTCCTTGAACACCCCGATCCGGGCGGCGGTCCAGTCGCCGTCCTCAACCGTGGACCGGATGTCCTGGTGGACGGCGACGGCGAGCTGGTGGCGGATGTCGAGCAGCGACGCCATCGCACTGTCAGCCGTGTCCGCTTCGACGTCGTCCGGGTCGACCCACGTTGTGAACGGACGGGTCACAGTGCCTTTCCCGCCCGGGGCGGCCTCGGCCAGAGCGCCCGTGTCCAGCATGTCGGACAGCACGTCGAGCGACGCGTCATCGGTGAACACCTTCGACAGTTCCACGTCGTGAGCGCCGTACAGGGTCACTTCCCACGTCGCCCCATAGGCGTTCACGTTCGGCAACCGCTGCCGCTGCACCCGGGTGATCGGCTGCAACTTGGCGCCCGGACGGGGGGACACGACCCGCATCGGCGGTGACGCGTAGTCGTCGTCCAGGTCCGACCACTTGACCCGGTACCGGCGCAGGCCCCGGGCCTTCGGTTCGGGCAGGACGACCTCGGCGAAGTCGTCGTCGCCCCAACGGACGTCGACCACGTCACCCTTGCGGACCCCGGCGTCGGCCAGCACCCCGGTCCGCAAACGTGCCCGGCCGGACCGGTCCCGGCGGATCCGGTCACGGGTCAGTAGCGCCCGCGCCGCCTTGAGAGCGAGGGCTTTCGCCGTCGACCAGCCCCGGGGGGCGAACTGGCCGTTGCCCGGGTCGTGCCAGACGTCGTTCGCGTCGAACGGCATCGGTCAGCCGAACGCCGAGTCGGGCGGGTCGACCAGTTCCGGCGGGTCGGCCACGTCCGGGGCGTCCGTCGTGAACACCGGCGACGCCATCACGACCGCCGAGTCGTACAGGCCGTCCGGGTCCATCCCGGCCCACGGGGCGTCACCGACGTACACGGTGGCCGGATCCGTGCCCGGCAGGTCACCCCACACGGGGGTGGGAGCGAACCCGTCGGGGGTGAGCCACCCGACCTCGGTGAACGCCTTGGACTGTTCTGGCCGGTCGACCCCGGCAAAGAACAGGACGGGCTTCGTGGTGCGACCTGAGACGCTGGCAGCCATCGGCGGGGACCCCATGTCGGATGCGAACTGGTTGGCGAGAGCGAGGATGGTGACGATGTCGGCGTCGATCGTGTTCGTCTCCATCACCGGGTTCGATCCGCCCATGGACAGGCCCGTGTTGGCCGCCCAACGATGGTGTCCGTCGATGATGTAACCGTCGCTGGTCTGCGAGATGACACCGGGCGGAACCTTGCCCGCCTTCATGCCTTCCATCATGCCGGTCACCTTGCCGCCCCGCAGCTCGGCCTGCGATGCCCGCAGATGCGAGGCGTACACCTTGGTGCCCCGCTTCACCTTGATGCCCTTGACCTCTTCCAGCCACTTGAGGAAGTCCTCGGTCAAGTCCACTTCGCCCTTGCCGTTGCGGGGCAGGGAGTCGGCATAGGACCCGGGGACCGGGTTGGCCGTCGACAACTGCGGCATGCGAATACGGTCGTAACCCACGCTATCGGCACAGTTGCCCGTGTACCACACTGTGCCCCTACGTCGCGCCAGCCAGGTTCCGTTCGGCGTGGTGGGGCACCACAGGATCCCCTTGTGGTGGACCCACTCCACTCTCGTCCGGCACTCTGGTCGGTTCTTGGTCGACATGGGCGACGTGTACGGCGATGACCGTCGCAGTACCCCGACCTGGTACTGGACGAGGCCACTCTTCCTGCCGGGGCGCGTCTCTGGCCGTTCAGTCGTGTTGGTCCTCACCCCGGCGAGGGCGCAGGCCATCTCAAAGATCCGCACCCTCTCGACACTGCGCTGGGAGAAGCCTTCCACTCGGCCACGATGACCGTCAGCGTCGACCGAGCGATCTATGAACAGGTGCAACTGCGACAGGGTGAGACTGGCAATGAAGGATGGGTCCACAACCTTGTCACCATCCATCACGGTGCGTAGCGCCGTGCTGGCCGCCCCGTTCAAGAAGAACGAAGTCATGCCCGTTGAGTCGTTCTCGGATCGACGCCACCCCGGGGTGGGAGCGCGCACCGCCCCGGTCCTACCGCCCTTGAGCGCCGTGCGAATGGACTGCAGTTCGGCGCGCTCATCGCCGAACAGGGACGTCAGGGTTCGAGCGATGTCGGCGACGTACCCAGGGTTGTAGCGGTGAGATTGGTAGATCCGTGTCATGGCTCCGTCGAAGGTGCCCTCCGTCCAGACCCACGCGACCAGCTCAACGAAGGCGTCCTCATACTTTGGCTCCGTCGGGAGATTCGCCACCGGCGCCACGGTCTGGATGCGGTCCGTTGTCAGGAGCGTTTCGCTCACCTTCCAGAGTCTGGCCCCCGTCTTTGTTTGGACAACAGGCCACCGGTGCTCGCTGGACGTAAGAGACGAATGGAACTGACCCTCCATCGAGAGAACCAGCCTGTCCTCGGAGGGAAAGACGTTCACGGCCTCCAGTGGCTGCCACTCGGCCAGGCCGGTGTCGTGGTTCAAGGTAAGGACCGTGTCACCGACGGACAGTTCGTCGTACCGACGCCATCCCCGACTCGTCATCATCTCCGTCTGGTCGTCAACACAGAAAAGGTTGCTGCCTGGCACCGAGACGAGGCACAGGTTGAACACCGGTTCCTTCTCGCCCCGCTCCTTGAACTTGGCCGTCTCTTCGCGGACCTTGTCGAGCAACGTGGCGACCTCATCCGGGCGGTTCAACTGGATGTGGTACTTGCCGTCACCGAGGAGCTTCACAGCCGTCGACATGTCCGACACCCGCAGCGGATCCTCCTTCGTGCCGGACCCCGAATCGACGCCGGGCAGACCGGCCACGTCGGCGGGAATGTCCGGCGAACCCGGCTTCGGCTGCGATGTCGCCGGTGTGGTCGACGCTGCATCCTTCACCCGCTGCAGAGCGAGGGCGCGACCGGCGGTCACGTCACCCTCGGAAGGTGAGGTTACGCTCATGTCGTCGGGCCGGGGACGGTCCAGCGCCTTGTCGAACGATGCCCGGTCCACCCCGTCGGGACCACCGTCACGGTCCAAGGCACCACGAATCTGGTCGTCGGTCATGCCGGACTCGCGGGCCATGTCGACCACGTCCTCGGCGACGGCGTCCTTCACGGTGTCACCCCGGGGTCCGCCACCCTCGGCGACACGCTTGCGGCGCGCCTCGGGCACCGCAGCGTCGACCGCTTCGGCGAACGACCGATCGACATCAGCGTCGGTCGAATCGGCCGACACGGGCGTCACCGGCTTGCGGTCCGCACCCGTCCCGGTGCCACCGGTCGGGATCTCCCGCTGCCCCTTCAGGTCCCAGATGGCCTGCTCGTTGCGTTCCCTGCCGAGCCGGACGGCCTCGTCCTCGGAGTCGACCACTTCGACCCGGTCCAACACGATCTCGTCGTGCCGGGCGTCGTACCACCCGCCCAGCATCACGTCCGGGTTCGCTTCCTCGGCCCGCAACTTGCGAAGGTACTCGTTGATGTCGTGTTCGCCGCCCGCCTCGAACTCTTCGCGGGTCATGATCTTGGAGTGGCCGGGGCGGGCGACCACATAGCCGACGGTCGGCCCGGACCCGTCGGCCGGGTCGATCGTGAACCCGCCGTCCTCGATCAGCTTCTCCGACAGGTCGCTGTTCGGATTGGCGCGGTCAAAGTCGTCACCCTCGGGCTTGACCGGTGCTTCGGTCCGCTGACGGACCTGACGGCGACGCTTCGCGTCCAACTCGGGTGCAGCCTTGCCTTGGCGCTTGGCGTCGACCTCGGCTTCGTCGAGGAATATGCCGGTCGGCTGGTCGGTCAGCCACGGGTCGTCGCCCCGGGCGATCTCCTCGTCGGTCATCTCGGACCGGTCCCGGCGGTAGTCGACCGTGACCTCGCCGCCCCGATCGGGCACGCTGAACACGACCTTCTCGCCGTGGGAGTCGGTGATGTCGGCGAC
>ERZ724522.1166-NODE-1166-length-14795-cov-4.613976_pt1 | contig 14795 bp, 6 predicted proteins | sample MGYA00376055_ERZ724522 | MGnify/ENA primary metagenome ERZ724522 (study PRJEB28724, sample SAMN07190884) | wastewater metagenome | isolation source: effluent of sewage treatment plant in Hong Hong | place: Hong Kong | collected 2016-03-17 ... | reverse complement strand
TTTTAATATGCTTATTAAAGTATATAATAAGTAGAATTATATTTATATAAAATAGAAATAGTAAATTTATAAAACAAGAGGTACAGTGAAAAATAATTTAGAGAAAATATTGATTGAAAAAATTTCAGAAATGAACAAACCTATAGTGAAAAAAGCTTCTCACATAGGTCTTTTGTCACAACATTTTGACAATAAAAATTATGCGCAAATGGCGTCCGAAATGGCTGCTTTGCCAAAATACGAACCCTTAATCAATATATTGTCTGGAAATGGCGGAATTGTGAATTTTGTTACCAATAATCAATATGCGCCATTAATTGAAAAAATATTGCATTTAGCGGTTCCCGTAAATACTGAATCTGCATATCATATGGGTAATGAATATACAGTTCCAGGAGAATATTCTATTGATGCAAGTCAATATTTCCCTTATTCGGATGCCAAAAAAGTTGAACAAAAAACTCCTGCTTCTGATAGACTAGCTGATATTTTATTTGGCAAACCAATAACAATGTTAGATAAAGAATATTGCAAAATTGCCGGTTTTGAAAAACCACAAGATATATTAGATGTTAAATTTGCAAATAATCCAAATTTAAAGACAATAGTACGTGCAGCTTTGTCAGAATATGCAAAATTATCAGAAGAACATGAAAAAGTAAGTATTGTGTCAGATACATGGTCGAATGCTAAAAATAGCAACGCAAAATCGTGCATGTTGAAAGCATATGATATGATTAAAACTAATCGTCATAATGCGTTTTATAACAAGAAACTAAAAGAAATTGGTGGTGATGTAAAACAACAATTGCCTGTTTTTTCCGATAGTGAATATCAAACATGGTTGGCACGTTTTAAGGCAAAACGTGATCAGTATATTGCTGAAAAAGGCGAAACATTATTAGCAAAAGCGTTAGCATTAGTAATGGAAGATCAAGCAGTATTAAGTTCAATTAACCCAGCGACACTACGTAGTGATGAAAGAGCCCTAAGAGAACTAAAAAATGCTGCGTTTACTGTATTAACAACTCCATTGAGGGATGGTTACTCAAATGAAATTGTAAGATCTCCTTCAAAAAATGGTTTCATTGATTTTGATGCTTCCAAGGAATTAGAAGCTGTATTTGCGCCATATTCAAACAAAATAAATGGTGCATGGTCAAAACCACAGCCTGGCCCTGATGCTGTTTTAAAATCTGATCCGCCTGGAATTCATTTTTCCGGCGAACACACTAATGTTGGGCCATTTTTTAATTTCGTTCAATTTATAAAAGGAGTTAAAGAAGAGAATGACGAAGTGCATCGAGCAAAAGAAAATATATTAAAAATTATTGATCCGCCAGATTCCGATTTGTTATCTAATATCAAAAACGCTGTTGATAAACAAAATGATGTTATGAAAAATACAAAAATCATATTTTCATTTTTAAGAAACGACAAGGGAAGGGCAATTATTTTTACAAATGTTGAAAACTCTATATTCGCAGAAGATGTAAAAGCGGATGGATCTGAATCTAAGTTGGGTGGAATACGAAATATTTTACAAAAATTCGTTGCCCATGGTCATGTATCACAGTCAACAGCTATGCCAAGTTCTCAAAAAAAGACAATTATATTGGTTAGCTCAATGCCATTGAGTAATATTCCGAATTGCACAGTTGTAAATATGAAATCATATCCTGTCGATGCAGATGAATCGAATTTAATTGTAGAACATATATTAAATGGCGATTTTAAAAATAAGTTTATGACTGATTATCATATTAATGGTGGCGCAGCTATTAATAGAAAATTACCTATTTCTAATGCTGGAAACATAGCTTCAAGAAATAAAGAACAAATTGCGTTACAAAGAACTGCCCAATCTGTCTATGAGACAACAGCAAAGCCTTCTCAGGATATTTTAGAAGAAATTTCAGCAACTTTAATAGGATTAGGACAAAACGAAGCAATAAATACAGTGAAAAAAGGCATTTCTGAAGCTATGCGAACTGAAAAGATTGGCGAGCATAGTGATTTGACATTGCCTAAATTAGATCAAGATGTTTTCACATCTAGTTGTGTTAAGACTGCTAATGCCCATCATGACGCAAATGTGCCAGGAATGACAGCAAGGCGCTCTAAAGTTAAATTTGAAGATTATGTCTACAAGAAAACAGGAGAAGAAGGTGTCGCATGGGCAAATGCTATTGGAAAATTTGGACAAGGACAAAAAGAAGTAGCAAATGCAAAGAAAAATATTGAAGCATTAAATGCAAAGATACTTGCCATTGATAAAGAATTAATGTCCAATTTCAGCGAAAATGCTAAACTTCAAAAATTAGGAAATTTAACTGACGAAGCAAGAGAAGCAAAACAAAAAGAAATTGAAGATGAGCAAGCTCATTTGCATATTTTGAAAGCAAATTATATAAAAGCAAAAGACGCAATTGTAATGGCTCGAGCTTTATATATGAAAGAATTGCCGCATATTATTCTTTTATATGGAAAAGCAGGTACTGGAAAATGCTTAGGACGTGGAACTAAAGTAATGATGTTTGACGGAACAACAAAAAATGTTGAAGACGTTCAAATTGGAGAACTTTTAATGGGGCCAGATTCAAAACCACGAACAGTTCTTTCCACAACTTCTGGAATTGGCCCACTTTATAAAGTAGAGCAAAAAAATGGGGACGACTATATTTGCAATGATGCTCACATTCTTTCTTTGCAAAATACAGACATGCCATTTTCTCAAAATCCAATATTTATAACTGCAAAGGATTTCCATGAAAAAAATAAAACGTGGAGAAAAAGACATAAGGGGTGGAAGGCTTCAGTAGATTTTGACAATCAAGAATTGCCAATTGATCCATATTGGATGGGATTATGGCTTGGTGATGGTAACTCCAGAACGCAATCTATATGCGTAGGAGACAAAGATGTCGAAATTGCGTCTTTTCTTGAAAGATGGAATGAAGAACAAGGCTTGTTTTTGAGAAAAGAAGATGGAATGGGATGCAAAATGTATCATTTTTCTTCAAGAATTGGTAGCGGCGGCTTAAGCTCAAATAAAATTCTTGACACATTGCGTTCCTTAAACCTTATTCAAAATAAACATATTCCAGAAATATTTTATAAAAACTCTGAGGCGAATCGCTTGGCATTGTTGGCCGGCTTAATTGATTCTGATGGGTACGTAGACAAAAACGGATCAGTGTCGTTTGCGAATGTTAACAAGAAATTAGCAGAAGATGTATTGCGTTTAGCTAGAAGTTTGGGATTCAGAGCCTCTCTTACTACAGGTTTAAAATCAATCACAAAAATAAACTACTCGGTATTGGCTTATAATGTTTCAATTGGCGGATGTTTGTCTAGAATACCTACTAAATTAACTAGAAAACAAACTCATGACAATCCTCAGAAAAAGCATGCCAGATATGGAATTAATGTAAATCCAATTGGAACTGGTGAGTATTTTGGATTTACTATTGATGGAGATAGACAGTTTCTTCTAGGTGACTTTACAGTTACTCATAATACTGTTTGGGCAGATGCATTGGCAGATTTATTCAATTTTAGTATTAAAGATATTAATTTTCAGAAGACAAAAAGTAAATGGTATGGCGAAACTGGAAATCGTGCTGAAGCGATGATGGATCAAATTAGATCTTCACGTAATACAGTATTTCTATTTGACGAATTAGATAGAGATGTTTCAATGTCCGGGGGAAGTATGGGTGGCGAAGGTGGACAGGACGTGCATGCTGCTGATAAAGGCGTTGTTAAAACATTACTTACGTTATTCGAAGAAGATGAAGATAAATTCATAAAAAACAATGTTTTTTTTGTTATTACAACAAATTATTTAGCCAATATTGACAAGGCTTTACTAAGTAGAACTAAAGGCAATACATATAAAGTTGATGCCCCAGATGATAAAGAAGACTATAAGCGATTTATAGAATCATTTTTAAATACAGAGAAAAGAAAAACACCAGATGCCCCTTGGCTAACAACATTATTAGAAGCAGAAGGTAAAACATATGCCGATTATTGGGACGAACTAGAAAAACTTATCGCTGGATTAGATCTTGATAGGTTTTGCTCAGTCTTGGCAGAACGAAAAGTTGGATTTAGAACTTTACAAGGAATGATTAGAATGGCAGTTTGTGAACACAATTCGTGGCTTGTTTCCCAAAAACGTTATAAACGTGGTGCAACTGACAAAATACATGGAATGCCATTTAATACTACCAATTTATGTCGAGCAGCAAGTATTGCTACTGATGGAGCAGACGAAAATAGTAAAAATTTATATGGAATACAAGAAACTTCAAACATAATTTCAAATAAAATAAATAAAGATCTTATGAAAAATGGCATTCAGTCTTCAGAAATGATCGAAATAATGCCTCCAAATAAATACAAGCCAGAAGATATAAAGAAAATGCTTGGTTCAAAACAACTTGTATTATTGGATACTGGAAAAATAGAAGATAATAAAGAATTAAAATATGCCTGTTTGCCATTGCCAAATGGAAAAGCAGATAATACAAAACGTGTAGCTATAATTTATTATGATCTTCTAACTGGAGAAATTGCAAAAGGAAGAGCATTGCCTCCTGATTTGGAAACAAAAATGACTTGGAAAGAAGAAGAAGTTCATAATGAACAATTCTTAATTGAAGAAGATCAGTTTACAGATGCGAACGGAAATGTGCAAAGAAGACCAAGATTAGTCTCTAAGAATCCAAAACTCGTTCCTCCTGAAAAGCCATTTGAAGAAATTGAAAATAACGGTTTTGAATCAAAACCGCTAGACCAAATATCTAAAGCTCCTCCAAAAGTTGATGCGACGATTAGTGATCAAAATGTCACAATTCCTGAAAATAAAAAGGGAAAACCAACAAATTCACCGAAACAACCTATTAAGGCATTTACAAATGATTATTATTTGGATTATTTGATTAAATCTGGAGTAATCAATCATGAAGATGCAACCAGAATAGCGTTCAAGGCAAATCCGCAAATGCAAACTCAACCATTTGATGATGTAGAGAAGTATGGATGTTACTATTTTAGTTTTAAAAAATCAAAAAATAAAAATGGACAGTTTTTTATAGGGCCAGCCGGAATGGATGTTCCTCCACAAAAACTTACATAATAAGGGAAAGAGTATATGAAAATAACAAAATCTACTGGTGAATTTGAGTTTTTTGAGAATTTAAAGCTCAAAATGGCTAATACCATGCCATCTTGCAATGACAAGCAAGCGTCAAATAATGCTCCAGCAAAAATTCGTACTCTTTCCGAAGATGCCATTGCTGACGAATGTGAAAAAATTGAAAAATGCGCCTCGAGTGATACTGAATACATATTGCCTGAAGATATTGACATTGATTCGCAAAAACAAATTAAAGAATTTGCTTCCGCAATAGGATTTGCAAAGGTTGCATCTAAAGTAACATCAGTAAAATCAACCACAGAACCAATAAACAATAAAATTGCGTCTGTTTTTGAAAAAATAGAAGAACCAATTGTTAAAACTGCATCAACAACTTCGTCAACGAAAGAAGCGACCAAGAAAACAATTAATATTGGTGACGCATTTGGATTTGACAAAAAAATTGCCGAAATAGATTCTCGCAAAGCTGTAGATTGGCAAGTAAATAAGCCTGCTAAAAGCCTAGATATAAAACCATCATTTGATTTTGGAATTGTTCCGATTAGAGGATCTGAAAATACTAATATCAATAATAATCCAAAACTTGCAATGAATCAAAATAGCATGGCGAGCCCAAATGCAATTGAAGATTTATTTAATTCTAAAGAATTAATGACTGGCGAAAGATTAAAAATTGAGAAAGAACAGAGAAAACAAGCAAGAATTGAAGCGCATGCTGATTGGCAAAATGATAAAATAAAATCAATGCCAAATATGGATATTGTTCCTAAAGGTGTTGTGTTTCCAACAGAAGTATTGAAAGCCAATACAGGCATCGGAAACGGATCTTCTGAATTTGGAATATATGCCAAAACAAATCAGATGGAATCTTTGCCAGAAAAAACAACAGGCGAAAGATTAAAAGATATGAATATGGAAAGAAAGTCAAGCATACAAAGAGAACATGATAAGTTTTCATGGGATAATGTGGACACAGGTGCTGCATATAGAACAACTTCTGAAGTATTCACAGACTCATTAAAAAATCTATTAAACAAAAAAAGGAAATAATGGCAAGATATTTTTCCGGCGCAAAAGATCTAGTCGCTTGGATTATAAATGAGGGATCTCCTGAAAGAGCGGCTGAAAAATTAAATACTTTTTTAACCTCACAAGGTGCCCAAGAACAACTTTCCATAATAGAAGCATGTAGAGCAATTTTTAATGATAAAAAAGACGAGAAATCAGCGGAGGTTTTAATGCAATTAATTTCAAAATATACAGATGAAAATACTACTAAAAAAGTAGTAACTGCCCAAACAGAAACAAGGCAGAAAAATGAATGGGAACATGGCATGAGAAATAAATGGAGCAGAATAACTCATCAATATAATGATGGCACACCATGGAGATTGCAACGTGATCAAATGTATGACAAAACTCATTATGCAACTGACGAAATAAAATTTGACTCAGATCCAAACCACATATATTCTGGCGAAGCGATTTGGCGTATGTATATAATGGATAAGTATTCTGCCGAACAACAAGACGAAAATGGCAAATGGGTTGGAGGATATATTAATGATAGATTTTATGTATTCCCAACTGCTGGAACGCCTGCAAATCCAGATGTTCCAAGAGATGGCGGAAATCAATTGCAATTAAAACCAAATGAAAGAACTAGAAAGCCTAGAAAGCAAACTTGGTCAACCGAAAGACGCTTAGAAGAAGCGAGAGGAAATAAGCTCGAAGATTTAATGGTAACTACAGCCTCAACAGTCAAAACAATATCAAAAATATCTTCTAAGATATTGGCCCCAGAGAGAAACACTTCGAAAACATATCAAGTATTTAAGGATTCATTGGATATGAAAGAAGCGGGATTTGATTATGAAAACCGCATTATAAAAATATCAGAACATTATCACTTGCCATTGACATATGTTGCACAAATTGATGCCGTTGCGCAAAAACTTGCAGCAAAACATGATGGGTTGTTTTATGAACTAGAAAAAACGGCGCTTGCTAGACATAATGAAACATTCGTAGCTAATGTTGATTTGGAAGCCATCGATGTAAACACCAATCAGCCAACAATTATTCCAAGCGGAAGCACATTAATTGCTCAAACAAATCCAGAAGGAACTATATATCATATAAATGATGGTGCTGATGCTGGCAAAACTGTAGCAATACATAATATTTCTGGATTATCATCACGAGACAATGATGTTGACGGTCATCTTATACAAGATGCCGCATTGGATGTTGGATTAGATGAATCGCCTGAAGATAAAACACCAGTAGAAGTTTCGAATCCAGTTGAAAATTCTAATAATGATGATTTTCCAATTGAAGATATGAGTAGTTCTGAAAAATAATTCAGAAAACGCATATTGGTGTAAAAATTCACTGTATAATTAAAATATGACAGACCATCTAATAACAACTGATTTAAATGCACATTGGCGAGCAATGCGAGGACAAGATCCTTCAAAAATTGCAAGAGTTCATGTTGAAGGATTACGAGATAATAACTATGCGCCAACCTCTAGCGTCCAAAGTAATTGGGGATCATATAATGGCTTCAACAAACAAGCTAGTTCATCCCAAGGGATTTTGTATGGTCAACCTACGTTTTTCTCCCCTGTTCATACAAATATAAATTGGCAAATACCGTCAAAAAGATTAGAACAAAATCAATGGGCTAGACATTTTTATGAAAATGAACCAAAAGTTGCAGCCGGAATTGACTTTTACTCAAGATTTCCTATGCAAGATTGGACTCATGAATGTAAAGACAGAAAAGTTAAAATTCATTTTGACAAGTTGAAAAAAAGAATAGAATTGCCAAAATGGTGTAGGTTAATTTCTCACGAAGTTCATTTACTTGGAGATTGCTTTCCGTTTGTAGAATTAAGTTGCCCAACCTGTAATGGCACGGGATATATAGGTGATGAATTATGTGATCATAAAGGCGGAACAATCAATCGTTTGATAATTTTAAATCCTGATTATATCGATGTTGAAGGGTCTCCATTTGCAGGAGAGCCAGTAATTATGTTTAAACCAGATCCTGAATTTTTATCAATGATTCAAAAGAAACTTCCAGGTGTTGAAAAAATAGATCCTAAAATGCTAAAACGTATGATGTCTGGGCATCCTATTAGACTTCATAATGAAACTGTTTCTCATATAAAATATGGCGAAAGTGGATATAGTAAATTCGGAACAGGTATGATAAGACGTTTATTTCCTACCTTAGCATATAAAACAAAATTAATGGCGGCTCAATGGGTTGTTGCGGAAAGATTAATCGTTCCAATAAAAGTTGTCAAAGTAGGAACAGATGAACGTCCTGCCGGGCCTGCCGATATTGCTGATGTACAAGCTCAACTTGCTTCAACTACAAGTGATCCTTCATTAACAATTGTTACTCACAATGCATTTGATATAGATTTTATCGGAGCTAGTGGTAAGATTCTTCCATTGTCTAGTGAATTTGAATTAATAAATCAAGAAATACTTGACGGATTAATGATTAACAAAGCCATTATAAACGGTGAAGGAACATCTGCTGGTGCGGCTGTCCCTGGATTAGAAGCAATGATAGTTCGTTTTGAAACGTTTAGAGAACAAATTTCTCAATGGATTGAAAAATTTATATATTTACCAGAAGCCAAACGTCAAGGATTTATTGCCAAAAATAGAGATACTGGCGAAGATGAATATATCATTCCAACTATAAAATGGCCTGAATTGCATTTGAGAGACGAACAACAAAAAAGACAGTCTGATATGCAATTGTATGAAAAGGGATTGCTTTCTGCCCAAACTGTATTGGAAAACTTTGGTTATAATGCTGATAACGAAATTGAAAAGAAACGTTATGATGCTATTCAATTAATGGCTGGTCAAGAACAGCAAGGTGGAGGTGGAGGAGGTGGTGGAATGCCAGGCGGTGGAGGAGGTGGAGGCGGAATGCCACCAGATATGGGAGGTGGAGGCGGTGGAATGCCACCAGATATGGGAGGCGGAATGCCAGGCGGTGGAGGAGGTGGTGGCGATGATGGCGGTGGCGGCGGTGGAGCACCACCAATCGTAGCAAAATCAACCTCATTAAATTCTAAAACTGTCGATCCTTCACAATTTAATGGACGTATTTTAAAAGAACGTTCACGTGAAAAGATAATAAATCAGCAAAAGAAGATGCATGCAGAAAAAATACGTGAGCAAAAAAGACAACAAGGCCCACAAAAAGGTGCTGATGGACAATTTCGAGATGAAAAAGGGCGTATAGTATATACAAAGCCTGAAAGAGAAATGCTTAAACTTCTTGAACAAAGCAAGAGAGATGGTATTTTAAAACAAAGAATTGAAGCACAATATAGAATTAAGGTTGGTACGCAAGAATATCCAATTGATTTTGCAATTCCTTCTATAAAGTTGGGCATTGAGGTAGATGGAGAATTTTTTCACACACATCAGGAAAAACAAGTTAAAGATAAGGAACGAGATGCTAAACTTGCTCTTCAAGGCTGGACCATATTAAGATATACTGATAAAGAATTAGAAGAAAATCCTCAAGAAGTGATTAAGGGCGTAATTGCAATGATAATGAAAAAAGAAATGGAATTTCAAAATGCAATGAAACACTATAAAAAAACAGCCTCAATTATAACAGAACAAACCAATGAAATGACAGAGGAAGATATTGCTGAAAGTTCAAATTTGCTTGACATATTAGATTTATTAAATAATAACTAATATAACAAGGTTTTTTGCTGTTTTTTGTTGAACAAGCAACCATGTATAAAGAATCTAAACATAAACTATCAGAACAGAGAATGACTTGGAAGGAAGAATATACTCCAAAGTCTTCTTATTTGAAAAGAATGTATGAAAGTGTTGTTGGTTCTGGCAGTTATTTTAGATTTGAGGGGAAATCTGAAAATGGTGATGAGTATTATTGTATATTAGGGCCTGCTAAAATAAAAGATCCAAAAGCAAAATGGTTTGCTGGAATTCGCAAAGAACCGGCCAAATTCGCTGCTGGTGGAAAATACTTTGATTCATTAGATCGTGCCGCTGCATATGCACTAGATACATGGGGTGTAAAAACTCCAAAGACATTACACCCTTATACATCTGCGCATCTTTATGGGATTAAAGATAAAATCGACAAATGGGAATCTGAACACGAGCAAGACGAAAAAGATGCAAAACGGGAAGAAAGAGAATACAAAAAGTATTTACGTAATAAAGATTATGCCGTCGATTATGATGCTAAATAAAAGATATAGGAGTTAAAAATATGGCAACTTTCAATTTAAATAAATTTATAAAAGAAGCAATGGGTGCTCAATGGGGGGTTTATCGTACAGATAAATCAAGAGGACGTGGCGGCGATTATTTGTGGTGGAGTTTGCAAGAAATTGACAATGGAAGTCGATCATGGAAAAAATGGCTAAGTATATGTCCAACATTAGAAACGGCTTATCTTCAAGCTAAAAGCTTTTATATTAAAAAGAAAAGAGATTTTACATATAGATATACTTCTAACCCAAAAGAAGTTGATAAATATTTTAAAGTTTATTTAGGTTACAATCCATCTTATGGAGCATATATGTGCTCTATTGGGCCATATGTTGGCGAAAAACCAGTTGATGCCAAAAATAGATTTTCTTATTTTACTCAAAGATTCCAAAATGTTGATGAGAAATCATTACAAGAATCATTTCAGAAATATTGTGCTGGAAGTTTAGAGCCGTTTAAAGATGTATTGTCAATGGATGATTTATCCATGGATATTGCCATGGGAAGTGATATTGATGACAAAAGTGGAAATGTTAAATGGGAACACGTAACATTACCTTCGTTAACTTCTCCTGAAGCCAGGGAAGTATTTTCGCATGGCCCAATTCAAGGACAAGAATCAAAAATATATCTAAATAACAGCGGGAAAGCGAAAGTAATTAATTCTGCTATTCAAAAATATAACATGGGCGATAGAGTGAATATGGCAATCAATTTTGTATCTGGAGCAAAAGGAGTGTCTGAAGAGCAAATAAGAAGCATATTAAACAACCCTTCTCCTGAAAATCCAAAAAACGAAACTGACATTCTAAATGATGTAATTATTCAATTGCAATCATTTTTCCCATTTTCGTTAAGAGAGCAGGCGCAAGCTGGTGGATGGAGTGACATACTTGAGCAAACTGTAAATAATGTTGCTGAAAAATTGCGAATGACATCAGAACAAGTATGGGAAATGATTAATAGGGCAAATACAAGCTCTTCTGCAATTCGTGAATCGAATGCGCTTTTAAATAAAATAACAAAGGAATTAAATAAAGCAAAGAAACAAATGATAAAATCTAATACTCCAAAGGCAAGAGATGATGAAGCAACGATTCAAGAAAAAGAAAGAAAATTGGCAATTGCAAACTCTATTGTATGGTTGCCAACATTGCAAGAAATGGCGCATGCCTCTTCTGGACAACAAATTCCATTAGTTCTACAAATTAGAACTTCTCAAAAGTCAATGTTAAAGATAAAATTGGAACTTTTAGAGGCTATTATCAGCAATGGGACTCAAAACTTACAAGCTATTGCCGATCAAATGACAAATAAAAGAGAAAAACAATCAACTGTTGCCCAAGGGAAGGTATGGACTACAGAAGATGTTCAATCATGGATTGATTATTTTAATCAAGAAAGACAAGTGCCAGATGGCCATGGTGGTTTTATTACAAAAACTTACGAAGATTTAAAAAATGAAACTTTGCAAATTATGTCTGACACTTCATCAAAAGATGAAGATGCAGATATAGAAGAAACAGCCGAAGTTTCAGATTCTGATTCTGAAGATCCAAGTGGCACAAGTAATTCTTCTGACCCAAATCAACAAAATGTTGTTTTACATGGTTCATTTGACAGTTTCGATCAGGCTTGCAAAATGGCTAATTTATATTTTGTGGATATGGAACATAGCGGAATTGATACTAAAACTAGGGCATTAAGAGATGCTAATTTATACCAATCACCTCCTGCAATATTCGCAAGAGATTCAGATGTAGAAAACGTTAATAGTGAAGATTTAACAAGAGCTAGACAATCTACTTCTGAAGAGGCAAAGGCTAAACATTATATGAGTCATTACCCTGGGGCAAATAGGACGAAATTAATATCAAAAAACAAATGGGAAGAAATTGCAGGGCCAAAATCAACAAAGAAAGACAAAAATAATATTCCAAGCCCAAATGTACAAGAGCCTGTTGTGACAACTGAACCTTCTGAAACAAAAGAAAACGACGATCATATTGTGCCTTCGACAATGCTTTCATTATCGAAGAATATTGTTAATAATCTAATAAAAATATCTTCTAGCTTGAAGAATGAAGGAAAAATAAAAGAAGCTAATGAAATAAATAAGATTATTAATAAGTATAATAGGACATAACATATGCTTACTCTTTTGGACATTACAGACATAACAATATTACAAACTTCAGTTGAGCCTGATGGCAATGTTTTGCGTGGCTTTGTAAAAACAGCCGGTAATTCGAATAAATTAATTCTTGAAAGCGGAACAGAAAAATCCAAAATAGTTGAAGCAGAAATTAAAAAACATCCGAATGCATTGTTTTTTCGTGCCAAAGCTATAAAGGCAAATGAGACAAATCATAATGGAGATTATTTTTCTGAAGAAGAAATTTTAAAATCATATAAAAGTTTTGAAGGTGTTCCATTTTTTACAAATCATGACAATCAAAAGATTGAAAATGCAAAAGGAAAAGTAATATTTGCAGAATGGGTTCCAGAAGAAAAAGCTGTATATACTATACAATTTGTTGACAGAGATGCTTATCCTCATATTTGCAGAGCCATTGAAGAACAATATGTTACTGGCGTTTCAATGGGGGCGCAAGTAGCAGAAAGCGAATGCAATATTTGTGGAAATAGAGCGGAGAAAACAGAAGATTATTGTGCTCATATTAAAAATAGAAAAGGTAGAAAATTTTCTGGCAAAGCTAAGAATGTTAATACAGGCGAGACAAAAGATTTTAAAGATCAAGAAGTTTTTGAATTTAACCGTGGAATTAAATTCATTGAATTAAGCGCAGTCGTAGATCCTGCATGTCCTACATGTCATATTGATGGAATAATCAAAAATGAAGATTATTTCAAAAAAGTTGCCAATTTTCAGAATAATATATATATGATGAAAACTGCTGCGATTGAGAAAAATGCTTCCAAGGAAGAAGTTCAAAAAATTGAAGATGTTTTAAATACATTAGAAGAGCTTGCAGTAAATCTTATAAAAAACAGAAAACAAGTTGAGCCTGAGTTTGCTAGTGATCTTGTTGGAATAATGACTGAATTGCAATCATGGGCCGATGAATTAATTGCTGCTGGATTTGGTAATTTAGAAACGAATAATGGACAGGAAGCGCAACCAGATCCAAATGCAGAACAAAATCAACAAAACGAAAATACTCAGCAAGCAGCGCCAGCGCAACCTCAAGGACAACAACCTGCTGCGCAAAATGCAAGCAATCAAGCCCCGCTAGATGTATCAACAAGTAAAGATATTGCTCAATCGATTGGCAAGATTTCTGGTGATCCAACAAAACCACTTTTGCGAGCCCCTAATTTTCCAATTTCAACTCCATTAAGACCAAAATCTAGTGATTTGAACAAAAGAATTGTAATGGCTAAAGACATAATCAATCAAATCAATGAAATAATAATAAAAAATATAGGAGAAGAAGAAATGGCTAAAAGACGTTTATTTTCAAACAAATCAGAACAAATTGAAAAAGCAAAAGAAGTTTTATCAAGTTCTTGGAAGGAAAAACAAGCTTTCTCTGAGTATATAAAAGAAATGCCATCTATAGAGAGTGAAGATCATTCATTATCTGTTCAAAAAGATGGAGACAATTTTGTAATTGTTGCTTCAACTAAATCAGGTCCAAAGACAAGTTCAACATGGGCTTTTGACGATTTAACAGATAGTCAAAAAGAACTTATCAGAGATAAACCAGAAGAAGCATCTATTAAGTTTTTGGAAAGCTTTGCCCATTCTATTAGCTATTTAACATCAGAAGGAGAAAATATGACAGACATTAGCAAGACAGCCAGCGCAAAATCGGTCAACCACAATACCGATGTTGTTACCGAAAGACAATTAGATCAGAAAGATCTATATCATGCCCGTACAGGCAAAGAACAAGACGCTGTAACTCAAAAGCAGCTTGATTCTGTCAGAACAGATAAAGAACAGAACGAAGTTGGCGAAAAACAACTTGAAGGGGCTCGTACTGGAAAAGAACAGAACGAAGTTGGCGAAAAACAACTTGAATCCGTTAGAACAGGCGAAGAACAAGACGCCGTAACTCAAAAACAACTTGACAAACAACGTACTGGAAAAGAACAGAACGAAGTTGGCGAAAAACAATTAAGTGATGCATCAGGTCCATGGTCAAGATTGGCAAAAAGAGATTCGGCCAAATTTGTAAGCACAGCCGCTCACATGGAAGGCGTTGTAGATGCAGTTGCCAAAACTGTTATCGCTTCTGCTGCTACACCAGACGAAGTTGTTTCCATATTAAATGGATATGTTGATGGTCTTGTCAATAAAAAT
>ERZ724522.1165-NODE-1165-length-14798-cov-16.282303_pt1 | contig 14798 bp, 11 predicted proteins | sample MGYA00376055_ERZ724522 | MGnify/ENA primary metagenome ERZ724522 (study PRJEB28724, sample SAMN07190884) | wastewater metagenome | isolation source: effluent of sewage treatment plant in Hong Hong | place: Hong Kong | collected 2016-03-17 ... | reverse complement strand
GTCCGAGGAGAACGCGGCGCGGAGTCGGAGGGCGCGGTTACGGATCGTCACCACGCCCCCGTCGACCAGTCCCCCGGATTCGTGACGAGATCCCGCCCGCGGAGGACGAGCTTGTACTGGTAGCCCGTCCGATCCTTCCCGAGGAGCGGCTCCGGTGCCCACTGGCTCGTCGGGTAGACACCCCGCCACGTCGGCGACGTGTCGTAGTAGGCGTTGAACTGGAGCGCCGCGTACGTCTCCGAGGCGAGCCCCGCGTGGTAGTACGTCAGCAGGTTCGCGAAGCCGCTCGCCCCGTCCGCCACGATCGCGCGGAAGTCGATCTCGACCGAGAGCCGATACCCGAGGAGCGTCCACCTCTCCTGGTACGCCGTGTTCGTGTACGGCCCGAGCAGTTCCGGGACGTACTCGACCCGCGGCGGGTGCGCGATGAGTCCGTAGGTCGACGACTCCGGGAGCCACAGCCGCAGCGGCCCCATCGTCGTGATGCCACTACTGTTGACGAGCCTGAGTGCTGCGCGCTTCGGGTAGAACGCCACGGCGCCTCCTACAACTCGAGACCCAGCACGCGGACGGTTCCCGCGAGTGGCCTCGGCGTCGCCTCGATGAGTTGGAACGACTTGACCACGCCGTTGATTGACGCGGTGAACGTCCGCCCGATCTCATATCGCCGCTCGTCGAGCTCGTGTTCAACGTCCACGGATACCAGCGGGCGGCCCAAGTAGGAGAGCATGTTCTCCGCGAGCCCCACGGCGAACGACGATGTTGATACGAAGCGGCTTGATAGTTCGAGCGCCTGTTCCGTGTCGCGGAACGACGTGTCCCCAGCCTCGCCGAAGATCGCCTCGTCGCGCTCGTTCACGACCCGCACGAAGCGGTAGCTCTTGTAGTAGACCGACGAGCGTCGGAACGAGATGCACCCGGCGTCGTCGATCCGTGTCGACGTCGCGCTCGTCCCGGTCGCAATCGTCCGCGGAGATGCCGTCGAGCGACTCTTGACCCACGAGACCATGTCCCGGTCCACGTAGGCGTACGCATCGAGCAGCGTTACGAGCTGCGCGATGGCCTCGCCGCACGACAGCCCCTCGAGATCCGCGTATTCGATCCAGCCCGATGCCGACCGCGAGATCCACCAGAGCTGATTCCCGAAGATCGCGAGCATCGGGTATGTCGTCCCCGGCATCCCGTTGATGACACACATATCGATCCGCCCGAGCGAATTCGACGGCGCAAGCAGTTGTGGCGGCGTCCATCCCGACCGCACCGCAAGCCCCGTCCCGACGAATGACAGCAGCTTGACCCCGTTCTCTCTCGAGGCCGATAGCGCGTAATAGTAGGTGTCACCCTCGTTGTACTTGAGCGTCCACGGCTGGAGATCGGCCGGGATCGGCGCCGTCGTCGACAGCGCGAGCCCGAACCCGGGATTCTCCAAGGTGAAGAGCATCGGGATGTCCGTCCGTTCCGTGTCACGGCGGAAGATCCCGAGGACTCCGCGCGTGAACGTGAACACGTTCCCTCGCACCGAGTACCCGGCCGGGCCGACGTTGCGTGTTACCGAGCCTGCCGTCGTCATCTCGGATACGTACCACTGGCACGGATCGACCGTATCGTCCGGCTCCGTGAAGTAGATCCGCGTCGCGACTCCGAGTACGCGCAGCATGTCAATCCCGCACGACAGCGGCACTTCATAGTGCAGGTCCGCCGCCGTCGCCCCCGTCTTTGTCCCGTATGGTCCTCCGACCGTCGTCCACTGCCACCCGTCGGTTGACGTTTCCTTGTAGAGGTTCGTCGTCCAGTTGTAGACGAGCGACGAACGGTCGAAGTTGTCGACCTCCACGTCCAGCCGCCACCGTGTATACGTGGCTGGCGCGAACGTCGAGAAGTAGTCGTAGCACCAGAACGAGTAAATCGCGCCCGATACGAACGGGTCCGGAGCGCCGCTTCTAACGAGCGTCCGCTTGTACCGGAGTCCGTACTGGAGCCACTTCCCTGATCCGTACGGTCGCCAGTCCACCGGGGTTAAAGCCTTGTCAATATGATCGTAGAACGTCCAGTCGCCTGTCGGCGGGGCTAGTTGCTGCCAAACCCCTAGCATTGTCCCGCAGAGCGGATGGGCGCCCGGGCGTTCAGATGAGATGATCGGATTCACCCACGGCGCAACACCCAGCGACCCGAGTCCGGCGACCCCCTGCATATTTGGGGGCGTTGCGAATGGAGCCGTTGCGCCGGACAGTGGCGAGGCCAAGAACGTAGAGGTCGATGTCCCTGCCAGCCCCGAATGGATGAACAGCCGGTCTATCAGGTGCTTGATCGAGATGTTTCGCACATACGGAGTGATCAGAGTGACGACCGACCCAGGCTCATACGCCTGAGTCATCCCCTCGACCGTTAACTCGAAGTATGCGAACGGTGCCGTGTCCGTCGTCGGCGCGATCCCGAGGACGGTGATGTCGTCTTTCCGGCCGCCCGGCGTTTCTACCGTTATCGTGTCGCCCGACTCGATCTCGCACTGCGACTGCGGACCGAACGTGTTGTAGATGATGATTGTCCCCTGCGACCCACTGCCACCGGCTTCGTGCACCCGCCACGTTGTCTGCACGATCCGCTTAAGGAACGGATCGGAGTCTGCCGACGTCCGCGCTAGCTTCCCCGCCATGCCGACCGCCGTGAACGATGCCCACCGTTCCGCATCGTCGAATTGAAGCGTGTTCGGCAGCACGAACCCATAGAACAGGTTTACCCCGTTTCGCTGGATTCGGACGAGGTAGTCCGTGCTTTCCGGCAGCATCCCCGAGAAGTCGGAGAACTGGAACGTCACGCCGTTGTCGGAGTACAGCTTGAGCGTCACGTCCGCCGCGACGAAGGCGTTCGTTTCCGTCGGGTTCTCGATCGCCTCCGTCGGCTCGATGGCCGTGTCGAGCGACGTCGCGGCAGAGACATACTTCCAGCCGGTGCCGGGGATGTATAGCTCTACGGTGATGCTTGGCGCGGTCACGCTACCTCCGCGCCGTGGCGCGCTGCCCGTCGATCTGCACGTCGATCAGGTCCAGCGTCCGCTTGAACTGCTTCGCCATCTGCACGTTGTTCGGGTCGATCAGCCCGGCGCCGTGCATATGGACGTTGAACGTCCGGCGGTTGTCGTTCGTCGTGTTGTTCGTCTGCGAGCCCATGCCCGACGCCCATCCGGACGAGACGCCCTTCGTCCACTCCCCGATCATGTCCGCTGCCCAGCGACGCCCACCGAGGTAGGCCGCGGCGTCGTTCCGCGGGTCGTCGAAGCCGGAGCCGGCGGTGCGGTCCGGGTTCGTGCTGCTGATCTTCGCCACCTGGGCGAGCCCCGACGCGATGACGATCGCGGCCAGCACCGGCCCGTAGATGCCGCCCTGCGAGAGCGCCTTCGTCGCGCCTTCGTACGTGTTGATGACCGCCTGCGCGATGGCGAGCGCCTTCGACTCCCCGAACATCTGCCCGGCGAGGCCGACGGCAGCGTTCGCGACCTCGAGCTGCATCGCCTTCTCGTGCTCGGCCGCGGCCTTCTTGAGCCGGACCTCTTCGAGGATGAGCCGCGTCCGCGCGTGCATCTCGTCCTCGCGCGTCTGCGTGATCTGCCGCTGCGTGTCGCGCTCGTCCTTCCACTCGCGCTTGCGCCGCGCCTCGGCGAACTTCTCTTCGAGATCGGCGCGGGCCTTCGCCTTCTTGTAGAGGTCTTCCGTCGCCTTCTCGATGTCGTCCCGCTTGTAGAGGACGCCGTCGATCAGCACCCAGGACGCCTCGTCGCGGGACTCCTGCTGCTTAGATCCGCCACCGCCCCCGAGTGCCCCCGGCGTCTTCCCCGTCGTCCCGGCTGCGACCTTCTTCTCGGCGTCGGTCCAGACCGCCTCGATCTTGGCGGCGTTCTCCTTCGCGATCCTGACGGCCGCATCGCCGATGCCGGTGATCTCGGAGATGCCCGCCTTGAAGGTGTTCTTCGCCCCGGCGAAGTCGCCTGACACGAGTTGCGTCGCCGCTTCCCCGAGGCGGACGAGGCCGCCGAAGATGCGGACGAGCGTCTCCGACACCAGTTCGTAGGCCCCGTTGAGCGCGAGGAAGAACGACTCGACGATCTTGATGGCCGGCGCGATCGACGGCGTGACCCGCTCGACGACCGTATTCCTGACGTCCTCCCACTTCTCCTTGAGGCGGTTGACCTCGACCGTGAGCCCCTTCGCCTCGGACGCCGCGCCGCCGTAGGCCGACTGGATTCGCTTCAGCGCCTCGGCGGCCGTGAGTGTCTTGGCAGTGTCGTCGTCCTGTGCGAGCCCGAGCGTGACGAGCGCGCGGGTCTTGCCCTGCGCCGCCGAGGTGACGAGCTGGAGCGCCTGCTCGAAGTCCATATTCGAGCCGACCGCCACGTCCGCCGCGAGCCGGGCGATCTCCATCGAGTTCGCGAGATCCCCCGTCGCCGTGTAGAGCTTCGTTACCTGCTTGATAACGGCGTCGTCGTCGAGCCCGGCCATCTCCTTGAGCGAGTCCGCGAAGTCGACGGCCTTCTTCTTGACGGTGTCGAAGTTCTCGCCGTTCCGCTTGGCCGCGCGCTCAAGCTGGTTGAACGACTGCTCCAGCGCGGCGACCTGCTCGAAGCCTTCCTTGAACTGGGCGATCAGCTCGGTCAGCGCGAACGCCTCGACGAGGATCGACTTGAGGTTCTTCGCCGAGTAGCCGAGTTCGTCGAGCCCGCCCTCGAGCTCCTTCGCCTCGCTCTTCGTCTTCTTGAAGGACGCCTGCGCCGCGGCCATCGCGTCGCCGTCCCACTTGGACTTGAGCCACAGTTCAAAGTCGGCGCGATCGTTAGCCATGTTCCGCAGCCCTCAACTTCTCGAGGAGGCCCGTTTCGTCGCCGCCCTGGACTGCGACGCCGGGAGGCAGCACCGTCTCCTCGGGCTCGCCGCGCTCCCTCTGCTCACGGAGCGACTCGACGAGCAGGTAGAACCCGTCCACCCGCATCGCGTGCAGCGCCTCCACCGTGTAGCCCGTCGCTTTCGCGACCGCGAGCAGCCCGGCCACGATCTGTGTCCGGTCCGGCATCTCCTCCCCCGGTTCCGGCGGCTCGCCGAACCGGATCGCATCCGCGATTGCCGCCCAGTCGTGAGCGCGGCCGAACATGAGGAAGAGGTCTACGACGTGGCGCGACGTACCATGCAGCTTCCACTCGGCCTCCGTTACCGTCGGGACGCAGATCGACACGATCGGCGCGACTTCGGGCACTGGCACACGCCGCTGCCCGAGGCCGAACCGATCCACGATCCACCAGAGATGCCGCGTCAGGCGCGGCGCCCGCCGGATCGACCAGCGCAGCGCCCGCTCCATCAGCCACTCGACGCGCGTCTGCTTCCGGCTCGCGCCGTTGCCGACGATCGCGCCGATGGCCTTATGCGGCTCCGAGCCGACGAGCCGCTGGAATCGCCCGAAGGTCAGCGGCGGAATCGGGTGCTCGCGCTCCCCGAGCCGCAGAACCCCGAGCGGTTCCAGCGACCACGCATCCGCTACGCTTCGCGCCATCCGACTAGGCGTCGAAGACCTTGCCGCACTTGTTCGCGGTCGTGACAGACGGGTCGGTGAGGCAGCGGAACGTGAACTGCACCGCCGTCTCCTTCCCCTTCTCCATCTTGACCTCGGCGACCTTCTCGACGACGGCCTTGTAGAACTGCCACACGCGGGCCGTCGCGCTCGACTGCGAGGGCGCCTCGCCCTTCCAGACGAGCTGGTAGTAGACCGTCGCCGTCTCCTCGCCGAGCCCCGACGAGCCGCTGTTGTCGGTGCGGTCGCCGAGCGTGAGCGTGTTGAGCGAGAAGCCGTACGCCTTGTAGAGGTTCGCGATCGTCGCGTCCTGGAGGGTGACCTTGACCGTCACCGTCTCCTTGGACGGGAACATCGCGACCGCGCCGAGGAACTGGTCGCACTCGACCGCGTGCTTCTCGTTGTTGTACTCGATCGCGATGCCGCCGCTCGTTGGCCCCATGTCGCGGAGTGACGGGCTGTCCGCTCCGGCGGCGGCGTAGGTGCCGAGGTAGAAGCGGCCAGCGCCCTTGACGAAGAGCGTCGCGGGGTTCGGTGCCGTCGGGAAGCTGAGAGCCATCGTGTTCTCCTTTACGGGTTCAGTCGGCTGAACTGGTAGCGGATCGTGTAGCTGAGAGTCAGGTAGCCGTCCGGAGCGCTGATCGCTGGCTCCGTGAACTGCGACTCGAGGATCGTCGCGAGCCGTCCGACCCGTCGCGTGATCGCCTCCGGGTAGTCCGTGCTCGTCCAGTACGGGAACGCCTCGACGGCCGTGATGAGATCGGCGCGGAGCGCATTCAGTGCGCGCCGCACCGGAGCGTCCTTGTCGTCGCCCGCGTCGTCGCCCTTCGCGTAGCCCCAGACTTCGACCTTCATGTCAGCAAGGTACGTGTCGTCGTCGGTCGCCTCGCGGATCGGGTCGTTCGACGTGGAACTCGTCAGGATCTCGACGCACGGCAGTTCCGACGAATCGAATCCCGCCTCGGGTCGCGCCTTCGCGTAGACCCGCCCGCCGAGGTCCGTCTCGATCGGGCGATGCGTCGCGCCGCCAGGGAACGTGTAGACGACGCCAGGGGCGACAGTCGCGAGACACGCCTGGAGTCGGGTAAGGATCTCTTCGCGAACGTCGCTCACGGTTTCGCCTCAAGCCACGCGGCGGTGACGGCCTTGCTGTGATGCTCGCGGATCTTCTCGATGGATTCATGGAGGGCCGGGCGCGCGTAGGGGCGGGGCGGGAGCTTCGTGTGCTGGGCGCGCTGGAAGGCGGATACGTTCGCGACGATGCCGCGGACGGGCCTACCAAATACCTGCGTTACCCTCCGCGTATGCGCCCGCACCCCGACGTTCTGCGTCTTGTCGACGCCGAACTCGTGGGCGGCGGCGTAGTCGGAGTTCGACCCGATCCCGCCGCGCCACCCGTCCTCCTCCTCGACCGGCGGGCGAACGGCCCAAGAGCGGATTAGGTTGCCGGTCCGGCGGTTCAGCGGATTCCCGCCGACGAGCTTCGTCTGCTTGACGACGTTGAGCACCGTCGCGGACGAGTTGAGGTTCGCCTTCCGCATCGCCGCGCGGACGAGCGCGGGGAACTTCTGCGCGAGGATGCGGCCCCGCTCGAGGTCGGTCGCGTCGAGCTTGATCTCCAGCATCAGCGCCACCATCTCGTGTACGCCGCGACGGCGCGCTCGACGTAGCCCGGCAGTTCGCGGGTGAAGGACGTGGTCTGTCCCGCGACGCCGGTCGAGGCGATCCCGACGCGGTCGCGGTCGCGGAAGATCGCCGCGCCCCACTGGACGCCGGCCGTCACGATCGCGTCGGGCGAGACCGAGAACCCCGCGGAGTAGACGACGATGACGTTTGCGACTCCTTCGGGGAACACCTCGCCGTCCGTCCGGACCAGAGTGCAGAAGTCCCGTACGATGATGGTCGTCGGCGGGTAGCTGTTCGTGTTGGGGCTGGATACGGTGAGCGACGAACCGTTGACCGATACGCTCGTGACGCTGACGACGGGGTCCCACGGCAGGGAGAGAACTGTCTTCCCCGTGCCGTCGAGAACGTCCGTGTGCATCTGTACGTCGAGGTGCCGGCCGATGCGCCGCTCGATCGCGTCCTGCACGCCGGAGCCGATCGACGCGAGGATCGCGCCCCGCTCCTTCGTGGCGTCCGCCCCGAGGTTGAGGTATGCGCTGATCTTCGTGGACCAGTCGATCGAAGCCATGCGGTCTCCGTCGTGTCAATGGGCGGGGAGCCCGACGGCCCCCCGCCCGGTTGAGGATCAGGCGATGCCGGTGATGGCGCCCATCGCGAAGGGCGCGTAGTTGACGAGGGCACCGCGGACGTCGATGCCGAACTCCTTGGCGCGCTTCGCCATCGCGAAGTCGATCTTCCGGTAGTCCCAGCAGAGCTTCATGACGAGGTTGTTCGCGATCCGGGCGTTCGGGTAGTACTCGCCGAGCGAGTTGCAGACGGCGAGGATCGTGCCGGGGACGGCGTTCGGGTGCGTGAGGATCGGCACGTCCTTCCCCATGTAGCGGTTCAGGACGGACTTGACCGCCATGCCGGCGGTGATCTGCTGGTCACCGAACTGTCCCTCGACACGGACGATCGGGGCGGCCGAGCCCATGACGATCTCGTCGATCTTCTTGCGCTGCGTGCTGTTCACGATGAGGAGGTCCGGGGACACCTTGTAGTTGTCCCAGAAGCTCTTGAACATCGTGTCGAGCTCGGCGACACCGAGCTTGTTGTCGCCCGTGAGGGTCGCGTTCGCGAGGTCGGTCCTGTAGACGTTCGTCCCGGTCTCGCAGAGCGCGTAGAGGCCGTCGTAGTCGAGCGCGTTCGCGGTCTTGTCGGCACCGTTCGGGCGCGTCGAGGTCGGCACGGAAAGGATCTGCGCGTAGCAGGTCGTATAGGTGCCGTAGTAGTTCGCGTTCGCGATGCCGGTGCTGGCGCCGATGTAGACGTTGTAGGCGACAGCCCCCGCCTTCGCGGTCCAAGTGATCGTGATCGACTCGTCGCCTGCGTTCCCGCCGGCCGCGGTCGCGATCGTGAACTCGTCGCCCGTGCCTTCCCCCTGTTGGTCGACGCCGGTCGCCTGCCCGGTGACCCCGGCGTAGTAGCCCTGGAGCGTGAGCGGCGTGACGTAGATGTAGTAGTTCGTCCCGGCCGTCAGACCGCCGACGGTCGTCGCGGCCTGCGTGACACCAGTCTTCGTGACCCCCGCGACCTTGCCGAGCGCGCTCACGTTGCCGCCGAGGATGACGAGCTCCTCGCCGAGCATCGTCGCCTGGAGGAGGGAGAGGGTCGCGAACTCCTCGTTGTTGAAGTTCTGCCCGTTCCCGTTCCCGCCGAACTGCGCTTCGGGGGTCAGGAGCGACTCCTGCTCCAGCGTCTTCCAGGTGTAGGTGACGTCCTTCTCGTTGAACGCGATGAAGCTGTTCCGGCCCGTGGTCGAGGAGGTCGCCTCGGCGACGGACGACCAGCGCTTCTGCGTGTTGATGCCGGTGATCTGCCGGAAGGTGATCGAGTTCCCGCCGACGACATCGCGCGGGATCATGTTGCGGAGCGGGGTCGGGACCGGGTAGAGCAGCTTCGCCGGAGCCTCGAGCGGGACCGGAAGCGTGCCGAGCGGGGTCGCGACGCCGACCTGGTTCGTCGCGTCCTTCTGGATGCGCTGGCCGTTGTCGGCGACGTAGCCGTACTCGCCGGACAGGGACTTGCGGAGTTCCTGCGCGAGGATCTCCTGCTTCTCGGGGGACATCGACTTGAGGAAGTCGGGCATCGTGTGCTCCTACCGCGCACCGATCTGCGCGCGGACGAATGCGAGTTCGCGCTCGATGGCGGGCCGCGTCACGGCGTCCGCCTTGCCGGCCATCTCCTCGAGGATTGAAACTCGCGTGTTGAAGTCGGAGACGGACTTCGCGACCGTCTCGGGCGGCTGGAACCGCAGTGGCGTGCGGCCGGGGACCGGCATCGAGAGGATCTGTTCCATCCCAGCCCGGAGGCTCTTCAGATCGTTCTCGCGCAGGGCCTTGATCTCGCCGTCGAGGACGGCCTTGAGATCGCTCTGCGCCTTCGAGAGCGACGCCGGGAGCGTTTCCGAGAGGGCGGCGATCCCCGCGAGCACGTCGGCGATCCGCTCGTCGGGCTGCGGGACAGGGGCGGGAGCGGCGCGCTTCGCCATCCTGGCGGCGCGGGCGGAAGCGACGACGGGGTCGGGCTCGGTCATCTCGCCCGCCTCGCTCTGGATGAACCGGCGCAGCGCGACGATCGCACTGTCGAGGAGCGCGAGCTGCTCGGGAGGCTCCGCTTCGCCGGACATGACCTCGTACTTCTCCGTGGCGTACAGCCCTTCGAGGCCGCACAGTAAGTCGAGCGCGGCGCGGATGTCCCACGCAGCCATCGAGGCGTCCTTCTTGATCTCGGGCTCGGGCGCCGCCTTCTGCGCGAGCGCGCCGTTCTTGTCGAGGGCCGAGAGGACCGCGTCGACGATCTGCGCCATCTCCTTCTCGGAGATCGCGGGCTCGTCGGCCTCCGCGTTCGCGTTCCCCTCGGGCTCCTTCTCGCCCTCTGGCTCGACTTCCGGCTCCTTCTCGGGGGTCTCCTCCGGGGGCTTGTCGCCGTCGGGCTTTTCGTCGACAGGCTCCTTTTCGTTTTCCTCGGCCATGTCCGCTCCTTTCGCGACGGCGTCGCTGATTCGGTCGTTCTTCACGAGGTCGATCCGGCAATCCGGGTTCGCGGGGCGATCGACGAGGGACAGCTCGTGCATGTCCCAGTCGCTGATCTCGCGGACGCTCTTCTTGCCGTGCTTCTTCATCTCCCAGGCTTTCGGCTCGCCACCGACGGAGAACGCCGCGAGCGTCCCGTCCATGACCTTCGCCTGCGTCTCCGGAGCGCCCTTGCTCACGAACACGCGGACCTTGATCGCCTTCTCCTCGGTGAGCGGGATCATCTCCATCCCCCGCCCGACGGCCTTCGCCGGATCGTGCTGCTCGCGCACGGCGGGGCCGGTCTCTAGCCACTTGGACAGCGCCTTGACCGACCCGTCGAAGAGGAGCCGTTCGTTCTGGAGGTCGATCGCATCGGAGGTCGCGATGCCCTCGACGAGCAGCCGTCCGTCGCCGAGCGGCTCGGTCTTCGAGATCGGGAAGGAGAACTTCATCGTGTCACCTCAGTTAAGGACTTCCACAGTCAGGATCGGACAGGTGATCGTCTCGCCCGCGGTCACGCCGGCTCCGTATTGCCACGTCACGTCGATGACGTTCGGTCCGGTAGTGTCGATCGTCGCAACTGCCGCCATTGGCATCGACACCTGCGAACCTCCGGACGAAAGCCACCCTTCCCCGATGGCCGTCCCCGCCGCTCCGGCCGTACGCAACGTCACGACTCCCTCGAACGGGAGCGTCGTCCCGGCCCTCGGATACGTCGAGACACTCGTGCCGACCAGGACGACTCCAGTGCCGACCTTGACGCGAATTGTCGCGTACGGCGCCGCGGCGCTCCCTGCGTCGACGTATATGTACCCCTTGACCCTGATCGTCTTCCCGACCGTAAGGAAGTTCGCCGGGAGCGTGACGGTCCCAACACCAGCTCCAACCAGGGAAGTCTCTGCCGTGGTGTTCGTCACGGAAACGCTTGCCGTCTGCGTGAAGATCGCCCCGATGAGCGCTTGCGCCGCCCCAGACTGGTAGACCATCAGCGACTTCTGCGTCGAGTCGGTCCACAGATGCCCTGCCTGCGGCGAACCGGGGGCGGCTACGGGGTCGAGGATCTCGGCTCCTCCGACGTGCAGTACGTCGAGCGGCGCAACCTTGATCCCCAGCCGTCGGTTGGGAATGTCGACGACGAGATCCGAATTCGCCTGGATGTTGATCCCGCTCGTCCAGTAGGCGAGCTGATTCGCTGCCCCGTTCCCGGTGACGCCGCTGGCTCCGACGATGTCGATGTAGGCCCCGCCGTCTTCCGAGATCCGCATCCGCTTGCGTGTCGAGTCGAAGTAAAGTCGCGCTTTCCCGGACGCACTTACCGCCGGGGCGGCCATCTCCGTGATGTCCGCCGCGCCGACGAGTCCGACTTCCGCCGTCGGGGCGTTCGTGCCGATACCGAGCCGGTTGTTCGTATCGTCCCAGAAGAGCTTCGTAGGATCGGAGGACAAGACTCCCGCCGTGCCGGCGATGAGCACGGCCCCGCTCGTCTGGGCGGTAGCCGTCCCTGTCCCGCCTTGGGCCACGCTGAGAGGCGTCGAGAGCGAAGCCAGAGACGTGATGTCGCTGTTCGCGCCCGAGCTCGCAGCGGAGAGGTTCGTCCGCGCTCCCGCCGCCGTCGCGGACCCGGTGCCACCCTGCGCGACGGAAAGCGGGGTAAGCAGCCCGCTGATAGCCGTGATGTCGCTGTTCGATCCGCTCGCCGCTGCTGACAGATTCGCGCGGGCGTTCGCGGCGTTTACGGCTCCCGTACCGCCGTTCGCAACCGCTACGGTTCCGGTCACGTTCGCGGCCGTACCTGTCGCGTTGCCGGTGACGTTCCCTGTCAGGTTCGCAGTGATCATCCCAGCTGCGAAGTTGCCTGAACCATCCCGCTTGACGATTGCGCTCGGCGTGTTCGCATCCGTCGCCGCGTTCGCCAGGACGGCGCCGGCCGCGACGTTCGCCGCCGTCTGCCCACCGACGGTTGCTACGCTCGGCGATGTTCCCGTCCCGCCGAGATCCCCGGCGAGCTGAACGACACCGGCGGCCCCCGTCGTGGCATTCGCAACGGTGAGCGTCCGGTTCGTCGATAGATCGCCGCCTCCCGCGAGGGGGGCCGTTGTCGAGATCGTCGTCGCCGCGTTCGCCTTGGCGTTCGTGAGCATCGCATCGGCGACACCCCCGGCCGCGATCCCGAGCTGCGTCCCAGTGCCGAGCACCTTCGACAGCCCGCCGGTCGCTGAGAGGTCGAGATTCACCGTCCCGGTCGAGGTGATCGGTCCGCCGGTCAGGCCGTTGCCGGTCGCTACAGACGTGACGCTCCCGGTCGCGGCGGTCGGCGCCCACTTCACGCCCGACGCCTGCGCGGCGTCCGCCGTCAGGACATAGGTGTCGGTCCCGACCGGAAGCCGCACGTTATCAGTCCCGTTGAAGACGATGACATCGCCCTTCGCCGAGGTCGGTGCGAGGGCATCGAACCCTGCCGTCGCCGTTGTCTGCCCGGTCCCGCCGTTCGCGATGGCGACCGTCCCGGTGACGTTCGATGCCGTACCCGAGGCATTACCCGTGAGGTTCGCCGTGATCGTGCCGGCGGTGAAGTTCCCGGATGCGTCCCGGCGAACAATCGTCGAAGGCGTGTTCGCGTTCGTAGCGGCGTTCGCTAGAAGCTCCGCGGCATGGACGTTCGCGGCCGTGGAGCCGCCTACCGTCGCCACGGACGGGGAGGCCGCCGTCCCGCTGATGTCCCCCGCGAGCCGGACGATCCCCTTCGCCGCGCCCGAAGCGTCCCCGACCGACAGCGTGAGGTCGCCGGAAAGCGCCCCGCCGCCCGCCAGTGGGCTCGTCGTCAGGACCGAACGGGTCGTCGGCACCTTCGCCGCGAGGTCGCTGACGAGGCCCGTAACGTCGGCCTCGGCGTGCGTGTGAGCGGTCGGGGTGCGCGAGTTCGTCAGGCGCGTGTCGGTCCCCTTGACGACTTCCGTGACCGCCGCGTCCCCGACCGACGGGACGTTGAGCACTGCCGCAGTGCCGAGCCCGAGCGTCGTTCGCTGGTCGCTGGCCGTCGCGTCGTCGAGGAGCGCACGGCCGGCGGCGGTGCAGGCGATCTCCTCGACCGTCCCGCCGTTCGGGGAGGAGCGCCCGAGGAGCTTGTCGGTCGCGGTGGTCGCCTGGATCTTCGCGTAAGTCACCGCCCCAGAGTCGATCGTAAAGACGGTCCCCGAACTCGAGACGGTAACGTCGCCCTTGTCGCCGTCAGCGAGGACCGTCGTCGGAAGCTGCGCCGTCGGCACCTTACCGCCGCTGTCGAGCGAGGCGTAGCCGCTGGCCTGCCCCTTGTTCGCGGTCGCTTCCTTCGCCGCGAGCGCCGCGACCAGCCCGGTTACATCGCTCTGTGCGATCGGGTCAGCGGTGTTCCGCTTCGCCGCGAGATCCGAGACGAGGTTCGTGACCTGGGATTCGGCGATCCCGCCGGCAAGCTGCGCCGCTGCGATCTTCGGCGACTCGACCGAAGCGTTGACCGCGGCGATCACACCCGTCGTCGCGACAGCGCCAACGTCCGATGCCGCCGCGCCGGACTTGTTGATCTTCGTCCAGCCGATCGCCGCCGAGGCGTTGATGTCCGCGTCGACGATCACGCCGGCCGCAATCTGCGGAGCCGGGAGCGTGCCCGTCAGGTCGCCCGAGAGCGCCCCGATGTTCGTCGCCGCGGCGCTGGTCGCCATCATTCCCGCCGTGATGCCCTGTGTCGTCACCGCGACCGTCGGCGCGGTCGTCCCCGTAACGGTGATGCCCTGCCCGGCGTTGACGACCGTTACGGCCGACAGAACCGCAGGCGTCTCGAGACGGTAGTCGCCGCTTGCGCTGCGGTACGTCCAGACTTTGCCGTCCGCAACGGTATCGGCATGCAGCGGCACCCCGCGGAGTCCCACAACGGTCGGGTTCGGAGAGCTCCCAGTCAGGTCGCCGCCCATCGACGGCCCGTCGTCGGAGATGATCGTCGCGGGGGTCAGCGTCCCCCTGGCGTAGAGCGTGAGCGACGAGAGATCGGCCGTCACGAGCGCTGGTATCGTGATGTCGTTCTCGATCCCAACCGCGGGGATGTCGATCTGCGCCTTCAGCCCCTGCGCGAGCGTGAGACTCCAGGTGCCATCAACGGCCGACGTGGTCGTCAGATCGTTCGTTGCCGCCCCCGCGCCGTTGCTGAGGAGTTGCGGCGCGATCGTACGGACGCGGACGAGCGCTCCCATCAGCGGAGTGCCGGGCGGCGATTCGACCGTCCCGGTCAGGATGCATGTTGCGGGTGCCGTCATCAGGCCGCCTCTTTCTTCGGCCGGAGCCGCGTACGTTCGTGGACCTGGAAGTGGCAGTGAGGTCCCGTCCCGTGCGGCGCCGAGTAGCAGCACGTCAGGTTCGGCCGCTGCGGGTCGTACTGCCAGCGGTCGTTGACCCAGCCCGTGATCGCCTTGACCATCCCCTCCGGGATCGACCGCGCTCCGACGTCGACCGCGCGCCCGGTTACGTGGATGCCGTGGCCACCGGCGGCACGGTCCTCCTCGAGCGAGCGGATGCACGACGTCACCTCGAACA
>ERZ724522.1164-NODE-1164-length-14813-cov-81.465442_pt1 | contig 14813 bp, 16 predicted proteins | sample MGYA00376055_ERZ724522 | MGnify/ENA primary metagenome ERZ724522 (study PRJEB28724, sample SAMN07190884) | wastewater metagenome | isolation source: effluent of sewage treatment plant in Hong Hong | place: Hong Kong | collected 2016-03-17 ... | reverse complement strand
CTTGGATGAAGTCGCCCACGATCGTCGCGTTGGCGAGCGTCTCGTACAGGCGGCCGTCCGCGCGTACAAGCCGCGTCTTCGCTGGCAGCGGCGTCCCCACCGAGCCACCAACGAGCACCTTGCCCGTCGAGCGCTCGCTCGGGTTTCGGAAGACGCCGTACATGGCCGCGAGCCGGACGATCTCGGTGGCGTCGGCGGTCTGGACGAAGCTCTGTCGTGCAATCCACGACAGGCGGCCGTGCAGCATGTGAGACGCACCGGCGCCCGCCTCGATCAGTGCGCGCTCGACGGTGCCCTCGAGACGAGCGGCGTCCGTGCCGAGCTCGTAGACGGCGTCTGAGGTCATCCGGCGGCGGATGTCTTCGAGGCTAGGGCGTGGTAACGGCAAAAGGGACCTCCCAGAGCTTACTGTAGCGCGGAAGCAGAGAACTCGCCCTCTCGATCGAGACTTCGAGGGCCAGCCATCCCGGCCGCGGCGACGCTGCTTTCACCGTGACAGCGCTCGCCATGCCGCGATCGATCAGCCATTGAAGCGACTCGCGGGCGTACGTCTCGGCGCGCCGTCGCGTGGCGAGGTTGAGCTTCTCGCGCGACAGAAGCCACAGCTTGCTCCCGAGGCGGTGCGTGTCGGCAGGGCGAACCGAGTCCGCGTCAGCCCACCACCCGCGCTGTTGGTTGAGGCCAGCAGCCGCAATCTCGGCCGGCGTCGCTTCTGCGTCGGTGAAGAGTGAGATGAGCACGAGCGTGTCCAAGGCGCCGCTGTCGTCAAGCGCACCCGTGTCCGCCTTCGTCTGGAGAGCGCCCGTGCCGCGCTCGTAGTTCCACCCCATGCGCAGCATCGTTAGCCCTTCGCCTTCACGTTCGTCGCACCTGTCGGCGCGAGTGCACCTACAGGCACGATGGTTGGAACCGGTGTCGGCGGGCTGGGAGCGCCGGGCGCCGCGGTCGCGTGCACGTGCGTATCGAGAGCGGTCTGTAGCTTTGAGAGCCGATCGTCGACCTCGTCTGCCAGCGCGACCTTTTTCGTGGCGCCCTCGTCGCCGAGGTACAGCGTCGCGCCGCTACCCGGAACGATCACGATGTCGCCGTTGGCCTTGAGGATGATCGACGAGGCCGCACTCCCCTTGGCCTTCACCTCAACGGCGCCATCCGCGGTGAGCTTGACGACCTGGCCGTCGCGCCCGACGTGGAGTGCGACCTCGCCGTCTTGAAGGTCCTGCAGCCGCGTGGTGCGGTCATACAGCAGGGCGAGCCTGTGTGACCCGTCGCCGCCTACGGAGAAGCACAGCGCCTCAGCGGAGGCCGGACGCGAGGCCAGCCCGAACGGGGTCACGCACTCGACATCGTCTGCCGTGTCCTCGTCGTCGCCGAGCACGAGCTGGGCGCGCTGGAGCCCCGCTTCGACGAGTCCCGTGAGCGTGCCTCGACTGATCATGTTGGACAGGCTGGCTGCGTACGGGCGCAGCTTGTCGCTCACAATCTTCCTCACGTCGACAACGCTCACCATACAAACCCCTTCTTGACCTTGGCCTTTGGCGGCAGCTTCACGTCGTACGCTTCAGGCAGTGCCAGGGCGAGCGAGGTGCGAGTTCCATTCGAGTCTCGCACGAGCGTGACGCGAGTGACAAGGAACAGGCCATCAAGGCCATACCGCCGGTCCCGCAGGCTCACGATCTCATTCGGTGTCCAGACGCCGTGCGTGTGCACCCACGATGCGCGAGTGTCGGGTGTGCTGGCGATCTCGTAGTCGAGGGACAGTGACCGGCCGGCGCGGACCTGGCGCTCCCAGATAGCTGCCTCCTCCACCGCGCTCTTGCCTGACTTAGGGCCGGCGCGATGGCCGGTCTTCGCCTTCACGACGAGCGGCCTAAAGCGGCCAACACCGTCGTCGTGCGCCGTGTACTTCACATTGGCGTCTTCGCCGTAGCTCTCGTCGCTCGCCGCAAGTTGCGACTTGAACACGTAGTCACTGTAACGCTCGGCAATGCTCTGCCGCACGCTCGCCGATACTACGTTCACACCGCGCTCGACGACCACGTCACTGTGGACGGTCGACCCCGTGCGCGTGAACAGCAGGTTTCCGCTCGGGCGGGAGACGAGACGAGCCGCGTTGCGCTCACCGAGGCGGAGCAGCACGTCACCCACCGTTTCACCGTCCTCATGCTTGAAGTACCGCTCGACGGCCAACTCCCCCACCGAGCTATCGACCTGCACGGAGATGCCGAAGGGGTCGCACAGGTCCCTGGCGATCTGCAGGCCGTTCGCCTTGTGCCACGGCTTGTGGACCGCGGAGCAGTCGAGCAGGTCTCCGGCGAGCGACCGCCCTGAGACCATGAAGCTCGAGCTGTTGCCGTCGTCGGTGAGGCTCACCTCGTCGATGTAGCCGCTGATCAGGAGCGTGTCATCGAGCTTGACGTGGCACTTCGAGCCAGTGATCGAGACTGCGGCCGGAGGGATGATCGACTGACTCAGCGCGAGGGCGAACGTATCGGCGAGGCTGTCGAGGCTGCGCGAGACTTGCACCGAGGTCCAGCCCTCGACCACGACCCCGTCTACCTCGAGCTTGATATCGTGGCTCACGCGAGCACCTTGAGAGGCTTGCCGCCAGGCACGAAGCAAGGATGAGGCACGCGGTTGCGCGCCACGATCTCGGGCTCGCGTAGCGGGTCGCCATGTACGAAGAAGGCGACCAGCAGGGACGGCATGGAGAGCGCCGGCACGAACTCACCGAGGCTGGGCAGGTTGGCGGTCGCCGTGTTCACCTGCGACGAGAGCGCCGCGCGGAGGTCGGAGAGTGCCGTGAACACCTCATCCGGCGTCTCAGCGTCACCTTGAAGGCTGTCGATCGCGGCACCGAGCACGTCGACGATCTTGTCCGCGTCGGCGGTGGACTCGAGGGCGAGCTCGGCGAAGAGGCTCGCGAAGTTGGCGACCGCGGCGGCGTGGAAGGACCGCTGGATTGCGCGCTCGGCCGCGGCTTCCTCCTCGTCGACCGGCTGCCCGGGGTACACCGGCGTCGTCTCAAGCGAGGTCTCAGTCAGCTCCGAGACGCTCTGCAGCGCGGTGTCGACGCGGAGCGCCTTCTCACCACCTGGAAACTCGACCGCGTCGGCGTCGTTGCTCGTGCGGATGAAGCCCGCGAGCGCACCGAGGAGAGCATTGAGCCCCGCGAGCGGGTTCGTCGCAAGCGCGTTGGCAGCGTCCTGCAGGTCGAGGATAGCGAAGGTGAGATCGTCTGCGCTGTGCATGAGAGCGCGCGTCTTCGAGTGCACCTTCCCGATCGCCGTCGCCGCCTTGTTGATCGCACCAGCGACCGCCGATAGCACGCCTTGCTTGGCGGCCGCGACAGCGTGGGCGTCGGCGGCGTCGATGACGGTGGCCGCCGCAGCATTGAGCGCAGCCGCAGAGCTGGGAACGATCAGGAGGTTCTCTTCCGCGCCGCTCTCCACGACCGTGAAGCTGATGCGCGCCGCGCCGCCCTCCTCGACGGACTCGGTGATGTCCACGCGGCCGTCGAGCACGACGTAGAAATCGCCCTCGTACGGGTTGCTGAACGTGTGTGGGCCGCGTTTCTCCAGCACCTCGACCAGTGCGTCGCGTGCGCGGAGATACTCTGGCCCGGCGACCACCGCATCGACTATCCACCGCCGAGCTGCGCGTCCCATGTCCTCGGTGCCTGGGAAATCGCGGTCGGGGAACTCGGTCACTACAGTGCGACGGCCCTTTGACGCCTTGATCGAGCGGTAGAGGAAGGGGGCGCCGCCGATGGACGCTTCACCTTGTACGTCGTCCTGCCAAGCCACTGCTACACCGCCCCGTCGTTGACGAACATTTTGAGAGGTCCGCTCGTCTTCGCCTCGGTGCGGCGCACCTCTCCCGTCGTGGAGTCGAGCACGATCTTGAGGCTGCCGTCGAACTCCGTCCGCATCGGCATCGCCGCCTTGTCCATGAAGATCGGAGGAGCGGTCTCCTCCGCGTCAAGGACCGGAGGAGACGCACGGCTCGCAGCCTTGAACGCCGCCGGCACGATGGTCGTCAGCTTGTTGGCGGTTGCCATGACCTCGCGCTGCTGTTGCAGGGCTCGCGCAGCCTGCTCGCCGACGAGGCCACCCATGCCAGCCATGCGCTGTAGCTCGGCCTGCGACATGCCGGCGAGGGCGCTGCGCTGCTGTTCGGCGGCGCCGCTGTCATAGGTGTCTTGGAGGGTGACGATATCCTTGAACTGGCGCAGCTTGTCGCCGACCCACTCGATCTTCCCGATAATCCAGTCGAGCGCATTGCGCGACAGGGTCGTGACGCTGTCCCACAGGCCACCGAAGAAGTCGCTGATGGGCTCCCAATACTCGTAGATCAGCACCGCGGCGGTCGCCAGCCCAACGAGGGTAGCGGTGAGCGGGTTTGTCAGCATCGCCGTCTTTATCAAGTTGAAGCCCTTGACGACGGCCGGCGCCCAACCCACGAGCTTCGCGTACGCGGCCGAGAGACCACCGACGACCGTGACAACGGCGCCGACGCCCTTGATGATGGGCGTCAGGATGAGGTTGAGGCCGCCGAGCGCACCGACCGTCATCACGATATTCTTCGTGAGATCGGGATGCTCCTTCGCCCACGTGCTGATCGCCCCCACGGCGTCAATGGAGAGCTTGAGGAGGTCAGTGGCGGTGGGGATGAGCTGCTCACCAGCGACGAGCTGTAGCTCCTCGTAGGCGCTTGCAAGGTTCTTCGCGGCGCCTGAGGCGTTCGCGTTCATCACCTCGGCGACCTTGTTCGCGGTGCCAGCGGCGGCTTTGTTCGCGGTGACGAGGGCCTGAAGCTCGCCTGTGCCGGCTTGCTTCATGAGGATAGCGAGGACCTCCTTGTCGGAGCCCATACCGACGAGGCCCTGAAGCCACCGGTCGCGGCGGACGCCACCCTTGCCTTTGCCGAACTTTTTGTCCGCCGCCTTCTCGAGCTCTGCGAACAGCTCAACGATTGGCCGCAGGTTTCCGTCTTTGTCCTTGATGTTGATGCCCAAGGCGGCTAGCGCCGACCTCTGCTTCTTCATCGAGGCTTGAATGTTACCGAGCACGCTCGACAAGCCGGTGCCGGCCTGGCTGCCCTTCTTGCCCGCGTTGCCGAGTGCACCGATCAGGCCCAGCGTGGTCTCGATGTCGAGTCCCGCAGCCTTTGCGGAGACGCCGCTGTAACGCAGCGCCTCGCCGAGGTCACTCAGGCCAGTTGCCGAACCGTTCGCGGTCTTTGTCAACACGTCGCCGATGCGGCCGATGTCTTTGGCTTGCAAGCCAAACTGGGCCATCGCGGCCGTGCTGATGTCGGAGGTCTCCTCGATCGACCCCTTCATCGCGGCGGCGGCGCTGAGGATGCCGGGCATCGCCGCCTGAATCGCGCGCGCCTTCTCCAGGTCGCTACCGGCGAAGTTCTTGGCGAGGATGTCCATGCCCCCCGCGACTTCGCTGGCACTGTACTTCGTCGTCGCGCCAAGCTCGCGCGCCTGGGCCGCTAACTTGGCGACCTCCGTGTTCATCTCGGCGACCTGCGCCGGGTCCATCGCCTTCGTGAGATCGAAGGTGGCAGCCTTCACGGAGCTCATCTGCTCCTCGAAGGCCATGAACTGCTTGACCGGAGCCTCGAGGACGCCCGTCGCCTTGCGCGAGAAGTCCCCTAGCCCGTCAGCCGCGAGCTTGATATTCGCGCCCAACTTGAACGCGTCGCGCGCTCGCTGGCCCGCCTTCTCGACATCGCCGACGCTTCCGACGATGCGCTTGAGCGGCCCGGTGACCTGATCGATCAGCTTGAAGAGGAGCGATGTTTGAAGCGTCGCCATCTACTGACCTTTCAGGGCCGGAACCACCGTCTCAACCCACCATCTGAGCTCCTCCGCAGTCAACTCGTCGATGGCTTGCGGCGACCACCCGACCCGGGCCGCGAGGAAACCGGCGGCTACTCGCCAGTCCGCGGGTCGGGTACGGAAAAAGCCAGCACGCTTGCCTCGATGATTTGCCAGTCGCTCACTGTCACCTCGTCGAGGTCCTTTGGGGACCGCCCCGTCAGAAGCGCTGCAAGCGCGATGCTGTGAGCGAGCTGGCCGCCCGACGACGCTGACTCCGCCTGCCGGAAGTGCTTGAGACGCGGGCGCTTGACGACGAGCCTGTCGACCGTCTCGCTGCCCGCCTTGAACGGGAAGCGCAGACAGACCTCGTAGCCCTCGGGGTGCTGCGAGACCTGGTCATGCTTGCCAGCGGCGATCTTCTCGATGAGACTCTTGGCGTCGCTCATAGCTCTCCCTATTACAGCTCGACGAAGCGCGGGCCGGCGAACTCGATCGACAGCGCAGAGTCACCGTCGCTCAGCTCGGGGTTGTTGACCACGTACGCGCCCGCCATCTGGTAGACTTTGCCGCTGTTCGTGTAGGCGACGAGGGTCACGTCCACCCACGCGGCGATCTCGGCGATGTCGGTATCCGCGCCGTGAGCGATCTTGAGGGTCGCGCCACCGGGCTCGTCGACCTCGGTGTAGTGCGTGCCCGCGACGCCGTTGACGACGAGCGGGGTGCGAGTCTTGCCGCCGAGCTTGATCGAGCAGCCGGGAAGGCAGTCAACCGACTTGCCGTTCACCTTGATCGTGATGACGCTGGTCTTCAGTGCCATGTCAGTCCCTTACAGCTTGAAGCCGATGGCGGCCGCGATCACGCGAGCCTGATTGATGAGGTCCGGCGGCAGGAAGATGTCAAGCCGGTTCGGGTCATTCGCGTTGCGCTCGACCACGAGCTGCGACTTGAACTGCGCAGCGTTCTCGACCAGCCCGTCACGCTCCCACTCGCTGAAGAGTGCCAGCACCTCGCCGCGCGCGAGCTTCGGCGTGAGGACCGACTGGCCGGGGCCGAAGTTGGTGCCATCGTTCGCCAGCTTGGCGCTCGGGTACCGCAGGCGGAACCGCGAGACGAGGCTGTGACGCAGGTACGCGAGGGTGCGGAGCGTCTCGATGTCGTGATACGACGGGTCGGCGATTCCGCCGGTCGTCTGGAAGGTCGTCACGAGCCGCTCGAGGTAGCAGCCGTCCGTGTCAACGCGCATGGTCGCCATGCCGTCCAGCAACAGCAAGTTGCGCTCGGTATTGGCGAACCGGTCCGCTGGAAGAGGCGCGAGCAGGCCCGGCAGTAGCCGGTTCTGACGCGGCCTCGCCGGATCGTTCTCGGCGACCTCAACGGCGGCCAGAATCGCGGCGGCCTCCCACGGCGGCGTCGGCGACTTGCCGGTCGCCAGGACCGACGAGAAGGCGCTGTTACGCGCGTTGCCGTAGGTCTGCGAGTTCGCGTAGGTGTCGCGGAGCGCGCCCATCACGTGCCCCGGCTTGTCGACGAGCGGCGACCAGCGGGACAGCATCTCGGCCTCCCACGTGGCCATGTTCGTGGCGAGCGTGTAGGCGGAGACGATGGTGTAGTACGCCTCGCCACCCAGCGCCGCGATGGCGTCGGCCACGTCCGGGTCCGTCGCACCGGAGCCGAAGGCCGTGATCGCGAGAGAGATGCCAGCCGGGAGCTTCTCGCCAGCGTAGTAGCATGTGAAGATCGAGAGCCCGTTGCCGCTGGCGCCCTTGTGCCGGGCTGTGACCGTCACGACCTCGTCGACCGCGGCGGAGGTCGCCATGAGGTCGAGGTTCGCGCCGATCGCCGAGTTGATCGCCGAGGCCACAGCCGCGTCGTCGTCACCCTCGGAGACCGCCGCGTTCACCTTCCGACCGCCGATCAGGAGCGGGATGGTGCCGTCCTCGGTGGCCGTGCCCGTGACCGTGATCGTGGCGTGCGCCTTGACCCCGGCCGCATCCTCGTTCAGCGCACAGGCGTACAGCTCGGCGTTCGGGTTGGCGCCGATGAAGCGCTCGATCATGTGCGCGAGCTGACTGCCGCGGCCGAAGTAGGTCACACCCTGAGTGGCCGCCGTGATCGGAGTGACGACGCCCTCGGCGACGGTGCCAGCGCTGGAGCGCGTACCGACGAGCAGGACGGGGCGACGTTGGGCGGGAGTGCCCTGCACCGCGCCCGAGTTGTCGACCTCAGCGTAGGCGCCTGGGAGCTGCCAGTTCGACGGGATGAGGGAGAATGCGATGGACACGAGCTGTTACTCCTCGGTAGCGATCGACACGTCGCCGTCCTTGAGGCGCCGGTGCCAGAAGTTGTCGAGCGGACCACGCACCAAGATGCCCTCGGCGGGGATCGGCTTGCCGGTCTTCGGGTCGCGGAGCTTGAGGCCCGCACGCGGGATGATGAGGGTCGTCTTCTTCATAGCGTCACATCGTCGACCGCATCCGGCACGTCCGGCTCGGTCCCATCGGCCAACGTCCATTCAGCGTGCACGAGGGCGAGGTCGTCAAGCTCAGCGGGCGTGCTGGGCGACAGACGCACCTGCTGGTCCCACGCCACAGCCCACAACGCGAGCCCCTTGCTATCAGCGTCCGTCGTGTACTTGTTGAGGGACGCCACATCGCTCGGGGCAGAGATGACATCTGGAGCGCCCCAGTCACCACCGAGGGCAACAGCTCGAACAGTGCGCCCGCCGAGGTCAGCGATAACGCTTGCTCTGCGGACTGCCGCCGCGTTGGCAGCGTGCGTGTTGGCAGCGATCACGACAACGGCCAAGTGAGCAGTCGTGACAACGTCCTCGCCGACGACGCGTGTGCCTTTCGTACCCTGGCACGACACAAAGGCCGCAGGTAGAGCCGAAGCCGTCCGCGACTTGTCGGCAATCGAGAACAGGCCACCGGCCACCTGAGAGCTCTTGAGCTCCGGCAGAGCAGTCGCTAGCGAAGTTGCGATCGAGTCGAGGATGGTGGAGAGGCTCACTTGCCCATCTCCTTCTCAATCCAGTCGAGGACAAGCTCCGTCAGCTCGCGTGTGTTCTCAGCGCTCTGCCCGAGGTACGGGCGCGCGGGCACCCCGCCATGGCCGTACTGATGCACACCCGCGTAAACGAGGTTCGACCCCACGGAGACCGTATCGGTATTGACGTTGTACGTGATGCTGTCGATGAGGTGACCCTCGAGCTCGAGCAGGCCACCCTTGGGCGGGCGCGTCGCGGCATAAGCGTCGCTCCACTCATCCCACGCCTCGCCGTCCGGTGCGCGCTTCTCTTCACTCAATCGCCGCCGCGTTTGGTTCTCAACCTCGGCGCCGACCTCTTCGAGCAACGCCTGCGCACGCATCGCGGGCAGCTTGCCGAAGAGGTCGGCCAGGCGCTTCCGCCGCCCAGCATGGCGGCGGCCGCGACGGTCAAAGCCGGCGACATCGGCGACGGAGAACGTGAGGTCTGAGCTCACAGGATGCCCCGCATGTTGCTGCGTGTGAACTCGTGCTCACCGGCGATCATGCGAATACCTACAGCGGTCTTGGTCTTCGGTGCCGCGACACCGTCGAGCACGGCCTTGCCGCTGGCGATCTGGTCGAGCCACTTGAGCGCGTCCGTGTAACGGACGCGCTTCTCATCGGTGAGCTGGGCTGGCGAGCCGCTCAGCAGGTAGAAGGCAATATCGCCCGCGTAGCTAATGAGGACATCGGGGATGATGTCCAACGGGAGCTTGTACTTCACGCCGATGCGCGAGTCGATGATCCCGTCAGCGAGAGCGAGTGCACGCTCAATGACGCCCGTGTCCGCCACACCATCCTCGTCGCGATCGCTCGCGCCGCGGACGGCCTCCTCGCCGAACTGGTCGTTGAGGCTCTGGAGTGTGGCGTAGGACACGGGCGTTCAGCCTTCGGCTCAGGCGAAGAACGGGGAGACGTGGAGCTTCAGCATGCCCTGCATGACGTTCGTGGCCCCGTTGGCCATGGTGGTCGCGCTGAGCAACTTCATCGCCTTGGGCTGGAGAGCCGGGCCACACACGAGCAGGTTCGGGGTCAGGCCGATGACCTCGCCGTTCTTGTCGGTGAGGGACTGCATCGCCAGCAGCGCGGCGTTGAGGTTGTCCTCGGTCAGATCGGCCCGCGACTGGTGGGCCGTCTGCCACATCCCATAGCCGACGCTAAAGCGGGCATTGGCCCCCCAGATGGCCATCTTGTTGAAGAAGATGTTGTCATCCGACGGGTTGATCTTCGGCACGAGCTGCAAGTCCTGCCGCTCCTGGAAGACGATCGGCTTCATGCCGGTGTCGTCGATGATGACCCACGGGGGGTTGGCCCCGCTCGTGTAGTTCGACTGAGTGCCATCGCCCACGGGGTGCGATGCCGAGAAGAACGGCAGACCGTCGAAGCATAGCGCGTCGGCAGCATTGCCGTTCTTGAGCGCCTTGTAGACCAAGCGCGCCTTGTACCTCTCGTACGCCGGGCCGATCGCCTTCGCCTGATCGACGTACACACCCCACTCGTCGTCGGCGATGTCGTTGACGGGGATCCCGATCGTGACTTCCCAGTCCTCGTTCACCAGCTCGTACTTCTTGAAGTCGTCAACGCCCTGAATGACGCGGTCACCCACCCACTTGCGGAACTGCGGGGAGCTCTGTAGGAAGGGGTACGACTGCTTCGACCGCGTCGAGCGGGTGATGGTCGCGATGAGGTTCAGGTCATCGGCGGCGCGCTGCTTCTGACCCTCGTGGAACGCCATCGAGATCGCAGTGTCGACGGCCTGGAGGTCTTCGATCTTGGGAAAGCCCATGGTATCTGTGTCCTATCTTGTCGTGCGTGTAGAGTGGGCCAGCGACTCAGACGAGCTCGAGCTCGAAGGAGACCTCCGCCGTGGCGCTGGTCGAGGCGTTGCTGCCACCGACCGTGATCGAGACGATGTCACCTGCGGCGACGATGTTCGCGGCAGTCGGGGTGGCGCTGTCCTTGTCGCCCGCAGCCGAGCCCGACTGCGTGATGGTGATGACGCCGCCGGTGACCGCCGTCGCGCCGATCTTCGCCGTCAGGGTCGCGTCGCCGGAGGTCAGCGCCGCGTTGATCACGGAGTGCACCTTCTTGATGATGCAGTCGAAGGGGGCGACGAACCGGTACACCTTCGCGTCCGCACCGACGAGGTTGGGGATCGACAGGCCGCGCACCATCTTGCGACCGTCGCCGACGCTGGGCAGGCCGATGGCGACATAGACCATGCCGGTCGCGTCGATCATCTTCACCGAGCCGGCCGGCGAACGGGTGCCGCCAGCCGAGGTCTTCGCGATCGTCTGATCGTCGACCACGTAGCAGGTCTCGCCCACGTCCGCGACCGTCACCGCGTCGGCGTCGGCGCTGTTGACGAAGCCGAAGATGCCGGAGCGGACCCGGATGTAGATGTCACCGGCCGCCCCGCCCGTGTTGTCGGCGAGCGCGTCGGCGACACCCAGGGCGCGCAGGCCGTCGTCCTCGTCACCCGGAACGGCGCGGCCGTTGGCGTCGAGGCAGACGAGCGCGCCGCCGTAGATCTTCGTGTCGGCAGCGACGGGGACGTTGTACTGTGCGCCGAGAATCTGCGGCGCGATGCGGCTGGACGAGAGAGCGGTCATATCGGTTCCTTGGCTGACGAGCGGGAGTTGTTACTTGCTCTCCCGGAGCTGATTGAGTTCGGCGCGGCGCGCGGCCTGTGCCGCGGCGAAGGTCTCGGGCGTGTAGCCGAGTGCCTTCAGAGTGTTCGACAGGGGGACGGCGGTCAGCGACACGTTGGTCTCCGGAAGCGGAGCCAGAGCCGGAGTCGGGGCATTGACGAGGGCCGGCGCGGCGGCGATGAACGCCCGGAAGCGATCACGACCCGCGGCGTCCTGCATCCCAGCGCGGTAGAAGTCGAGGTTGGCAGGCGCCGGAGCAACCTTGCCGGCCTTGACAGCGTCGCTCAGCAACGCCTCGATCTCGGCCTTGACCCGCGCGTCCTCGATCTCGGTGAGCTTCGCGGCGGCGGCCTTCAGCTCAGTGCTCACGCGGTCGAACTCGGCGCGGGGCACGAACTGGTCCAGCGAGGGCGCGGCGGTGGAAGCAGCGAGGCGAGCCTCCGCGGCGGCGTCGAGTTGCTCGAGGGTGGCGGTCGGCTCGAGGCCGAACCGCTGCAGAAGACGGGCCTTGACTTGATTGGACATGTTGAACATCGCCCTGACTTCGAGGGCCGGAATGTTGGTGATGGCGAACCCTTCGATCAGGGTCGGCTCGATGTCGAACGCGATCTCATAGCCCCACTCGTCGGTGCGGACATGCGCCTTCTGCCAAGCAAACACGGCACTGGTGTACCTGTACTGCTTCGCGCTGATCAGCGCCGCGCCCTCTGCGAGCCACTCGACGCGCACCCAGATCGACCGATCGTCGCGGAGCTGGAACTCGTGGGCCCACGCCACGCACGGGCCGCCACCATCAAACCAGTCGTAGAGCTCGTGGTCCTTGTCGACGGGACCAGGGCCAACGTCGGCGCCTGGCGCGGCTTGTCGGGCAAGAGCCGCGTTCGACTCAGCGACGAGGCGCGCGGGGTCCGGGATGAACAGCACGCGGCCATCCCGAGCGCGCACGTAGCCGCCGGGGTCGATCGTCGGGACGATGTTGACCCACTCCGGGAGGGGAGTGCCCTCCGCCGGGGCGGGCATCTCCACAGCGAAGGACTCGCTGCGATCGAAAACTCGGCCGAAACCAACGCGCATTCGCTATATACTCCACGAGAACGAGAGCGGGACTGTCAACTCGTAGTCTTGCCGGGGTTCGTGTCCCAGCCCGTGTCAGGTGCACCAGCCGGCGCGGCTTCGCTGATACCGATTCGCTCAGCTTCCCTCGTCGTCACCTGGCGCACGCGACACCGGCACATGTAGCCGTTGGGCGTCATGTGCGTATCCCACCAGGGGTCGTCGACGGGGAGCGTGGTGCCGGCCCACGACTCATGGAGCGGGCGATGCTTCTCCGCAGGCCCGAGCTCGTACACGAGATAGGGCCGAGCCTCTTTCGTGCGCTGGATGCGAGCCCACTGTCCCGCGGCGCGGGCGACCCTCATGTTGGTGTCGTAGATGACCCGCAGACGCCACGGAGGTTTGCCGGGCTTGCTCGCCTTCCATCCCAACGTCGCCGCTACCTCTTCGAGCTGGTCGGCGAACTGTTTGAGCGTGAGACCTTCGGCGAGCGCTCGATCGACCTCGGCGCGGATAGCTTCGAGAAGGTCCGTCGCGGACACGCCCGCGACCTTGAATGCGCGCGCGTGCTCCTCGCGCCACGTCACATCGAGGTCGAGTTCGTGTGTGAGCTTCTTCTTGCGGAAGAAGTCGAGCGCCTCTTTGGGGAGAGCCGGAACCGGCGAGGCTTTCACCTTCACAGGTCGACCTCGTCGGTGGCGTCACCGGCCCCGCGGGCGAGGAGGCAACGCAAGGCCAGGCTCTCGACCATCGCGGTCGCGTCGACCTCGAGGTCCGTGAGGCGGGCGCGGAACTCGTCGAAGTTGTCGGCGCCCCGTGCAGCTTCGGTGATCGCGTCGAGGAAGGGGCTTGCGACGGCTTCGTGGTCGACCTCGTCGCCGAGATCGTCGATGAAGTCGCCGGCCTGCTCGGCGAACTGCTGACGGTTGCGCTCGAGCTGTGCGAGCTCGAGGCGGGAGAGTCGCGCATCGTCACGGGCGAGCTTGGCAGCCTGCTGAATGGTGCCGTTGCGGGACACTGGGGTCATCAGCTTCGTCGCGCCCTTATCCGGCGCCGGCAGCCCGAGCTTGTCACGCACGACGGACTGCTCCACCTCGAGCCCGCGGTCGATCATCGGCACGAGAGCATCGACGAACGCCTTGCGGTCCTCCGCAACGTCGGTGATGCAGCGCAGTCGCGGGTAGACGCCGTTGGCCGGGGGCCCCGTATTGAGGTCAACGTACGCGTTGATTACGTCGCGCTGCAGCGTGGCGACGAGCGCTCGCGCGTCGGCGAGCAGAATGTCACGGCGCACCGCGTCGTGTACCTCAGCCTGCGAGCGACTTGAACCCGCATCGGCGGTCATCGTCTGGCCGAGCACGGCCTTGCTGATCTGCGAGTCCACCCACAGCGCGAGCCTCTCGTGGGCCGCGGCGTCTCCCTGAGCGGCGTCAAGGAACGCGATATCCGTCGTATTCGGCTTGATGCCCGCGGCGTCGTGGCCGATCGCTAGCACGGCCTTCGCCAGTGCCTCGATCTCTTCCTCAGCGGCGCCTGGCGCATACGAGCCCACGCGCATCGGCACACCGAACACTTCGATGAAGCGCCCCCATGCAGCGACCCCGAGCCCCTTCAGGACGTACATCGGAGCCAGCGCCCGGACGAGGCCAGCACGCACGAGAGGACCGGAGGAGAGACGCGGCGTGTGGACGACCCACTTGTACGGCTGGAGGTCCTCGCCCTCTTTGGGGGCCGCCTCAGTGCGCAGGCGCAGCGTGTTGCCGTCCTCAGCGCTGATAGCGAAGTGCCGCGGGTCACGGTGGAGGAAGCGCGCGGGCGTCCACCGCTTCGAGCTCAGCGCCCACACGATCTCGCAAGCGCTGTAGCCCTTCATGAGGGCGTCCAGCAGATCGAGCGCGAGGCCAAACCACGCAGGTGACTCGACGAGCGCTTGAAGCTCGGCGGCAAGGGTCACATCTGCCGGCTTGTCCGAGGTCGCCTCCACCAGCCACGGGCACCCAACGAGTGCGAGCTTGCGGGTGCGGAGCTGGGCACCAGCGTGAGCGTCCCGCTGTTCGACCTCGGCGGCCAGCGAGAGTAGCTCTTGATTGTCCCCGCCGTCCGCTGCGGTGAAGATCGAGGTGAGCCGGCTTGGTGTCAGCGTCGCCGCGACGCGGGAGAGCGTCCATGCGCGGGCACCAGAGGCAGCCGGGGCGGCGACTTCCTTCTCGTGCGTGGGCGTTACCGTAGGCTTGCCCGCCGCGAACAGCGCG
>ERZ724522.1163-NODE-1163-length-14816-cov-16.785584_pt1 | contig 14816 bp, 24 predicted proteins | sample MGYA00376055_ERZ724522 | MGnify/ENA primary metagenome ERZ724522 (study PRJEB28724, sample SAMN07190884) | wastewater metagenome | isolation source: effluent of sewage treatment plant in Hong Hong | place: Hong Kong | collected 2016-03-17 ... | reverse complement strand
TTGAAAGTCTAAGGAAAGCCCTATCAGGTCGCACAGTATCATGCGAGGCGTGTAACGGAATGGCTGAGAAGGTTAAGGAGCTTAAAGACGAGGTTGTTCGCTGGCAAAATGAGTTCAACGCCTCTGGTAAAAGATTTAGATTGCTTGAGTCCAGGCTTGCGGTGGCGAGGGAGGCTTTGAAATTGTTACTTGATTGCGGTCACGAATTAGCTGATCGACTTCAAAGGCACGAAGATTCAGAGGACGTTTTAGATTGGTTGAAATTAGAACACTTTGCCAAAAAAGCCCTCGCAGAACTAGGAGAAAAACAATGAAAAAAGGAGACGGGGTTGATTGTAAATGTGCGGCGAGTTCATTCCATGACTGCGGTTGTGGGGCAGACTGGACGCCAAGCGAGGTTTACGAGCTGAGGGAGAAGCTGAAGATTGCGAGGGAGCGATTGGCTAGAGTATGTAAAACTTTGGAAGAAGGAAAGGCTGAGACTGGTTCGATTGCTAGATTGTGGTTAACGATTGCGTTAACAGAAGCAAAGGAAGCCCTCGCAGAGTTGGGGGAGAAAGTCTGATCTTTAAACGTCCGGGAGCGTCAAAGGCGAAAGGGTTCTGCGGAACCGATAGGCAGATTTACCAATGGGTGAAAATCCCTACCCCGGACGCCAGTTAAAGCGGTGGAGAGTCCACGATGCAGGATAAGGCTCTTAACCTACTGACGAGTAGGCTGATGCGGTGTCGTAAACCGAGCCTAACTCCACCGCCCAATTTAAAGTGGTTATTTCCAAAAAGGAAATACATGAGCTTTATCTGGTTTGTTTTAACTTCAAAGTATTGGCTCGAGAAAGAAGCCCCTGAGTGGCAGATTGCGGGGGCGGTGGTTTGTTTAATATTGGATTTAATTTTAATATGGAGGTTTTAATGAAAAAAGAATGTGACCACAGATTCCCAAGTGATTATGGAGGGAGAGCAAAAGATTGCAAGTTTTGCGGGATAAGTTATTTAGAATTCTGCTACAAACAAAGGAAGGAAGGTGAAAATGACTAGAGAGGAGGCTGTTAATAAATACCTAAGCACCAGAATTAAAGCACTAGAGACTATCCAAAGATTAATGCTTTGGGATGAGAATAAAACCATCGAGGAAAATGCTAGGAATTTAAGAATGAAATTTGAAAACGCTAAGATTTTCTCTTATTCAAATAACCTTAAATTTAAAAAAAGAAAGAGCTGGTATAATGAAGAATCCCCCCGAAACTCCGAATATTAAATTATTCCACGAAAAGGCTTACAACGAATTCATTAAAATATCAGAAGATAAATTAGGATCTCAGGCTTACACTCTTAAAGATAAACGTGCTATTAAATGCGCTATTCAGGCTGTTAGATATACCCTTAAAGATATTTATAACTACTACGGATTTTTAGCTTTAAGATACATTATTAATTATGGAATAACTGAAAAATCAGAAATAGACGAATCTTTCAATGTCCAGAATAAAGGTGAGGTAATGAATTGGGTGGATGATGATATGCAGTTAGACGGAGATTAAATCATCGGAATAAAGTGGGCTTCTTTACCTTCAATTACAACCCCGCAACCGAGAGTGGCTTTGTCCTTTGAGTTCATTCCGTAAGCGAACGCTGGCTGTTTATCGTCTATAAGACAACCGGCGTTCATACCAAATATGGTATTGTAACCGTTGTTGTGGTAAAGAACCCCGCCGAATGAGTGAAGATGCCCAATTACAACGGAATTTCTGCGCTTCATTGCGGCGTCCATTGCTCCCCTCAAACCTGAGTAACCGTCACCGTGAAAGTAAAGAACGCCGTCGATATTAAACTCGTAGTCGAAAATCCAATCTTTAGGACAGCCGAACAGCTCCCCGATAGGCTTGAGCATGTCCGAGGTTATCCCCTTCTCTTTTACCGCTTTATATGCTCTTAAATCGTGGTTCCCGTAGCAAACACTCATCTTGGGAAACATTTTAGAGAGGACTTTAACACAAACCTTATTCATCTCTAATTCTTCACTCATACCCATAGAGCAAGGCTCTGGAAGATGTTTACCAGTACGGTGCATGTCAAACATATCACCAAGGCTTATGACTTTGGTGCATTTCCAGCGTTTTGCGGTTTGCTCTAAAAAATCGAATGAATTTCTATGGTGATAAGGAAAATGAATATCTGGTATAACTAGGACGTTACCCTTCATTCAGTAGCTTCTCTATATCGCTGATTAACAAATCTCTTTTTTTGTAGTTTTCTACCCTTAGAAGCGTGCCTTTCTTTTTTGCTTTTAGATAATTTAGAACCTGCTGAAGAGTCTGAAGTAGCTTCTTTTCCATCTATATCACCATGAACGGAACAAATATAACGGTTAGAAGGGAGATTAAGGCTTCCTCGTATGGTGCTTTTGTCGGATTTATTAACCCCAACACCGTATGCGCTAATATTGCCAAACACACCTGAATCAAAAAAAAGTCGTAGGACTTGGCAAATACCGCAATCGAGCTTGCCGCCAACCCAATCACCATCCCGCTTAGAAACCTTCTTCCGAGTTTTACCCATAGTTTTTCACCTCCATATCCAATTAAGAAATGAGCCCCGATATAAGCCGGATAAGCAGTTAGATACCAGATTTTAAATTTACTCAGGCAAATGATCAAAGTTAAGGTAAGGCTGACAAATAGCACAGGTGCTATAAACCGCTTCCAGATTCGAGGGCGAACAAAAGGAGCTTCATCACGACCGCCCATAGCGTACGCAAATGAGTACGCAAACGAAGGAATTAGCGCACATAATCCTATATAAACTTGTATAGTTTCAGTCATAAGTAAACGCTGATTAAACTAATGTTTTCTATCAGTTGTTGCTGATTTGTGAATAAAAAAACTCCGATCAGTGAATTTGCTAACATGATCTTCCCCATCCTCGTTTACAATTCCGATTTTTCCACGGAATGAATAACCAACTGAATGTAACAATCCGTTTATGTACATGAGCAGATCATCCAGAATAACATCATCGTGAGATATATTTGTGGTATGAGTGGCTCCGTTTGCTGTGATTGATATTTTCATGGTTTGACGTGGATTAAAAGATGAAGGGCTAGAAAGACCATCGTCAAAACGAGCAAAATTACCGCTGAATAAGAAAAAATAGCCTTTTTCCCGCCCTGCTCGACTGTCTTTGTCACCTGCGTTGAAAGCGTCTTTTTGTACACCCAAAGACTATTCACAACCTCGCCCACCAGAACGCAGACGTTGATCCCGATAAACACCCAAAAGAACGTAAAATGCCCGCCAAGCCACCAGAACAAAAGCATTAAAACGTCTGTGATAATCACCAAAACCAAAAAGAATTTCCTTAGCCATGAGGCTGTTTCGGGTTTCATTCACGCACCTTGGCTTTCAAAACTTCTTCCATGTAGTATTGAGAGAAGCAAACATTCCCACTATCTTGAAAGAAAATGTCCTTGTCAGTGATCGGGTAAAGTTTTGTGGTTTTAGCGCAACCTGTTAAGGTCGTTAACAGCAGAATTGAGCCGAGAAGCATCACGGTCAACGATCGCTCGGACACCGCTCTGGAGTGCTTCTGTTTTAAGTTTTTTCTTTTCAATGTTATGCTCCTTTATGGCGTCCCAAACTTTGAAAATAAGCTGAAAGACAAGAACAGCTAACTGAATCCAGCCCATGTTATTTGTTCAACGCAATAAACTTTGAGATGAATTTGTAGACCTTACCGAAAATCTCATCATCTTTCGGGGTGGGCGTGAGCCGTACGATAATCGACGCCGTTCCAATGATCGAAGTCACCAATAAAACTAAATCCGCATTGTGCCCCTGAAACCAATCAATCAACCCTTTAATTACGCTCATTTTGTTCCTCCTTGATTAAATCCATTTCAAATTTAGTTATTTCTTCCAAAAGCTCGTTACGCCCTAAAGTCGCACTCCATTGCTGGTAAGCAAAAAACTTCGCCCGCTTCAGCAACTTGAAACACAGTTCAAATTTATCAATCATATCTGTTTTTTAATCAAAGCCGAGTGAGTGGCGATAATCTCAGAATGAGAGTCAACCTTCTCCCACAACTTCGATATTTGCCTGTCCCTTTTTTCAAATTCAGAGTCAATTTTAACTAAAGCCAGAAGTATGTTATTCAGCGTAGCGCTTACCTTCGACGCCCACCAGATAGTCGCAAAAGCGTGCGCCAAAATTGAAATTGATACTCCTGCCAATGTCATCCAGTTCCCAAAATTCATGCTGTCGGATCTCCTTCTGCGTCAATCTGCGCTTTTGTTGCGTTTATCACCTGCCCCCATGTTCTATTTGGAAGCGTGGCTGTGTTCGGGATATTTCCCTTATTGATAACCTCATTAACCTTCGCTCTTGTTTCAATCAGCGACTGCATCACAACCCGAAAAGCGTTCCGCATTGCCTTGGCTTCTGGTGTGTCATTCGTAAGATGATTTTTTGACGCCGACAAAAGAGCCGCCCTTGCGTCTGCCAAAGCCTGCGCGTCCTCGGCGTCAATCTCTGCCTGAGTCTTTAAAACCACCTGACCATTCACAACCTTTTTTCTTCCTTCAGGCAGACTCTTACAGCCTTCTGGAATGTAAATAAAACCAGGCTTGATCGTCGAGTAATCGTTCGGGTCATTCAAAAAAACCTTCGTATTTCCGATATTCTGGCACTCCTGAAACTCTGAGCCGGAATACTTCACAACGTCCTCGGCGTATGTAAAAGAAACCCCAAAAATCATCATAAGGAAAATCAAATGTAAAGTTTTCATGGATAAGATGACACCTTTTCTGCGTAGTTTGTTAAACCTGTGTTATTTGCCCCGTCATCACCTGTTGCCGTGTCAGAATTAGAAGACCTGTCTCTATAAGCATCAGCGTCTCCGCTGGTTCCGTCCGGCTGATCGTCCAAATAAAAAGACCGCACTAAATTAGAGGGAGCAACCTGCTCACAAATATTTTTTGTTTGCGCTGTGACTAAAGTGTTAGCTTGAGCAGAAGTCAGAAGGGTATTCCAAATGCAGATAGTGTAAATTTTTCCGTCAAAAAAAGAAGAACCTCCGCCGGAATCTCTCGTTGCTCCAATCCAAGGATATAAAGTATTGTTTACTCCTGCACCATACCAAAAAGTTACGGTCGTGTTCTCCGTCCCGTTTACATTGCTAATTCCAGAACTTGCGTCTGCGTTAATTCCTTGAACAGCTTTATAAACAGTATTAGCTGATATTGTCCCAGAGTATTGTACGTAATAATATCCTCCTCCTGCTGAGGTTCTTTTCCCAAATCTAATTCTATCCGTAGCCTCATCAGCGAAATACTGCAACCAGTTTTGACCTGTGTTTCCGTCATTAGTCCAAGCGCTAACCGTCACACCACCGCCAGTAGTGTCATTCAATTCAAAAATCGAAAAAACGGTTACCGCTTGCGACCCGTTAGGCAAGTTTGTAGTCCCGAAAGTCATCTTGTCATCTGTTCCATCAAACGATACCCCCGCCCAAGCCGGAGAGCAGGTAAGGAAAAGAAGCAGGAGGAAAGAAAGGAGGTTACGCATAGTCAAATTCAACTCCTACTACCTCACGATCCCCTGTTGCATCATCGTTAGTTGCATCGTTGGCGTCAGTGGACAGAACAACAAATGCAATATCCCCAGCGGAGCAAGAATCATCTGTTAAAGTTATTGTTAATTTCTTCATGTACCCAGCAGTCCCAGGAACGGTTTCTGTTGCGGTCGCTACGTTAGAAAAAGAAGCCGTTCCAATATCCGCTGAGTCTCCAGAAGTTACGCACATGATCGACGCCTCAAACTCAACATCCAAGGAAGTCGCTGAGGACATGGCGTAGTAGACATTTAAAGCTGGGGTTGAAGAGTAATTATCCGGCACCACAAACTGCCAAGTAGCACACTCATCAGTCGTGGCGTCAAAAAGTAACCTCCAGTTTCCATCCCCTGCGTCAATTTGTGCGCCCTGAGAACATGCGTCAGCTGTTGGAGGTGTGAAAACAGTAAATGCTCCGGTCAGCTTTGCGCTGTAAATCGGTAGGTTTAAAGCCGTTGAACCGCTTCCCCCGCTAGCCGTTGTATTACAATCTATTTCCTTCCCCGTAGCGTCCCAAGTGCATAGTTTTGTATCGGTGAGAGTCCCAACGTCAACAAACTCTCTGGTTGTGGAACCATCGCCGACCTGAAGCCTTTCGGTTGTACGGTCGTATTTAATCAACCCATCGGTAGTCGGAGCTGAACCATTTCCATCGGATAAAGTTAAAGCTGGAGTTGCAATCGTTGGGGAAGTCCCAAAAACCAAAGCCCCAGTCCCTGTCTCGTCCGAAACAATCCCCGCAATTTCAGAGGAGGTATCAATCTCTCCAGACTTTATAATACTGGCATCTGCCGCTTCGTACACACTCGAAATGTCATCACAGTTTCCCTCACCGTCGAGATAGGTGGTCGTCCCGGCGCAGATCGTACTAGCGTTTGTGTCGGTCACAGTCGAAGCGATAGTCAGAGTGTCAGTCGCACTATCTCCCGTAACCGTAATCCCCGTCCCGCCCGTTACATTCAGCGTGTCCGTCGAAGAATCCGCAACCGGGTCTGTACCGCTTGAAGCGTTAAATGTCTCGAATAGATTCTGAATCTCGTTTGTCGTGGAGCCGTCTACTTCGCTCTGTAAATAAGTCGTACAGCTTTGAGCTACACCAGAGGCGTTAATCCCAATAGGAGCTTGACCTACTGAACAATCGGATGGGTCTGCCGCTAGAGCCGTTGCAGTTGCTACGTTGCTTGAGGTTGTGGCTATGGTGTAGGTTCCACCAGCCGCCATGTCAGGAAGGTTAAAGGTTTGATCGCCTACCGTTGGGTCAGTCACACCTAGCTTGCTCTCAATCGTATCCGCCGTGGTTCCTTCAAATGTTAATACGTTATTAGTTCCATCCGTTAAACACCCACCGCTAGAGCAAGTGCCAACGTCAGTAATATCACCACCTCCAGCACCAGCTTGGGAATGTGAATAGGTTCCATCGCCGTTATCGGTAAGAGTCCCGTTAGCGAATTTGATCTTTTTAAAGCACCCGCTCGGTGCACCATCTTCCTCTTGATAGCAAAATGGTGGCGGCCCAGCAAAGGCTGGTGAAGATAAAAAAGCGGATATCAAAAAAAATCCAATTATTTTTTTAAACATAAATATATGAAACTCCCTCTGCGTTTACGGTGGAGTCTATGTAAATATTCGATACGTTCGTCGTTTCAATCCAATCTGTTGACTGTTGAGAAACCAATGGCTCACCACGCCCGCTAGCCACCGTTGCCCCACCAACCCAAATAGTTCCGGTGTTAGCCGCAAGAGCTATGACTTTAACTTTTCTGCAAGGAACATTAGAGCTTGTTAATTGAACTCTTGTACCAGCGGTGGTAACTGTCTTAGACCCATCACCGACTGTATTGGTTACAGCCATTCCTAGATTTCTTAAATCGTCAGTTGATAATCCTGAACTTCCAGAGTAAACAACTCCAAGGTTGTCTGTGGCTTTTTGAAGGTCTTGGATCGCTTTAACGAACTTCTGACCGTCAGACATTCTTACGGATATTGGTTTATTGGGTCTATCGCTTAAAAATTTTAAATTCTCAAGAGCACCAATAATTCCTTTAACATCCACGTTTACTTCTGGATTTACCGTAACATTCGGAGTCGGAACAATGACGCTCGGAACTTTGATTTCCGGAATCTTAATATCCGGTATCGTTATATCCGGAACCGTAAACGTAGGATTAATCTCGACCTCTGGTTTAAAATCAACCGAAGAAAGAAACTCCATCATCTTCACAAGCAGTCGCATGAGGTCATTCATGCCGTTTATGTCCATGCTTAAACTTATGCCACGATTAGAGTTAGAGTCGTTTCCTATCTTTGTTTTTAAGCGATCTAGCTCTTTCCTTAACCCTAGTCGCAAAACATCAAAGTTAGCGACACTCACTTCTTTAGTTGACATGACCTGGCTCCTGGTGGTAGTTTGTTACCATGCTTATTATCCAAATTGCTTTAGGGATACTATTGGGATTTGTTTTGGTATTCTTAATTCTTCTTCTCATGGCTCACTTCAAGATTTAACTGCTTATTTTTCTTATCGTGTTCGCCTCTTTAAACAGAGGAACGAATTTCTCGGAAAGATAAGTCGCAACTTTCGTAACTGCGTTCTTCTCGTTTCTTTTTTCTATGTGAGACAAAAGATCGGAAAGCATTTTTGAGGATTGCTCTTTGTCAGATGTTGCGTTAGCTACCTTGGCTAACACCCTGCTATTGAAAGATGTCTTATCAATTTCAGCGTTTGATAAAACTGAATTTTTTGAATTACTCAAATCCGATAATTCGCTAGAGAGCTTTGTAATAGCATCGATTGAATTATCCCCAAACTCAGATGTTATTTTTTTAAGTAGCGCATTTTTGCTTGCGCTAGACTTGTCTAAAGCATAATTTTCAAATAGCTTTACTGCGCTTTCTGGAAGTATGTCACCCTTTTTTGATCCAAAAAGAGGACGCATATCTTCACGGAACCTATAAAGAGGTTTAAATTTAGCTTTAACATCTTTCATTTCTGAGTATTTCGCATCTCCAGCTAAATCAATGAACGATTTTCTAAAATCGTCAAGTATTGGCGTTTTCCATTGCTTTCCGTATTCCCCACGCAGGATAGATTCAAACCCATCACTGAGATCTGATAACCGCATACGTGAAACACTTCCTGAATTTAACCGATCTCTCAAACCTCCTATATAATCAAGAATCTTTCTCTCTACTGGTTGAAGAGTTTCAGGAGAATACTGCGCTTTATTGTAAAGACCAGAATCCTGAGCAAACTTAGATGTAGCGTCCATTATGTCTGATCTTTCGATCTCTACATTGTTTACAACCTCGCCCCAAGCCTTCCCAAAATCTTCAGTTAAATTTTTATTAAATCTTGGGAAGTATTCATCACGGAATTTTTTAGCAACGGCATAAGCTGTATTTTTTAAATTGTTTTGTTTTTCGATTATCCTGTTTTCTATTGGAATTACAGCGGTTTTAGCCGATTCGTCTATTACTGAATTTCCTATATCATTTGTGTTTTTGTAAAAACTAGAAAGTTTGTTAAATTTTGTTTTGACCGTATCTATCGCTGATTCAACCTCTGCGCTGTGAGGAAGTGATGGGCCAAGATTTTTTGGTATCCCTCCCATTTTTATTTCAGATAATGATTTTAGAGCTTGCTGTGTTTTACTGGCACCTAAAACAGCAGTAAGCAAATCAAACGGGCTTGTTGCGAAATCTGCAATTAAACCAGCGGTTTGTCTTGGAGCTAGCCCTGGACCAACTAAACCAACTGGTGATTCGCCAGAACCCTCACTAAAAACATCAGCGAAAGAAGGTACGCTCTCAGGATTCATAGCTCCCTGTGTGTATCCAGTTCCTTGAATAAGCGATCTTAAAGCTGAAGCCGGTATCTGATTAACGTGCTTTCCTATAAACATACCAGGATCAAATCCGATATTCGCCATAGCACCAACTGGGCTAGACAATTCAAGGTCGCTTTTAAATCTGTCAAGAACAGAAGGTTGATCCGATTGTCCAACTTGTTCTGAATTTGATTCTGGTAAAGAACTAAAAATGTCATTAAGATCACTCTCAGTTGGCTCAGAGTCACCTTCTAAAGTAACCCTTCTTCCGTCCGGAGCTTCTACTGTGTATTTAGCCATTATTGCACCGACACTATCTTGAATTTACCAACTTTTTTTGAGCCTTTTGAGGAACCTGAATCGCTATTAGTTTTTCCAAAAAAATCAGAATGTTTTCCAAGTCCACCTATTACCAGATCGGGGTCTACGTTCATTTTTGGATTTGAGGCTATCTGAGTATAGTTATCAACTAAGCTGTTGTAAGTTTTGCCGTATTGATTACCGATTAACTTAGCTCCGAAAACCAATGCTTTTCTATCTTCTTGAGTTAATCCAGCACCGCCTTTTTTTAGCTTTTCAACAGCACCCGTTAATCTATTAGCTAAGGATAAATTCTCAGGAGTTCTTGCGTATTCGGATTCTCTTACCACCGATCTTGGATCTGTTATTTTATTAAATAACGTAATCAGACCTTGATCTAACGACATTCTGCTTTCGTTATCATTTTTAGATGCTTCAAGAAGTGAGTCCATTGAAGAGATCTGATTTTTAATTACCTGATAATCCTTAACAGCAGGTAATGAATTAAACTCTTTTCTTAAACCAGATGATCTGTTTGCGCTTTGGTTTACTTCCCTTTTTTGCTCTTTCGCTAAATCCATACCAGGTTTTTGATTTAAATAATTCATTCTAGTTTCAGCTAAAAGGGCATCCGTTTTATACTTTTGCGCTTTTAATTGAGTTAGGGGATCTTCAAACCTAGTATCCGGAACCAACTGGTTATTAGGACCAATACCAATCCCTGATTTTGCTAGAGTCCCTTGAAGAGTTAGAGTCTTTAATGTGTTGTCTAGGGCTTGTTGTTTGCCTTGCTGATAAAGCATTAAAGCCTGGGGAATTGCCGAAACGTCAGCGGTTGCTTCCGCATCCTTTTGCTGTTTGTATCTGAGTAAAGCGTCTAAAGCTCCCATTATCTGTACCCATACCCTTGACCGTAAAGGCCATAACCACCTGAGCTACTAAGAGGAGCATAAAGTGGATTGTAGAAAGATTCTCCTCCACCTACTGTTTGAAGCGGTGTTGTGTTTCTATTTCCATACATACTCGCTCCAGCTCCAAGCATCTGACCACCCGTACCAGGTGACCCAAACCCTCCAGCTAATCCACCACCCAATGCACCAATTCCAGCACCCATTGGCCCACCCATAGTAAATCCAGCAATTCCACCACCGATAGCTCCAGTCAAAGCACCCATGAACCCACCACGTGAAGTTGGCTGATTGGTTAAAGCCGCAGTAACCTGGTTTTCGTAATTCTGTAAAGCAAACTGATTCATTTGATTCTGATTGCTTAAAGCGGTATTTCCAACTCCAGCCGCAGTATTTAATCCGGTTCCGTAAAGGCTCATTCGATTTTGTAAGGCTCGGTTAATGTCCTGAATTCCCGCCTCAGCGCCAGCCGCAGTTAGCTGTGCCATATAATCGGATTGGTAATTCCCTAGAGCAGAAGCCGTAGTCGATCCGGTTAATTGGTTGTTAGCCTCTAAGGTATTCGTGATATTCTGAAGCCCTGTGCGATAACTCGGCTCTAATTGGGCTTGTAATCTCTGAAGAGTTAAAGCTGTAATCTGAGGGCTTGTGTTAATTGCTTCCATTAAAGGATCGGGCAATCCTGAGAGCGAAAGCATTTTGGGTACTTCGCCCTTCAGCGTGTTTTGTGACCACGCTACATTCGGATCTGCCTGAAAACTCGGTGCATCCGGCACACTAGGCGATTTTGACTTCGACATGACTTCTCCTTGTAACTATCCTTTTTAAATCTGTATCAGAGTTTCTTCTGTAATAGATCATTTCTTCGATATTGTTTAATCTGACGTAATCTTTAAACATCCTCGTTAACACCAACTTGTCTTTTGAATCACTCACCGCAAATACGACGTAAGCCTTATTTCCGGATTCTTTATCCGGCATTGTGTGAGTCCAAACTTCACTCCACTCAGGAATCCTGAACACTAAAGCAAAAGCATCACCATCTTTATTGGTGTAAAGATACCCTCTTGAATGAGCAAACATTAAAATTCGAGGCCATTCGTTGATTGGAGTTTGTGGACAGACTTTGGAGTTTTTAATCATTTCCATGCACTTGATTAAAAGCTCAACCTGTTTCTTCATTTTGCCGTCCAACCCGTCGATCCCGTCCCACTTGTTTTAACGTAAAGAGTTGTAGTTGCCCCGCCATCTAACCTTCGATAAGTCGATCCAACTCCAGCAGAAATAACACTCTCAGGGCTTCCGTAACCGCTGAAGTCTCTAATCGTGTCACCGTCAACAGGAATAGCCTCAAAGAGAATCCGAAGCATACGGTTAATTTCTTGAGCCCCTTCGTGGGTCTTTAACTTCTCTTGGTCTAATTCAACCCAACCGTTCATTAATTAGAATCCGCCTTTAGATCGTTAATAGCCTTAGTTAATTCCTGACGCCTAGCAATCAATCGGTCACGTCGATTATTAATTTCATCTATCTGCCTCTGAATAAAGGATTTACTGTCCTCTAACTTGGCGATTTCCTGCTTTAATGTTTGTTTTGAATTATTAGAGATAGGCATAGTTACACCAATTTGTTAACGTCAAAACCATGAATATAAACTATGTAATCTGCTGAATCGCCCAAAGCATATAGAGTATTAGCTGTGATAATATCAAGCTCCCAACGTTCTATTCTTGTAGATCCACTACCAGGAGTTCCCCCGTATTTGTTTCTATCGGTAGTTGCCCCAGTTGCAACAGTATTATCATTTGTTATTGCTCCGGTAGATGAAGGTTTAACAGTACCATAACAATAATTGGAAAGGCCCGATGGAACAAATGCCACCGTGCTTGTGGATACCCATGCCCCCGTTCCAATATTTCCGCTAGTTAGGGTTCTCCATGAAGTATAACTATATCTCCTTCCTATTTGTTTGAAGTCTGTAAAATCACTTCCTGAAGAATTATATACTGCACTTACAAGAGTTTTCTGGTCATACCCGGAAGGCATTGTGGGAGCCGTAGAAGATTCCGAAAGTAATCCAGCCACAGTTCCATCAGAAGACTTTCTTATGATCCAAATGTAATACCAACGGCTAGAACCCTCTGCTCCGGTATCTAAACCATTCGCTCCAGATGAAGTAATAGCTGGACTTACGTTTACTGAAGTGCAAAGCCATCCAACGTTATTGGTATCAAAAACAGTTAACCTATCCGCAGTAACAGCTACCGTAGTTACATTTGTTCTTGATACTGAAAGATTGCTAAATCCACCAGATGAAGGAGGAATTGCCCAAGACGGGTTCGCACCAGATCCACCAGTTCTTAACTGATAACCAGCTGTACCATATCCTAACCTGGCCCAAGCTGAGGCTGAAGAAGCGTAAAGTAAATCCCCTTGAGCTTGAGAAGCTATTGTTAAAACAGAAGCCGAAACCTTTGGCCCCTGATTGCTTGTTCCATCATGGGAATGTCCGGTTGTTGAATTTAACGCCGCCATTACCCAATTAATAATTAAATCAAACTGCCCCTCTAAATCGGAGTCTGTTAGAATTTCAGTACCCCAATTCTTTGTTCTTGTTAAATCAGAAGGAAATGCCATTTTTAATCCTCTTTTTTTAGATAACTAATCGCATTGGTGAAATTATGGATATTTTCTTTAAGCTGTCCTATTGCGGTGTTGCAACATCCGCAAAGAAGTCCCCTAACCTTTCCAGTAGAATGATTATGGTCAACGTGTAGACGCCTATTTAATTTAGAAATGTGCACCTTGCAAATTGAGCACGAAAAATCCTGTGATTTTAAAATTTCTTCATACTGCTCGTACGTAATTCCATAATTTCTTTTTATTTTTGCCCTAAAGTTATATTCTTTTATTTTGATTCTATTTTTTTCACGCCACGTTCCGACTTTCGAGTTACAACATTTATCGCAATACGACTTTACTCCATCAACGTTTTGTTTTGCAGGATAAAACTCATTAATTGGTTTAAGTTTTAAACAACATCTACACTGTTTTGTTTCAATGTCTGGGTACAAAAAATTTCTAGACATTTAACTCTCATCGACGGTTATTGCGTGAATTTTGACTTTTTTAATTTTAGGTCTAGTGCTTGTGCCGTCATTGGTGAGTTGAAAACTAAACCTTTTTCCTACTGCATCATTCGGGAAAGAAACCGTTACTGTCTTATCCGGTGGAGTTGTTACGATGTAAGAAGAATTAACCGTAAAAGTGGAATTTATTAAATCCCCATTCGCCGTAAGAGAAATAGTCTTGCTACCAGAATGAAGCCCTCTGTCAGCAGTCCATTGGAATCCAACGGAACCTGTTGTGCCGTAATAGGTTATGGTTAGTTTTAATAGCTTTAGTTTTACGTCATCAATCGGAAACTGCCCACCTGACGCAACTGCGAAATCACGGCTGGAAAAATCTTTTGTCTTGTAATTAGCCTCGGTCTCGTAAGACTCATCTGAGTCATCTTCAGTTTCTAACTCGTATATTTTGTCTTTTCTTGAAGATCCAACATAAAGTTCATGGTTTGAGTATTTAAGTAAACATGGGTACCCAAAATTATCAGCCAAAGAAGAATTAACAGGACGGTTCATCCAACGCCCGAATTTTGCATCGTAAACACGAAGCCTGTTTGGGTAACTAACTCCTGAATTTAATTCGTTGTAAAAAAGATAGTATTTTCTGTTTTTATAAATACCGAACATTCTTTTAGAGAAGTCGATAGTCTCAACAAAAACATCACGATTAAATTGAGTCAGTTCTGTGAAATTAACTCCGTCGAAAAGAAAAACACCAAGAGTGGGATATTCAGAAACAAAATAAACTCCCTCATCCCCCATAGCAATAGAATAAGGAGCCGAACATCCACGACCAGGCGTTGAAACCGCACGAAAAGCGGTGTTTGGAAATCCGGATAAAGCAAAGGAGTTTCTTTTGGTAAAGACTAAAACATCGTTGCCGCTTGGGAAGTTAGGAACGCATCCTTGAGTGGCTTCTGGAAGATCAATGCTCCAAGCGTCATTTGAAGCAGACCAAGCATCAGCCGCAGTCCAATTACCTTTTCCGGTTCTTGATCCATAAACTCTGTAAGGAACCGAAGCCGATCCCTCAGCAACCAATCTGTTTT
>ERZ724522.1162-NODE-1162-length-14818-cov-4.259365_pt1 | contig 14818 bp, 7 predicted proteins | sample MGYA00376055_ERZ724522 | MGnify/ENA primary metagenome ERZ724522 (study PRJEB28724, sample SAMN07190884) | wastewater metagenome | isolation source: effluent of sewage treatment plant in Hong Hong | place: Hong Kong | collected 2016-03-17 ... | reverse complement strand
CAAGCATTGTTAAAAGAAATGTATTGCCCCCGCTTAACCTCTTTACCTTTTAAATCTTGAATAATATCATCTTTGTTTCTAGAAGATTCTGAAGATCCAAAATAGTAGTTTACTATTACCCCACATAATGAAGATAAAGCTGTCATAGCAGTCATTGATGATTGTCCTACTTCAATACTGTTACATGCACTGTACACAATATACGCTGCATCTATCAAGAATGCAGTTACTACAAGAGTCGCTATAACTGCTTGAATCCAAATTCTAGTCGGTGCACGTAGCTTTATGCTTCTTTTTTTCGTATTCATTTTTTTGTTCTTATCTTCTAATTTCTTTTTAGGGTTATTTACTATAGGGTTTGTGATCTCTTCCATTCGATTAAGGTTGCTATTTGTTTCTCTGCTTCTGATACTCTATTTGATATTGAATTGTTGTTATTAGACAATACCCCAATTTCATTTGCTATATATCTTACATCAGTATCAAGTTGAGCCATTTTTATAGCTGTACTTTGTACTACACTTTTTAAATCCTCTTGTTCAGATAATATCCTTTTTGCAAAGTAGATTAACATACCTTGCAATGAAACAAATAAAAATGATAAAAAAGTTAGTACCACATTATCTAAGCTGATTATGCTGCTTTGTGAAAGTGTGTTTAATAACATTATGGTGTGTTTATTTGCGCGGTTAAAGCATTTAATTGAGTTTGTAGGTCACAGATATTATTAACTAAAATCTGAAACATGTTATTTATACTAGTAGTAATAACTGAATTATTAGTACAGCTCAAAGTCATTGAGTAGTTTCCTACTACTGCTGTAATTGCATTCAATGTAAATGATTTGAAATATTCAGTAATCCCGTTACCAGTATTCTGTATCATAGTAACCATTATAGTTACGCCTGCAGTACTATTTACTTGAGCTTCAGTAACTACGATAGGGCTTATCGCATTAGTGTATTATACAGTAGCGCCTTGAACAACATTCATATAAATAACACTTCCTACTGGAGTTGTTATATAAAACGACCAAGTGTTATCTACTATGTTACGTCCTACTGTATAATTCAAAGTAGTACTTTCACATTCACCTTGTAAGCATCCGATGTTAACACTAGTTGGTAATGTATACCCAGCATTGCAAAACGGAGCTATAACTTCTTCTATCTGTTCTATAACATTAGTTAATGTTATATTGTCCTGAATCTGTAAGCAGCTTAACTCTCCAATGTTAGGAAAGTTTATGCAATCACTGCTTACTAAATCTATACAAGTTTGATTGCATCCTTGACATCCTGTAGCCATTGTTTTTAATTTGATTTTTATACAGTGATAGTTCGATTAGCATGTCCACATCCATTTACATCTACTGAGTAAGTTAGTGTACCTGCACCTCCGTATAATACGTATGCTTGAGTTTCTGATACAACATATTCTACAACCATAGCTCCTGTTGCATACCAATCTGCATTTGATAATGTTCCTGCTGGTTCAACTAAAGCTTCTACTAAGAATAAGTCTGGGATAGTTGTTGGGGTATTGTCTAGAGAACCGTAATACGGCGCTAAAAGTGTGTCTTCCATAACTAGTTGTAAACTATTTATTAATGTATCACATCCTGTCCATGTAACAGTTACAGACATTGGACTACTACTATTATCTACAACAACTGTAAAGTACCCCCCTACAGTAGGTACAACATTAGTATTTAACCATGCTCCTATACTTATTTCTAAAGAAGTATTACTTATTATAAATGCATCGTGTAACGTTATAGATGCCCCTACATAAGGTGTTCCACCTATTTCAACTCCCCTAAACAAATCCCCAGTTACGGTAACTGTTGTTGTAGATGTTACTGAGTCAACTGTAGCACATGCAGTATCAAAATCTGTAATGCTAGCTATACATATAGTATCAGTTGCAGTACCGCAATTTAAACCTTCTACTTCTACATCTATATTACCACCACCTTGAACAACAATTATAGAATCTGTAAGTTCTCCTACACTTAATGTTGGACCATCTAAAGTCCATGCATACGATGTGATAGGAACAGTAGGACTATAATCTACAGTTAGAATATACGTATTAGGTATAGATACAGTAGTTGTACTTACAGCACCGTTGGCAGGCGTTAAGTTATCCGATTCGTTAAGGAGTAGTTGTATGTCTGTAATTGTGCCTTCACATTTATACCATGTAATACTTAAATCAGAAGTACTTGGGGTACTAGTATAATTTACATCAAATACACCTCCTACAAACGGACGAAGGTTAGTATTTATGAAATTAAGTATGTTAGCTTCAACCACTGCTGTGGCTGTTACACCAGAACCTACTAATTGAATATTAGCACTTGATATGTTCATACCATTTGCTACTAAACCTTTAAAGTAATAGTTCAGTGCGTTAGCGCCAGGTAAATGATTAACAGAAACCTGAGCGTGTTCGACTCCACAAGATACAATATCTACTGTTGAGATACATACATCTGTAGTTATTGGATCACATTCTTCTGTTGTTACTTGCACACTTAAACTACCACCACCTGCAGTTGTAATAGTACTATCTGTTAATGTGCCGCTGACAAGTACTAAATCATCTCCTAAAGACCAAGAGTAACTTGTGATAGCGAATGCAGGGACTATATTTACAGTCCAAATAGTATACACAACAGGAACAGTGGGAATATAGGGTAAGCTAATGTCAGGTATTGCGCCAGTAGAAAATTCTAAAGATGCTATAATGCCACAATTCATATACGCAATGATTATTTTACGTTTTAGTGGAAATCCAACAAATTCTGCTATAGCCACTGAATAAGATCCTCCTGTTATAGGTACAACGCTTGTATTTAAATAATTTAGTATGGCAGCTGTTGTGGTTGAATTATCTGCATCAATTGTAATGCCTGTTGGTGTATATGTTATACCATCAACTGTAATTGAATTAAATGTATCACCTACAACACATTTAGTGTTTCTAGCATATAGTACATTAGCTGTGCAACTACTAATTTCAGCTGTAATATTACAAATTGTTGTTTCTGCAATACAGTTATCATGATCAGTTATGTTTATAACATACTGCCCTGGATTAGTCACGCTTATAAAAAATCCATAATTAATATTTGTATTTCTAACTGGAGGTAGTCCTGGTACAACAGGGTAATAACCTGCAATAGTATATTCTCCTGACAGATTTGGCATAAGTGTTGTCGTTAAGTATATTGGACCAGTATTTAATATAGTGCCATTATACGATACTGTTATGCCAGCAATTGTTAATATTCCATTTTTAGTAATTGTTAATGTGTATGGAGGTTGTCCTTGTGGTAATGATGGAATATCTACAGTTCCAAAACTATCATCTAAACTTATATAAAAACTGTTACTATTAAGATCAAATCTAGGTAATAAATTAATATCACAAGGTTCACATGCGTGAGTAGCTAACAAATTAGCAAAAGACGATTCATAAGGTTGAATATAATAAGTAGGTGTCCAACATAGGTTACAATTTACATTAAAGAAAAATTCACTCCCACTGTTGAAGTAAACATCTAAGATTACTGAATGCCCTAAAAATGACACTTCATATGCGAAGTCTCCATCATTAACATCAGGTGTATTGTACAATTGTTCTACTACTGCTGGGTTTTCTGTGTCATCACATGTAGGGATTTCATAAATTACATGAAATTGATAATCTATTTGATTATATGGACCTTCAGTAAACGGATTACATTCTAATGTGTAGTTATAATTTTCTGCACAGCATTCAGGTTTAATATAATCTGTTTCTATAGGATCACTTGCACATGCTTCATCATATTCGTATACGCATCTAGTATACAATGTTTGTGTTACAGCATTAAGTGCTGGTAATCCTATATAAAGTGGTTCACCGTCAATCCATGTTACACCATCATTACTCCACTGCATTATTACTGGATTTCCATTGGTATCGTGACAACCTTTAAGTATAGTAATAACTCCTGGTGACACATCACATACTGCTGGTGTAATTGCTATCTCTGGTTCTTGGGGTGCGGTACAAGGACAAGATTCGCCACAGAACATTCGCCATTCCCATATAGTTCCACAAGGACATGTACCTGTTCTGCCATCGTTATTAAATACTACAATGAATAATGTCCCACTTGGAGCATACGTATTAATATAAGCTGCTGGTAGTATTAGCCTAGCAATACCTGCAGATAAGTTATAAAATGTAAAATCACTAGGTACTGGAGTAGCAGTACCACTTAATACTCCACCATTGCAACTTTGGTATGGACTTTCTGTAGGAACATCTAATGCCCCAAGATATCTATGTTCATAATAACCTTGTTTATGAGGTTCATAATCAGTGTTACAGCAATGTCCACATAAACCAACATATCCTGTTGTAGCTATCTGAGTGCCCGTTTGTAGTGTATTATTCCAAGAACTGTAAACAGATAACTTATCTGCTTCTACAAGTGAGTGAAAATCAATTATTAAATCAGATACCATTGGCATAGTTAGTCCAGCAGTATAGACTACAGGAGGTTGTCCTTGTCCTAAAGTATAACTATCGTTACCTGTATTATAGGCACAGCAACCAACATTAAATGGGCCTGCACCTCCTCCAGGACAGTCTACTTCTACACTGTCTATATTTATTTGACATCCATTAAGCTGCATTATTACATGTATGTAATAAAAGCCTTCAGGTAGTGGATTAGCTGTTAAATCAATAACTAAAGGTAAAGCTGTATTACAAGCAAGATTAACTGTTTCTGTATGTGTGTAATTACCTTGTGTAAAGTTTAAAACAATATCAACTGTTTCTATTACAGGATATGGTACAGTACACCAACTTAATTGATTAGCTGAAGTTATAGTTAATTCATGTGTAATACAATCATACGCAGCTTGAAATGTTGCATCTTGACATACATTACTTGTTGAACATGGACAAGTCGTACAGTTTAAACAATCGTACTCAGTTTCAAATATTTGATTTTCACTTGGTATTTGCATACATCCAACTTCGTTAGATTGGCATGACCAAGTTAGTTGTGGCCCACCCAATTCATTGACAATATTGTAATAGAATGTAGATACACACTGCTCTCCTTCTTCTACAGTTACAATAGTAAGTTTAATAATAATGCTAGTGCAGTCATCTGGATAAGTTACTGTAGTACTAAAATTTGTGCCAATAACTGTGCCTGTTGTACTTGTAAAACTTACATCAGCACATGCTGTTGTACATGTACACGATTCTGCTGACCATGTGTAGGTCCCCCCTATAGCGGAGGGATCTACGTTGGCATTTAAGATTTTATTTGTTAACATTCTTCTTGTGTATTATGTTCTGTAAATGTTGTATGTGTTATAGCCGCATTAGTAGCAGCTTCTTTTTTGTATTGACGTTCATTTTTTGTAAGGCGTATAAGTGGTGAATTACTAGCAACAACAATTTCACCCATCCAAGGCTCAATACCAGCTCTTGCTGCTACTTCCCATATAGGGCTAACTACCATATGGGGATCAGCAAAATATGCTGAACCGCCCCATCCTATACCAAGTACATGCAACTGCCCATAAAGTTCAATTAATACTGGACTACCGCTATCTCCTGGTAGACTATGAACGCCTTCACAGGCAGTTCCATTAGCTATTGGAGTAATTAGTATTTGGTTAACCATTAATTTATTAGTGGCTACTACTAGTGAATTATATCCAACTGTACTGATTTCACCTATTGCTATCTTAGTCCCTGTAGTTGCTCCAGATTTATAAACTGTTAAACCAACAAACTGGCTTATGTTAGTAAACATGTCTTCGGTAACCCAAGGGAAAGGTCCGTATCCAATTTCTTGAATATCTGTCGCAGCTACATCTACATCTAATTCTATTAAGCCTGCGTCAACGTAGTTTGGAGTTGTTCCATCAAGTACAAATGCTACAGCTTTATAATCTGTTCCAAAAGGTATTCCACATGATGTTGGGTCAGTGTAACAGTCTCCGTTGTATGTTGCACCACAACCTAATCTATAATTGTAATTAAATGACGTATTTTGTAATGTATGTGCAGGCCCAGTTAATGATCCTAGTACGTGATTATTAGTTAACGCTACAAGCTTACCTGTTGAAGTTTCTTTAGCAATTAAACTTATAGTACCGCTCCATTTTCTAACTGCTCCTTGATGTACATATACTCCTAATCCACCATATACCATACCATTAGATTTGGCACTAGAACTGTGATTAAAAGATACACGACCAAAAGGTTGCCCACTCATACAATCACATTCAACAAATACATTGTTAGGGTCAGTGTTATCTATAAAGTAATCATAGCAAAGTGTTTCGCCAGCACAACTAACAGCTGACGTAGTACCAGCAGCTGGATTGACAGCTAAACCATTAAGATAGCGATTACGATTAAATGTGAAGTTAATGTGATTGTAATAATGTTCGTCCATTGTAGTTATTTCAACTACATCTGTTTTAATTCCATTAATTGTTTTTGGAATTATTTGATTTGGAGTAAGCTCTGATTTATCTAATTTTTTATCTACTTGATAAATATACGCTTTTTCATTTGTTTTCTTTCCTTTAGAATATTTATACCCGTATCCAACATTAACGACATTTTCAAATATTGGAGCGTTGTTAGGATTTGGTATACCGCTTTCATCTAATTCAGTTATGCCTAAATTGATGTTAGGGTTCAAAGTATTAGCACAAATTGGAGTATAGATATGTCTGGTAGATACTTCCTCTGGCTCACCTGCAATTATACTACCACTCAGTGGAACACAATTTTCTGTTGGTACAAACGTTTCTTGGCATATTAAACTAAATTTAATTCCATGAGGTAGACTTGTATAGGGAGAGCAACTAGATTCCATAACCCCGTGTTCTACTTCTATTTGTAAGATATCACCTTCAGATTCAATGTACTGGAAATAAAACCTAGATAATGCTTTTGCATTTAGAACTTCGTAGTTATGCGGTGTTCCTACGCCTGCACCTATATTACATAGACCACATGTATCGTAATCACGACCTGCGTTTACTGAACAGTCGCTATTAAAATGCGGTATCCAAGTACAATTGTTAGGAACAAAGTTATGTGTGTATCCTTGATCAATTCCACCACTTACATAAGTTGAATAATTAACGCTAGCGTAGTCTGTAAATGGCCATGTTAGTGCTGATGTTAATTTAAACTCAAAAGGAGTTAATACACTAGCAACAGTACCAGCAAGATGCTGTCCACCTGTGTCTATTTGAATATTACTCCAAAAACCATTTAAGCTTTTAAATGGACTAGCTGCGCACTCACATCCTAAGTGCGGACTATCAAACACTAATTGTTTAGTTCCATCAGGTTTAACTTGATATACTTTATATTTTTCAGGTTTACCACCTTGTGCTACATCTACATACACTGTTTGTAAGTTAGTTAGATTAGCTCCTGTAGCACTTAAGTCATATATAATTATTGAAGTATTTCCTGGATCTTTACGAGCTTCTACTATTTCAGTACATTCAGCATTTATATTTGTACCACAACCATCTTGTTTACATAGAAGCTGCGAAGCAAAGTCTCCACTACCATCTCCTGGATCTACACATTGACCTGTTTCACAATTAAAACTTACGGCAGGTTCAGGACAGTTAATACAACCAGATATAGTAGTTCTACAAGAAACGTTTTCAACATCTGTTATAGTTATATCGTAGTATGCACATTGTTCTGTGTAATCACAACTTCCAAATGTGTGTAGTTCTATGTAATCATTACCACTGATATTGTTTCCTAAATTAATATTAGGTCCAACTTGATTAGGCAGGTTTAAAGTCCATCTAACTAAATCAACATTAGGAGAACATCTACGCCATCCTATTTCTCCAGTAACATTGTATGTTCCAGAGTTTATTCCTCCTATAACTAATTCTTCAATAATCACATGTGATTCTACGCCTACTTCAATTATTTCGCAGCTAGTCTGCAGTGCAGCTGTGACGTTACAAGGTTCAGGATCACATGGTATACATGCAGTCAAATTTACTACACAAGGAATTGGACTAGAATCTGTTATTGTAATATCATACCATAAACATCCACCTTGAACATCTACACCAAATCCCATTAATGTATAATCTAATAAAGATGTTACAACACTTAATGAGCCGTTATTAGCTCCGCTAGGTAGTATATTAGTATGCGCTCCACCTACAGCTTCTCTATCAATATTGTATTGAATAGTGTATGGTGCCATACCGCCTGTCATATGTACCGCTAAAGCCTGAACATATCCAGCTTCAGTGCAGTCTGATGTAACGTTAGCTACAAGATTGCATGGAGCTTCTGGATCATATTCTGGATTTTCAATTACAGTGCAAGAACATACATATCCACACTCTGTATTAGTACCGAAACAAAGTTCTATCATTTCTACAGCTGGTAATATCTCAAATTCAATATTAGCCCCATTAATATGTAAGCTATCTGGAACAAGTAAAGCTGTATTTAACCACCATCCACAAAGCTGTGTTGCTGGATCAGGCGATGTTCCTGGTACAGTACAGTTAAATGTTGCACAATTTGCACACGCTGGTTTAGAATCAAACATTTGTGGCAATGTACCACACCCATCTGGTAATGTTTCATCAGTAATATATGCGCTGTATTCTGCTGCTGTAGGTGGTGCACATGTAAACATTATTGGCAACTCATCTCCATTACCACAATCCCTAAATACACTAGCATAGAATATCAAAGTATCTGAAGCAGTTACTTGAGATATAGTACTGAATAATGTGCCTCCTCCATTACATGGATCACATCCACAAGCACCTTGACATTCATCAACATCTGCACATACCTGAGTTTCTTCACATACTATACCATTAGCTTGAGCTATAGCATTTACACATACTTCAGCATCTGGACCAGTAGCGTGTACTACTATTGGATTATCCGTAATAAATTGCCCAGAAGTATTTAATTCGGCTTGTGTAAATTCCCACGAGTATGTAGTTTGACAATCCCCACTTAGTCCATACACATTTCCACAAGTTAAGTCTTTAACTTTTCTAACTTGTATTGGGTATTCACCAAGTACTAATTGATCTGCACTTCCATTAAATCCTTCTTCAAATATAAATTCATAAACCACTTCTCTGCCTTTCCAGCTACATTTAATCAAAAAGCCGTTACCAGCACTTTGCGGAATTATTAGAGTAGTTCCTGAAGGTGTAACTGGTGTCCAATCAAGTACATAGTTAGTGTAGTTTATTTCATACGTTGCAGTGTTTGTGAGGTTATTTGTCTGCGTAATTGCTTGCAACGTTTCATATTCACAATCAACTTGTGAGTAAAATGGTAAATAATTAAGTTGAATTTGTGTAAACTTGATACGATAATTTGTTGCATCTGCGCTAATGTTAACACGTCTAGGCAGTACATCAGTACAGTATTTATTAATCTCTAGACTTGCTATACAATTAGAGCATGGATCAGGAATACAGCATGGATTTTGTACTGTACCATCTCCATTAGGATTGTTTACCATACCTGGCACTCCGCTGCATGAAATTGGAGTACAAACGCCTTCTACGCAATTATGACATGGAGGGCATGTCTGTCCTGGCACATTGCAATTAATTGGACTAATACAAGGGTCTAATGGATCAAGTGCACTAAACTTAGCTCCTGGAGGGCATTCGCACAAGCAGGTAGTAGTGTTCAATACAAATGGAGCAGTACAAACAGGTGCTGGGATAATAATTCCACTTACACAAATAGAGCATATTGGAATTATAGTACCTTCGATACATTCAGCAGGGCAGCATCCGCTAGGTAATGCAGGTACTTCTAATTCTCCTATAAAACATTTACATTCACCACTTGAACACACTGGTTGATTAGTACAATTTTCTTTCACGCATCCTAGATTATCGCAGCAGTCTGCACAATAACTATTTGAAGATTGTACACAAGTATTGCATAAAGGTGTATGTGCATCTGCTAACAAGTTGTGTTCTAAATAATATTCATTGAATACAAAAGTACTATTACAATGATTCGACGGACTCTGGTCAGCTAATGCTAATATTTGAAAAGCGTACCATCTTTTACAATCTCCTACTTTGTAGCCTATTAAAAAAGCTCCACCACTATCAGGAATATCATCTGTCTGTATTGTTACTTGCATATGCCCATTATCAAGGTATATAAAATTCATTATGCCAGAAATAACATCTTCAGTAAATACTTGATAATCTGTTACAAGTAAACAATCTACATTTTCTTCTACATCTTCAATGCTGGCTAATATCCACTCACCTGCTAAAGTAAATGTATTAAAATCTAAAGTGTAGTTTTGTTCGTCCATTTTAATACATGTCATAACTATTGGCACATAATTTTGACCTCCAACGTTACAACAAGTTTCACATTCTTCACAACTAGATACACAATTTCCTGTCACTGGATCATACACAGTGCAAGGGTACATAGTACAATCTGCATCACAATTATCATTAAATGTTGGTGGATTCCATGTCCATGTTGTTGTTTTACAACACCCGTCTAAACACGCTCCACAACATACTTCTAAGCTTATTACGTTATTTAAATTTTCTGCGCACTCTTCGTATACAAGTACTTTGATTTGACAATCAGTAGCTGAATACCCAGGCATTAATTCTACACACCCATCAGTAAATCCTGTCCACAAGTAAGTTGTATCACCTAAACTGCAGGTAGAAGAGCATGCATTTAATTCTATTGCATGTGTACCTTCTATTCTATCTTGTACATTAATAGTAAGCGTACAAGTCTGTTGAACTCCATTACAATTATACGTATACGTGATATACGCTAGCTCATCTGTAGTTTCGTCTGAATTTATTGCAATAGATTTACCATCATTAACTATACTGTATATAATATTTCCTATAGCTTCTACAACTGCAAGATTGTATGGCAAACTAGTACATACAGGATTTACAGCTAATACCGTCATCGGGCTATACCTACACAATTCAATTGTGCGATTACATGTCCCTGGCGTTATAGTTGGTTTACATCCGCAAGCCATAATTTTATTTATTTATTTATTATTGATTACTTATTAAGCTACTAACTACAGCGTTAATAATACAAGTATCTAATGCTACAATATTGCCATCTACTGAACAAGTATTATTTGCTATAATCTCAGCTGCAACATCTGTACATATCTGTACTATGTTAATACTTGCTACTACATCACAAGGTACATTATTAGCCTCTAGCATTACTACAATGGCATCGCAGATTGCATTAACATTAATTACTACATCTAAATCTGCTGCTAAGTCAATCATAGGAGTAACAACACACCCTTGATTAATGTAGTATGCCAGGCAATCTAAGTACATTTGGCTAGCATACCATTCAGTATAATCTGGATTAGGCGTTATAAAGCACTTAGTACGATCTTTCTTAGGTTTACATATGCCAATAATGCTGCTAATGTAAGAACCAAATTTATCTTTTTGTACGTCAGTAAGACAATTACCATCTACTGCATATAACAATAGCTGCAGTCTTTCATATAAACTTTCGTTTAAACTAGAACTACAGCTACCGTACACTATGTTATTGTATAAGTTATCCCCCAACGCAGCTAAGTAACAACTAGCTTCTAATTTTAAAGCGTTAATACTTCTCTTTTTATGCCTTATTACATGTGCACCCATTGAGTTCTTTATTTGCTAAATCTATAAACTTAGTGATATCACAAATATCACACCACTCACAGTCGAATTTTGCTTTCGCTAAATCTATATATTTTTTGATTAACAGAATTTTATCCCATTTTTCTTTATTGTCCAGACTTTCTGGATCCATCATACATGCACTAATAGAATACATTTTTTCTTTTAATGCGCATTCTATTTTGCATGTATTCAAAAACTCTGACTTTATAACATCTCCGTTGCAATCTGTGTACGCAATACAATATACTCCGCTTGGGAAGTTTCCCTCTATAATTGTAGACTCTGAAGTGTTGACAACTTGTGTAAGTGTACCACCTGAATAAGTTATTACAATTGTATATGTTTCAGGTACTTCTACCCAAACGGACATATCGTTATAAATAATTGTATTGCAGTCTTGAAATTCAACGGCATAGTTAAAAGTTGTTATACAACTACATGCCATATTACTTTAATTTTAATACTCTTTGTAATTTATTGTTCCAAATGTAGTTATACTAGCTGTAATTGGTGTACCACATAATACTACTGCATCACTTGTATTATCTAGAGGATTATTGCTCCGCCTGCTGCGGCAGTAAGTATGTCTGCTGCTCCAGCTAGCGACGCATCCACATCAATGGTCAGTGGCAAGTTATAAGTACACCCTACGTAATTACCTGTTCCTAACGAAGTGAGGGCTGGCGTTGAAATCAATGTCATTAGCGGGCAATTGGTTTGGTTATTATTTGCTTGACTTGTTAATAAGCTTGCCGTAAAGGTGGTCATCGCTGCGTTGTCGCTTTGGTTTGCGCTTAGTTGCGTAGCTAGGGCAGGCAGTGTTAGCGTTACGAGCAATGGGTTATTGCTTTGGTTGGCGCCTGCTTGTGTGGTTAGCTTGGTCAATGTTAGCGTTACAAGTGCTGGGTTGTCGCGTTGGTTATCATTTAACTGCTCGGTTAATAGTGACAACGACAGTGTAGTTAGCAGTGCATTAGAACTTTGGTTGTAGGCTTCTTGCGTAGTTAAGCTTGGCAATGATAGCGTAGTTAGTGCCGCGTTGTTACGCTGATTATTATTTGTTTGCGTCGTTAGGCTAGGCAATGATAAGGTGGTTAATACAGCGTTATCTATTTGGTTTCCAACTGTTTGAGTTGCTAGCAAAGGCAAGCTTATTGTAGTTACCCCTGCGTTATAAGATTGATTAGTAGCTGTCTGTGCCGTCAAAGCTGGCAACGATATTGTTGGTAATATCGTGTTATTGCTTTGATTTTCTCCCTTTTGTGTCGCTAGATTTGGCAATGATAGGCTCAACAGTGATGGGTTGAAACTTTGATTGCCTAAGTTTTTGCCTCCACCCTGCGTTGCCAACAATGGCAATGATATGGCAGCTAGTAGTGCGTTGCCACTTTGGCAATAGTCGCCTTGTGTTGTCATCGCCTGCAAGTTGAGCTGTGACAGCTCTGAATTGTCAGACTGACATCCACTACCTTGCGTGACCAATGCGGGTAATGCGATAAGTTCTAATATGCCGCAATTATTTTGACAGTTATCCCCTTGTGCCACAACTTGAAACGCTTCGTCTCGAATGCTTACAATGTTCGCATCTGCCACCATAAAGTTGTTACCCAAATCTACCGCCGTACCGCCGTAAAACGTTTGCACATTACCAACGGTAACAACCGATGTATAGTTAGCTGCTCCGCCGTTGGCGTTTATAAACGTGTTTAAATCGGTGTGTGTTACGAATGGAGAGTTTGCAATATCGTTCCAAGTTAGCTCAAAGCCTGTAGGTATTTCTAATGGCTGATTTAATAGTTGAAGTCCAGCAACAGCTACTAATACACCATCACATCTAACTTCCACATACACCCATGAATTTTCCTCAATATATATTCCTGCAGGTATAGTAACATCACCAGTTACAGCATCAACTGTTACGCCATTTCCTGTAGCATCAAGTAACATACTGTATGTTAAAGTTCCTGTACATCCTAAACCAGCAGTTAAGGCTGGAAATGGCTGCCATACTGGATTCTCTTGATCTTCTTTTACATCTGTATTTGAATCTACCAGAGTTACGAAACTAAAAGAACAGTAGATATCCATGTCTTCATTATTGCCAATCATTAAAGTTATTGTAGTTTCACCTGTTCTAAATGCTTCCAATATTTCAAGTGGAAATTCAAGTGCCCAAGGACCTGCCTGTGGAGTGGGAGGAATAAGCGCCCCTGCTACATCAAATTGTATAAATCCTGTTGTAGAACTTCCTGTTATATCTATAATTAAGTTCCCCTCTCCGTCTATATTAAAATCAGCAATGTTAGCAGTACATAAATAAGGAGGTCCACATGTAACTTCGCCACAGCATTCTTCTACTACAGCGCCTGGAACAATGTTGCCTAGCGAATCTTCATAATGACTTAGTACAATTTGACCTGTATCTACATCTCTTGTATATACTTTAACTAGGTTAAATTGAGCTGCTTGACCGTTTATTCCTGGTAAAGTGCCACATATATCTCTTTCGTAAAACGGCATCTGTTCACTCTCTGCACAAGTATTAGCACTAATTTTACGTAGCTGCTTTATAATACTGCTTAATTCGTTACTATATTGTGACATAGTTTAATTTTATTGACTATAATTTAACCATAACAACTCCTGTAGCTGTTCTATAAAATGCGCCAGTTGTTAATATACCTCCTAATGCTGCAGCGGCTTCATCAGCATATTCTAAAAGATCCATAACATGCAATACTGAAGTTGGAGAGGCTGTACCTATTCCTAATATAGCATCACCTGCACCTGTGTTTGTAATCGTAACTTTATCGTCTTTGTGGCTAATTACAGTTGTATCTGTAGCAGATGCTACAGTGGTAGTAATACTACTGTAATTATGCGCCGCATTAGTACTATCAGTTCCACTATGCAAGTATACAGTAAATGTTTCTGCTGGAGTATCGCCTTCAATTAAAGTAGCTTCTGTCAATGCTCCGCCCAATTTTACTGTGTTTGCAGTTTTAGTTACCCCATTTTCAAATTGTAATTCTGCTGGA
>ERZ724522.1161-NODE-1161-length-14824-cov-9.699573_pt1 | contig 14824 bp, 12 predicted proteins | sample MGYA00376055_ERZ724522 | MGnify/ENA primary metagenome ERZ724522 (study PRJEB28724, sample SAMN07190884) | wastewater metagenome | isolation source: effluent of sewage treatment plant in Hong Hong | place: Hong Kong | collected 2016-03-17 ... | reverse complement strand
TAAATCCTGAAAATCAGATAACACAGTTATACGTCCGTAATCATGATTGGACTCGACATAATCTAATGCGTCATAATTACGCAACTTATTTTTATTTACATCGTTGATGTACTGTCCTGAGAACCTGATAATGGCTCCACGGCGAACCTGTTTCACAGTTTCATTTATTAAATCAATACGCCCAGCGTCGCTATCTCTGCCATTTAACGAATCAAAAGTTGAAGGATCTTCAATATTTGCAGTGTAAACGTTTTGTAGTGTCACTGTTGTTACATCATCTACTTTCTCTTTCAAACATTGATACATGCGACGATTACGGCGGTAGGCGTCACCAGTGTTGAGACGTATTGTATCTGTTTCCCACGCGCGCGCCGGGGTATATGGATTTAGTACTTTATAATATTCTCCAGTTTCATAAAATGGAATATTTTCTAATTTCTGCTTACTTCTGAATACTTCCACAATTTCTCCGGCTTCGATAGTAGGTACTGAAGAAGAATTTTCTATAATTAGAAATTCACCACGTTGCCCTTTTATTTCTGCTTCAAAAAAGTCGCGGACTTGGCCATTTTTCTTATACATTAAGCGCAGCCTGTCGCCTTTCTCAAACACCCAGCCTTTAGCTGAGTTACTATTACGGTTTTTATATTCAGTAAATGATGTACCTAAGTCTAAATAAATTTCTGTTGCACTGCCGCTTCCGGGAGATACAACAATAGGTTCATCATTGATACTATCATATCGTTCAACGTATTTCACATTCGATACTACAAATTGAACAAAATCAGCATAAACCTGGTCTTGTGAACGTTCTACATACGCGTGCGTACACCATACCGGAGGTTTATCTTTTAGTGTTATTGTTGCCGTAAAGTAGCCATCCGCCTTTGCGTCTGCTGGCAATGCATTACCATTTACATCTGTTGTAAGATATGGGAAGTAGTCACTTATCTTCTCAGTTATAAAAGGAATACGTAATCTGCCTTTTTTCTCATTAAATTTAGTAGTTGTTTTACGATTACCGCGATCGGAGAACGAAAATGCAAAATCATAAACACCACCACTTTTCAGATAATATTTAAGAGTATCTAATAATTGCACTGTTATTTGAATATCCGGTAACAGGTATGGAACTGCATTTGAGTAATTTGGAATAAACGGATTTATATCAAACGTTTGCTCGGTAATAGTAGTCGTAACGGTTCCAAGTTTATCAAAAAACAATAAACTGCCTGCTTTATTATTGGCACCATGCGGTCGATATACCAAAATAGTATAAGAGCCATCGTCTCTCGTTTCTACTTTCCTATTCGTATCCGTACACACAGCCGTAAATCCTTTAAGCGGCACGCCGGCGGTAGACAATAATTTACCTTTTATATTCGTTCTGTAATCGTTTACAACATTTACGGATGTATTTGGTATGATAAAGCTATGCTGTGTATCAGCATCATAATTTATATCATTGTTTCCTCCGTTCAATGCCGGCACTGTGGTATTAAAAATATCGTTTAGATTGCATTGGTATATAACGTCGTTACGGTTATTTATGGATTCTGAATCAATTTTTACATCTATATAACCGCCTTTACCATTGCTTATGTTTAAATCATCATTAATGAATGTGGTATAGAAAAAACCGTTATGATCCGACCGGCAAACCAGCGTATTAGGTGATGCCTTGTGAGAAGCTACTCCTGATGTTTTATATTTGTATTCTACAAAACACTGTTCAATAAAACTACCGGCCTTTATATCGTTTTGATTTGTTGATACAACCCCTGCATTTACTTTTGCGCTATCATACACATACCCATCAATTACGCGAGCATATCTATAAAGTCCATCAACCGGAGAGCTTAAATCTTCAATTATGGCATCTTCAACAACTGTTATACCGCCTTCGGTTACTTCTACTACAATCTGTTTTTTCCCTGCCAATTTATTAGCACGGCCATATGACTGTCTTACTTCTCCATTTGGAACAAAATCCATGGTATAAGTAGAAGTTCTTTGAAATTTATTGGTAGAATCTACATTATAATAGGCACCTTTTCCGAGTTTATCATCCACAGAGCATAAGTGACTTGCAATTCCAAGTATATACTTACCTACCGGGATATTATCAAATTGATACTCACTATATATCTTCCCTCCATTATCAATATACTCAAACAATTTTATTTTTTGAGCATTATCTTTTAGGTTTATAACATTGTTACTCTGATCGAAAATATCTACATTAGGAACACGTATCTGTTTTGATTTTGTGTAAAAATCAGTACCTAATAATGATACATAAAACCCGGCATCTGGTAATAATTGCCCAACTTCTGCTGTATTTTTAGAAATTACACCATTGAATCCTCCAAATACCGGCGTTTCACCGTCATATATGCAAATAGGTTGATTTAATCCGGCTTTATTATCCAATGGCTGATTATCATGCGTCATGGCACCATAATTATGCAGGAATATTCTTCCTTTTATAGAACCCACTTTTATCTTTTCTGCCGGTGTAAAGTCAACCTTAACTTCATAATCTACGCAATCTACATCGTAGTTCTCAATACAGTCTCCCTGCACCATTCTGTCACCTGTCAAACATAAAGCGCCAGCGGTTAATGGAACAGCATCATACGCTTTTATGTTATCTACATCGCTCTGCGCCTGCGCGTTTACGTCATTGTAGAAATTGTATTTCTGCTCGTTCATCGGTATATCGCACTGCTTTATAGTAACGAATGAGTATAATTTGCCGGCATTTGTATTTCTATATCCCAACTCCACTGATTCAATCATATACAACTGATCTACCATATTCAGTTCATTGAATATTTTAGCAGTATAATCAATTTCTATGTTGTTGAAAAACTGTGATTGATTCTCAGCTGTAGATACCATCTTGCTCCATGGAGACCACACGCTCGAAAATCCTCCTTTGTAGTTATATTTTATACGGAACTGCCAGGTAGTGCCGCTGATAAGATTTCTGTTGTACTTACTGTCGTATTTCAGCGTTACCTGCGGTGCCGTGTTTGGAGGATATAAAATGTAGTCAATCTGTCTTTCGTTGTGCGTTTCCGGATAAAAGTTTAACGGTACCAAGCGACCATTTGTTGTGGTAAATAGAGATATATCCCCAACAATCTTTTCAGTAAAAGTCACCTTGCAATCACATATTTCCACGTCAAAATTTGCTAATATTTGTGTATTTGTAGCTAAATCGTCCAGCGGCAAATTAGGTATCAAAACACCATTTATATTCAGTGTAAATTGTAAGGTGTCATCATAAGCATTCAGTTCCCACTGTTTTTTCTTGTTGTAATTCAACCCTTTCTCAATATCTATGAACCGCTGCGGATTATAGCCGTCGGTGAATACCAGATACTTTCCATCAACTACAGAAACCATAGTCTCATTATTGATTTCCATATGTTCTGAGAAGTCGAGGACTTTGTTATCCGGCGTATCTAAATAGATTGGATGAATCTGCCGCCCGGTAAGCTCAGGCATGTACACATACACGCCATGGCGGCCTTCGGAGTTCCAGTTAAAAAAAAACAACCGATTATTTCGTATATCTTCCTTGCAACCTATACACTTATTCGTGCCGGAAGAAGGTAGCGTATCGTTGGGTATTAAAATATTACCTCTGATATTTTCAAATATTCCCTGCGTGCCATCATCTACACTTCCAGAACGTGAGTTTAGGGCATAACGATAGCTGCCATCTTCGGACTTTATTACTTTAGCATCCGAGTCACGGTCCATGTGTACCGGCACTATTTTTTGTACAATATCGTGCTTGCCCATATTTACCTTCTCAGATTTGTTAAGTACACCTCTTTTCGTATTGTTTGAGCCAGCGTAGCAAGAGGAATAGATATTTTAGCTTTTTTGTACATATTATACTGCTGCTCCCACTCTGCTTTCGCTGCACCAATTGCAATTTTACTGTTTGGACTCATTGACATCTGATACCGGATATATGCCGTAATCGGATTTACCAAATCCTCTGTAATATAAGTTTTTTCATTGCTTACACCATTGGATTGATACTCCAGTACTATAGAATCTGCATCATAGCACATGGAATCCAGGTACATGACATTGTTTTTTGTATCAATTCTGAATAAACCAATGTCTTTATACCCAGCCGGCAGCCATGATGTACGACCTACATACTGATTGTTATCATAGGAAATAGATCCATAAGCATATCTATCCAGGTAATACTCAGGAATTGTGTCATTTTTCAAGCATTTACAGTCATTTATAAACCGCTGCTCGTCGGTCATTGGCGGACAGTCAGCATTGCATGCATTTCCATCTATCGTACATGGTCCTACTTCGGTAATACTATGGTCAACTCCAACTGCTGTTGTTTCTGGGATAGTGAGAGAACATACCGTCACATCTTCAGCGGCATTCACTAACACAAACTCTCCGTTTATGTCGGCCATATTGCTTGTATAGTAAAATTTTATCGGTTCTGCATACTTTGCACTGAGTATATAGGATGTCCCAGGCTTATCGGCTATGCTTGCCAAATATGTCGGATCTGTCTTGTCTCCGCAGTAGTTTGGAATATGCTTTTCAATACATATTGTAGGATCATATGTAAGCAGTAACACATGGGCATTTATACATAAACCAACTTTTAAGAATTTCTGATAATCATCCGGCAGTATAACCGACATATTCTCACGATTTATTTTCAATTCAGAAGAAACAATGTTCATTCCTACATGAATCGCAAGCTCTCGAAACCCATTTTTTGCCAATAGAACATACTTACCAATAGCCATAGAATCGGTATCATCATTCAACAATGCGTAGTTGAATGCTATTCTTTCGAGTGTTGTTAGGTTATTTTGGCTCATTAGTTGTCTATTCTACCGTCAATTTGTTGGTCTTCTTTCATTCCTAAGAATTGTCCAAACACCTGTTTTAAATCTTTAATCATTACATCTACTAAATGCCCTGGCAATGGAACCTCATCATTCTCATCCAAGTCACTTAACTGCACTGACTGTATATACCTTACATTTACTTTTGATAACGGCTGGTCGGCGCCTATAATCACTAATCTGGATTCTTTGATGCCGTCTTCGTTTTCAATATTTTCGATAAACATCACCGGTCCGCTAAACTCTTGCAATATTCTGTTTGCATTTAGCATGGTATATGCCGTCATGTCCACATAAGTAAAGTTTACGTTTCTATCATCACAGTAATAAACGAACGGCTTACCTTTACCATGCAGCATCACAGGCGTTCCCGGCAGGGGTATAAACTTCTCATTTCCGTTCTTATCTTGTAGACTGCCGGTGAACGTCGTGTAAAAGGCATTATCAATGCCAGTTATTCCTGTTAATTTGTATCCTTCATAGGTATCGGCTTTCATTAATGCCGGTATCTCAGCTAAAATGTAGGCATATACCTCCTGACTCTTAATCGGGAAGTCTGCACTTATATCACCTCCGGCCAGCGGACGCAATACCATTTCTGCTATCTGTTTAAAACTTGGCATTATTCTCCTTTATCCATTTTACTTTGTGCATATGCTATTCCTTGTGCATCACTTACGTTACGTGAGTATGCATCCGCCATTCTCTCTGCTATCGCATCCATTAATGTCTCATCCCATTCTAAATCAACGCTGCCAGTGGTGCTATACTCCGGAACTCCGTTTACAATAGTATAATTCCATACCGGGCGTGCCGGACGCGCTAAATAGTCAACTCTGATTTTTGTATGATTTACCGGGAAATAAAAATCCCAGCCTGCTGCCGTTGGATTGTACATTGCAAGGTTTATAATTGCACTGTCTTTTCTATAAGACCACTTATCCTCCTCAATCAAATCAATATTCCCTTCGTAGGTGATATATTTCTTTGCATCTACAGTTGAAGTATCAACCGCGCTGCATCCGCATTTCTGCGCTTTTACTTTATTCGCTTTGGTATCTTCTACTACATAGTAGTATCTGAGTGCCGTCTGAAATACTAAATCATCCGGAATATCGGCATCAGGCAAAAAGTTATTCCTTACCGTAGTCTCAAACTTCTTTTTGAATGGTGTGAGATCGGTGTGAATCTTTCTGGTTTTGTGATATGATATACGCGTTACGCCATTAGCATCTGCCTGTTCAGGGAGTCCTAAGCGTTGCAGAAAAAGAGAACAAGATGCAGCAAAAGCAAGGTCATTAAACTGTGATGGTTTAAGTTTACCTTGTCGAATGTCATTTACAAGATACTCGAATCTTAGCTTTAGCTTGTTTATGTTTATCAATTATTATGCTGCTTTATAGGTGAAATATAATTGAATACTTCCGTAGCCAGAATAAGGTATTAAGTTTGTATCATCAACTTTCAATTTGCCATTTAATCCGGTGAAAATAACATTCTGATATGTCAACGATGCTCCAGTTAAATACGCTGTTACAGGTCTTACAACAGCATTAGATAATGGTAATCCATCAATTATTGTTGTTCCTGTTGGTATATTTGCTGCATATCCTCCGGATAACATAACTTCTATCGTTCCATCATTCCATTGATATACTAAAAGAGTACCAGTTAATGCCGCATTTAATGTGCATGAACTTGTAATATCTGTTTTACCATCTACAACAGGTAGACTTCCCAATGTGGAGTTTATTGTGGTAATGTCACTTGTATTCGTTTGCGAAGCTGTATATGCTGCACAAATCTTAGACATCATTTTATTTTTCTTTACTATCTCAGTATCAGAACCAGATATTCCCAGACATGCAGGAATAGTAGTACCATCATACCAGCTGATAGTAATATTTGTTAGTGTATACGGTTCCGGTGTTTCATACGTTTCTGTATCACATGAGTCGCCGTTCGGCGCATGTGAAGGTGCAATCATTTGAATACGCACATTATCCCATGTACCTCCTATGTCGGCAGGAGTAATATAAGTAACCGGTGCCGATCCTGAATTTCCATCTACACTGTATGAGTATAAGATTGAATTGGCAGCATTGCGAATCTCAATAATAAATGTTTCCTGATCCGGGATATTAGTACCGTAGTTTGTTTGGTTGGATATTGCAAACGCAAGTTTAGTACCTGAAGAATAAATCTCCGCAGTATATGCCGGCACTACCACGGCACATGATGCACCGGATAATGGGTTTACAATAATAGTCCATACCGCTGTATCTGTATTCCCTTGCTGGTCTTCAATCTGATAAGTAACCGTATCATTTCCATCATACCCGGTATCCGGTGTATATGTCAATGTACGACCATCAGATTCTACAATGCATTTTCCATTAGCCGGTCCCGTTACAATCGTAACCGTAACATCGGAAGTGAAAAAGTCATTTAACGTAACCAGTTTTGATACTGGTGTATTAAATGGAGTAGAAGATGTATCGGCGCGTGCCACCGGCGGCTGGAATACCTGGTCAATTAAATCACCAAGATTATCCAATATGTATTGTCTTTTTTGAATCTCGGTGCCACCTGTCGGGAATCCTGTAAGTCCGGATGTTGTTAAACCTGCAAACCAACTTGTGTTTGTAGCCAACAAATCCATAATCTCTGCCATCAAATCATCAAAAGATGCATTAGATGGCAAATCAATTACCGTAGGGTCAATAGTCAGCATCAATGCTGTTTTGATAACATCTATTGTTAATCCATACGTTACATTGAACTCGTCGGTATTCGGTTCTGTTACACCAACACTTAATAATCCGCCAGTCTGGAAGAATGAATATGTCTTTGCGGCACCGCTGTCTGAAGAACCACATATGCTGGTAATCCAGATGCTATCATCATCACAGTCGCATCCACAATCGCAATCTCCGGTAATAAGTTTCAGTTTCTCCATCCATACGGTTGCAGAAGATATTTTACCGCAGTTCTTATTCATATTGATGAGTGCTACCAATATGTCTGCCTGGTTTAATCTTTTAAATAATGCATCTGCTTCCAAAGTGTTTTTACCCACTAATCCTTCCCATTTCTGGTACATATTAGAAAGAGCGCATTTTATCTCACATAATCCTGCACAGTCAACATCAATAGATTTACGACCGGTAATCTCATCAAACACTTTTATATCTCCATAAATGAAGAATCTTTGTGTTGTAACTTCGGTAACATAAGTACCGTTTGCCAACCTATTATCTGTTTTTGACTTTAAAGATGTAGTTAATGGAGACTCATCGGCCTGTGCCGGGTATAAAATACGTTGTTGATAATCCAATTCTACGGAATCACCATAATCAGTGTTGTCGGTAGACGTAAAGTTTGCACAGAAACAGTCAATTGTCTGTGTAATTTTGACTTTTGGCGCGGTATACAGTACAGTTCCTTCGTAATTATATGTGTATCTTCCGGCATTCGCACCAGTTGCAATATCCAATACAAATCTAACCTTATACGAACCTTGTATAATCTTTGAATCACTGGTTAACGGTACAGGTTTTGTTAGTACTGTCGTAGTACCCAATGTGATATCCGGATCATCAGTTGGATCGCTAAGGTTAGAGTTGATATATATATCTCCGGTTGGTCCCTGAAAATACAAGGCACCTTTTACATCGCCGGCGGCATTCGCGCCCAAGGCCGAATAGGTAGTCAGTAATTCGAAGGATAATTCCCCTGCTTGTTTATCTAAAACAATTTCTACCGATAGGGTTGGGTTTGCCATATTTTATTCTGTTTTATGCCTTAGTTTAAGGCTGTTTTTTCATTTGTTCTTGTAATAAGCTCTCTTAATTTCAATTCATTTTCTGCCAGGTATTCATTACGCAGGAACTTCGCTACATCCACCGTCACATCTGCCGGTAATTTGTACAAGAAATCTCCGTCAATGAATTTCTCATTGGTGTCCATGAACTGATATGCCTTTGTTTTACTGTTGAAACTACATACTTTATTACTTAATGCTTCTGACCATGCATCGTTCACCTTTTTGTACTTCGCTTCCCATCGGTTCACGAAATTCACTTTTTCGTTTAGGATGGTATTTTTGAATAAACCAGCCAGCTGTTTTGTGTCAAGGTGGATACGTGTTTCATCACCGATTCTTAACTCAGCAGCTCTACGTTGCAAGATTGTATCCCCAATCTCACCGAGTTTTTCAATCCCGGATATGATATTCAATAAATCCATTACTTTGTCAGCATCATCGCCGGCATCCGCATGTTTTGTTGCTTCTTCTACTTCTTCTACTAAATCCGGGCGGTACTTTGCAGCATATAGCATGTATTCAATCAACTTCAAAGGATTTCTTTCTGCTTTCAGAATAAGTGTAAACCCTTCAAACTGAATTGGATTTAACTGCGCTCCTTTTACAAGCTGGCCATCCTTCATTAAATGTTTGGCTGCTTCAAATATTCCATACCTTTCAGTATAAAGCATTTGAATATCACCTTTCTCCTCTGAGAAGATTGTAAGGTCATTCGGGAATGATTGCTTACCTCTTTTCGGTATATTTTGTCCCGTCTCAGCTTCAAAACTTCCTTTCAGTGTGTACATGCTTTTTGTGGTAGCATTTGAAAGTCGGTTGTACTTGAACTTTATAGGTACGGTTTTGAATTTTTGATAGAAAGCCATTCTGGCTGTGATCTCTTTATCGAATCCTTCTGTTTTGTAAGGAGACAATTTTGGTTGTTCTAAAACTTCTGCCATTTTGTGTTGTGTTTTTATTTAAAAAAATAGCGATAAGCCATACGTTATTGCATGGCTTATCGCACTAATTATTTATACTCTTTTCAGGTAAACGAAATCGTTCAATGCTGTTAACTCAGCTCCACCGTCAAATAACCAGTTGAAGTAAAGTTTTGCAGTATCATTTGTCTCGAAACCATCACGGACCTTGTGGAAGTTTTCGTCAAATACCATTCCTTCGGTAGCTTTGTGAACTACACGCAGACGTTTACGAGGTACTTTTTTCTTAGTTTCTAAGTCGTTAACCATTTCACTTGACATAGGAACGAAGATTGCATCTCCCGGATATCCGAATCCAACGGCACCTGATTGTTGAACGTTATCGAACAAATCAGTACGTTTAATGTGGAATGTAACGCTGTTGTATTTGAATGATGTGAAGTCAAAGTTCACATATTTTTCCTCAGTGTCTTTAGAGTAAACTACAGCACCGTTAGACAGTACGCCGTTGTTACGCATTAAGTCTAAGATTTCCTGTTCAGCATCCACACCAGCCCAGATACAGTATTCAGTTACGCCACCATACTGTTTCAAGTATTTAGTGATTGTAGCAAAATCCTGTAATGTTAAGTTGGAAGAACTGTAAGGGTGTGTGTAACCATCCGCTAAGATTTGAGGCACGATACCGTTGTGTAACTGTACTGATTGTCCACCGGCTGTTAACGCAGCGATGTTATTCGTTCCTGATGGAGTGAAGAACAATGTATGCGTAATTGCCTGACGGTGCAACCAGTCATTTGTACCAAATTCATTCAATGCCCATACTTTTGTTTTAGCACCACCTGCTTTGTAACGGTCTAACTCCAGGTCTAACCATACGATTTCAGTAGCGGCAACATAAGTAGTTTCATAGTGGTGAGGAATCTGTGTAACGAAGTTTTTATATTGTAACAAGTCAGTTACAACACCACCTTTCGGTGTTCCGCCTTCCACCATGTTAGCACCACGCCAGATTAATTCTGATGCAGATGTTAACGCACCAATATTCATTGTCGAGCTGATAGGAGCCAACGTAATTACGTGAGCGCCTGAAGCACCTCCGGCACCTCCGGCGGTTAATGCAGAACCATCGGCACGTACACCACCAGTCGTAGCAGCAGTACCAGTATCTTTACCAACAACACGTACAAACGTACCATTTGCAAGTTCCCATACACTGTCAATTACCGGGAATGATGTATCGCCTTTGTGGTCAGATGATGCGATTGTCATTTCTAACGCAACACCAGCACCAGGGGCGCCTGTTGAACCGGCAGGGTGGATTTTACCAATCATACGATCTCTTTCAAAGTGACCGAAAGACGGTGTAGATACGGTATCACGCATTCCAATTTCACCCATAAAGGATAAAATGTCTTTTTTGTAAAATTCACCGTATCTGTCTGCGATTTCGCCTTTGTATTCGTTCCATATTAAGTGGTCATTTAAACTACCAATGTAGTTATGGCTACCGATACTAGCGGTAGAGTTTGGGGGGGATGAGTAGGTATATGAACTCGGCATTTTATTTAGTTTTTATTGTTTTTAGAAAAAATTGTTACAGTTGTCCTCTTAATTGCGCCCTGATGTCATTTTTTCTCGCTGTATCATCGTCAGCTCCGGATCTTTGTCCTGATGTAGTAAATCCCTCTCTGTTGTTGTACTCTGCATCCGTCTGAATCTCCACCTTTGCTTTTGCCGTTTTATAGGCTTCTTTTAGCATTGCCGGCAGGTTTTCTTCCAAATAAAGAGCTTTCGCAATACGTGCAGGGTCAATGTTTTGTAATGCCAGTATGCCATCTTCATCTTTTACAAGGATGTTTGATGCGATAGCAGCCAATGACTCCTTATTAACCGGCATGGATACTGTATGTCCATCTTCCAACTCCAAATCAACTTTATCAAAAGACTTTGTAAAAGCATCCACTTCGGCTTTTGTTTTATCCAAATTCACCTGTAGTTTTGCTTCTTCCTGTTTTTGGAAGTCTTCGAATGATTGACCTTGTTGTTGTACCGGAGGTGTTTGCAGGTTTACTTTAAAATCGGCTATCATTTTCTTAGCATCCGCTAAAGCCAATTTCCTTTGAGTCATAATTTCAAAGTACAATTCCGGGTTATCTTCTTTTAATTCTGTTAGGTCTTGGCCTTCTCCATACAATTTTTTAAGATTGTACGCCACCAAGTCAGGATCACCAGCGATTACCGGGTTGTTTTTTTCGTAAAACCTGCGTAACAAATCACTTTCGGACATTTTATCCGGGTTAATCGTTTGCGCTTCAAAGAACTGCTCGTAGCTTCCACCTTTCTTTCTGAAGTCCAATAATGCTTTTAATACATCGTCCGGCTCCTCTCCAAATGTTTCAGCCAATTTCTGCGCTCTCTCTCTTTCAGACTTTGCCAGAGTACGGTAATCTGTTTTCAGATAATCATCATCCACTTCCCAGCCCGCTATCTCGCGAACTTTTGTGAGAACATCAGGTGCTTCTGCCTCCTGCTGCGCTTGCGCTGTGGACGCAGATTGTTCCGCGTCTGCCGTTGTTGTAGTTTCTCTGCCACCACCAGCCGTTGAGGCTTCTGTGCTTGGACTTACATTGTTATCTACATTGTCCTTCTGTTCAAGAACGTCAGTTGTGTTTTCCATTTCTTCTCCTTTAATTGTGGGATAAAAGTATAAGTAATGATTTTTTAATGCAATTTATCTTAACATTTATTTGTATATCTTACAAATTTTGATTAGTTTTGGGCAAATAATATTAACATGAAGGTTTTAAACAACAATATTTTTGTAAGAATTATTGCTAAAGATGAAGCGAAGACAACTGGTGGGATTATAGTAAATACTATTACTACACAGGAAAGCACTATGAAAGTTTTAGTAGAAGAAGTGTCCGATACAAACCCGGATGGCATTGCAAAAGGAGATACGCTTATAATCCCTAAAGGTTCTTTACGTGAGTTTCAAATTGACGATAAAATGAACACCGGATTTGTAATGAATAACTCAGTTCTATGCGTGCTGTAAGCCATAAACTTGTTATAAAACCAATGCTTTCCAATGAAGGTCTTGTAACCAACTTGGATGAGTATCACCAGTTTCCGGACTGCCGGTATGGAACCGTAGTAGCAGTATGCGAGAGAAATCCGCTAAAACTGGAACCTGGTGATATATTGGTATTCAATCATAACTTCCAAAACAACGTATATTTTACAAAACAGTATTTCTTGGGTATAGAGCTTGGATTGGATGATATTGATACCTATTGGGTAGTATCGGCAGCATCGAATAATGCCACCGGACCGTTCGGTTATTTCCGTGGACTTGATTATACGCTTGGCAAAGAGATAGATGCTATGCCGGAGTGGAAATCAAAGAAATATTTTACACCATTCCCAGGTCTTATACTCGCGTCACCGCATAAGGATTATAAAAAAACACAGGAATATCAACGTTCTCTGGAGTTTAAAAAATTAAATCAGGTGCCGGGTATTGTAGGTGCCGATGGCGGACAAATGAATCCAAACGATATTATTAACGCCATAAAATCAGCTATTGTCTTCAAAAAAGATAAATGTATGATTTATAAATCCGGCGTAGATACCATAAAAGAAGGTGATGTACTATCAATAGACTCTATGGCAGCATACTTCGAGAATATTGCAGGGTTTAAAAGGTACGTTATTAATTACAATGAAGATGTATTTGCAAAAGAATAGGCGGTATAACGGTTTGCAAACTTGCGAAGGCAAGGATTTAGAATTACAAATTTTCAATTAAAAAATATAATCAAATGAAAAACAAATCTTCAATTAACCATTCAACCCTTGCTTTTGCAAGTTTGTTGTTAGCAGTAGTGCTTCTTTCGGGTTGTTCTGCTGAAACAAAGCAAGAAATAACAATGTGGTGGAATCAGCTGGCAAACACGATGACCAAAGGTGAACTGTTATCGGTCATTATTTTCGGTAGTTTTATTGGGAGTTCGTTCTCTCGATAGCATTGCCTATAACGTTGAAGCATTGGCGAAGGCGGGGAATTGAAGCACTACCGCCCAATCAATGAACTAAAGTATAAATTAAGTGCTTCCGTTGAATAAAGCGATTCAGCCCCGCTTTTGCCAATGCAATGTTATGGGCTGCCGTTTATTATGAGTGATTTCATTTCAAGGCTTTCAGATGAGAAAAGCCAACTTGATGAAAAGATTGCCAAATTAGAGGCTTTCACAAAAAGCGATGCTTTTAATAGCATTGACAATGTTCAACGTGGATTGTTAAAAATTCAGTTGAATGCTATGGCTACTTATAGCCAAATTTTAGATGAACGCCTATGGAGGCTTTCTCCATCTGAAAGTATCAGCTAAAAAATATGGGTCGTAGGATGGATTTTAAGGTCTGTCCTACGGTTGCCCATAACGTATGGTGCTATGAGCAGGTTTGCCTTGCAGAAATGTTCAAGTTACCCTAAAATGTTATTGGCAAACTTGCTTATAGCACGTGTTAGTAGCCGTTTTTATTCACGAATTTAATTTAGAAATATGAAGAAATATAAAACAATAGTAGTTGACCCACCTTGGAATATTGGAAGTTTTGCGAATACTGGAAGAAAAGGACATAAGATAAAACCAATGTCCGATAATTACACGACTATGACTTTAGAAGAAATAAAAAACCTAAACATAAAAGGCATAGCAGACGAAAACGCATTTATATTTTTGTGGACTACTCATACATTTTTACCTAAAGCATTTGAATTATTAATCGAATGGGGTTTTAAATATCATTTAACTTTAACCTGGGATAAAGGCAGGGGGTTAACTCATTTTGGATTTCATAGAAAAACAGAATTTGTCTTATTTGGATATAATGGAAAATTAAATATTGATGTTACTGGTAAAAGCATTCACACGGTTTTTTATGAATACAACCAAGGGCATTCAATCAAGCCTGAACTATTTTATAATGAAATTGAGCGAAAGTTTCCACCGCCTTACATTGATTTATTCGCTCGGAAAGAACGTAAAAATTGGGATGTTTGGGGAAATGAAGTCATTAGCACGGTCGTTCTTTAAAATGGCTACTAACGTAAAAGCATTGCCGAAGGTGGGGCATAGTACCACTAAAGTTGAATTACT
>ERZ724522.1160-NODE-1160-length-14837-cov-8.308957_pt1 | contig 14837 bp, 15 predicted proteins | sample MGYA00376055_ERZ724522 | MGnify/ENA primary metagenome ERZ724522 (study PRJEB28724, sample SAMN07190884) | wastewater metagenome | isolation source: effluent of sewage treatment plant in Hong Hong | place: Hong Kong | collected 2016-03-17 ... | reverse complement strand
TGCCGTGACGTTCTCCGCCAGGAAGGCGATGATCGGCGACCCGGGCGGAGAGGGCGGCTTGACCTTGATCGATCCCAATCCGGAGTAGGCGTTGATGTTAAGCATCGGTCGCCGAATTCATCGTGAGGACCACCAGGATGCCGTGCAGGCGGGCATCGATCGCCATCGTGTCGGAGGTGTAGGTGGCGTCCCCGCCCTGGATGGTCGGGCCGGAGGCGGCGAGGCGGAACACCTCGAACACCACGTAGTCGCCCTCCGCCGGGACGTTGCCGAGGGTCATGGCACCGGAGATGGCCGAGTGATAGACCGTGTCCGTGGTGCCGCCGGTGTCGAGCGTCGTGCGCGCCGTGCCCATGGCTGTATCGATGGCGTTGCCGTCGGACAAGGCAGTGCCGCGCAATCCCCAGACCACGCCGAAATTGACCGTCGTGGCCGCGTGCGACCAGACCGCGTAGAAGGTGACCGTTCCCTCGTCCCACCCCTTGGGCATCTTCACCTGGAACTGGGCGTATTCCGTGGTCGAGGCGTCGAAGTCCAGCGTGCGGATCTGCACCTTGTTGGTCGATGTCTCCGTCTGCCCCTGCGACGGCCCATTGGTGAGTCGGGGCACCATCGCCGCGGCCGGAATCCAGAGCGATTGGGTGCCGGTGAAGGGCACCGCCGCGCCGGGATTCAGGAGCACCCACTTGTCGAAGGCCGCGGAGAAGATGAGGTCGGCGATGAATCCAGCGCCCGAGATGTCTCCGGCGGCGAGCGGCTTGTTGTCAGCCTTGCAAATCGTCTTGGCGCCGAGCCCGTTCAGGTCGAACGTGGGCGTCGTCGAGGTACTGGCGCCCACCCAGGAGACCCGGACACTGAGCATGTTGGACAGGCTGGCCGGCGTGGGCGATACGGTGGCGGTGCCGGCATCGGCCGTCCCGCCGCCGGCGGCCACGTTCGCCGTGTAGTCGGCGCGGGTGCGCTCCCAGATGCCACCCTGGCGCACCATCAGCACCTTGTAGATGGAATTCCAGTAGGTGTCCCCATCGGTCGGCAAGTCCCCGTTGGGATCGAGCACCGGATCGGAGGACGCGGAGCCGTAATACTGCCCCTTGAACGCATTCAGCGTGTCTTGCGCCTGGGTGGCATAGCCCTCGGCGGCCTCGACGGCGCCGGCCGTCTCGCCGTTCGGATCACGTCCAATGAAGCCCATCAGAATTTCCTTTCCGCGACGAGAAACTTGTTCCACTTGGCGGCCGTGAGGTCGGCGCCGGCCGTGCCGGAGATCCCGACGATGCCGCCGCCGACCACGATCTTCCCGGCGTTCCGCCCGGTGGCGAATCCGCATTCGGCACCATCTACGCCGGCCCCGGTACGCATGCCCAAGGGCGTCACGTCGCCCGGCGCATAGACGCCCTCCTGGGTGATGCACTTGAGGAACGCGCGTGCCTCGACGTACTTCGGCGGCACGCCGAGATTCGTCGTGTAGCTGGTGGCGGTGCTGGCCGTGATCGCCGAGTCCGCCGACACGTAGCGACCGCGCAGCGCGTAGTTGCGCACCGCCGTCACCACGGCACCGACGTTGTCGGCCTCGCCGATATAGACCCGGGCGACTTCACGCATCACCGGGTCGGAACCGGCGGCCGGGGCCGGCGCGATGACCTGGTAGTGCTTCATGTCCACCACGTTGAAGTAGTCGCCCTCGACGGTGAAGGCCGACGTCGACGGCGTGAAGGTGGTGCCGTTCGGATAGCGCACGCACGGGCTCATGCGGAACTCGTCGATCGCCCCGTCCAGGTAGGAACCCGGCGTGCGCGACGCGCCGATGCGCAGCGAGTCGACAGCGCAGACCTTGGACGTGCTGGTCGTGGTCAGGCCGGCAACTACGACGCCATCCCAATAGACGAAATACTTGCCGGCGAGCGGGTCGTAGGTGACCGCGAAGTGATACCACTGGCCGGTATTGACCGTCCGGCCGGACGTCTCCAGGACCGCCGCGACCACGTCGTTGGAAGTGCCGTTGGATGACACCGACAGGCGCAACTTGTAGGTGCCCGTCGTGTTGTTGAGCGCCAGGGACACGCCATAGCCGGCGGCGTTGGTGGCGCAGGCAATCACCATGTCGTTCGGCGTGGAGGGCTTGGTGGTGAAGTTCACCCACCCGGCAATGGTCCATCCGTCGGTGAAAAGCGCCTGGGGCGACAGCAGATCGAGATCCACGTACTGGGAAGACGCCGCGGTGAGTTGCAGGCACTTCGATCCGACCTTCGGGGCCACCGGCAGCGCCGCGACCGACGGCGCGTTGATCTGGTTCCAGGTGTTGCCGTATTCGTCCGTGGTGGACGTGCCCTCGAAGTGCAGCAGCGCGTTCTTCGTCCGGTCATAGGCCTCGCCGATCTGCGGCGGAAGGATGGTGGCGCCCCAGTAGAGGGCCGGATCGGTCTTCTCGTAGCGCACCGCCGGCGGCGTGGTGGCGGCGGCATTGACCACGTAGGGGAAGAGACGGAATTCGTCCATCCAGCCCTGGTAGCCGTTGTTGCCGGAACCGTTGGCGCCCAGTCGCACCCGGGTCAGCGCGCAGAGGTACTTGCCGGACACCGAGACGCTGATATCCGTGCCCTCGGCGGCGCCGGCGGTCGAGCAATAGACCTTGATCGCGCCGCTGTGGCGCAGTTCGACGCGGATGCGATACCAGGCGCCGGCGGCGACGGCCGTCACCGTGCCGAGCGAAGCGGAAGCCCAGTCGTTGGAGACGCCATCGGTGGAGGCGTTGAGTTCCAGTTTGACGGTGCCGGCCTGGTTGTAGAGGTTGACCTCCAGGCCGTAGCCGCCGGCGTTGTAGGCGCCGAAGAGCGTCTGCCGGTTTCCGGCCGTGGGCAGGGATGAAGGCCTGACCCAGAAGGACAGTTCGACGCCGTTGCCGGTTTCTCCAGCCCGCGGCGCAGACAACTGGGTGATCCCGGAGAGCGTCAGGTAGTCGGCGCCATCGAAGAGCGCGGAGGACTGGCCGAACTTGAACTGCGAGGTGTCGATCTCGACGCCGGTGTTGGTCCAGGCGTTGCCGTATTCGTCGGTGAACACCGCCGTCCCGTCGGCGCCCTCGAAGTGCAAGAGGGATTCCGGCGTGGAGGACGAATTCCCCCGGCAGTCGGCGAAGATGTAGGAGGTCTGGTCAGTCGGGAAGCTCACCCCATAGTAGGGCGACTCGGCCGCCGGCGTGCCGCCGGCGAGCGTCACGTCGGACGACTGGGCCGCCACGACATCCCGCTGGCCGTCGGTGCCGAACCCGGCCGCGAAGGCGAGGATCATGGGCGTTGCCGTCGCCTGGAGGGCTACCGTCGCCGACCCGGTGGTGGACATGGCCGAATTGACGCCGCCCGTGGTCTTGGCCGACAGGATGCAGTTGCGCTTGGGCACCCTGGCTTGGACGGCCGCCACGTCGGCGAGCAGGTTCTTGCCGGACAGGGACAGCCCGCGGCCGATGTAGATCGGCTCCGCGTCTCCCGTGCCATCGGTGGCCCGGCCAAGCAGGTACATGGCCTGCTGCGTGATGAGCTTGTCCAGTTCCAGGAGGTGATCCGGAATCTGGGATGCGTCCAGCGGTCCGGCCGCCGGTTTCGTGCCGACGTAGCCCATCAGGAGCGCTCCACGACGGAAGAGGTGGCATCCATGGAGGCGGCGACGCTGGACCAGACGGTCACGGTGTCGCCCTCGCCGAGGATGAGGGTGTGCTCGATCACCTCGATGGAGGATCCGGTCGGCAGGGGCGCGTCCTTGACGATGTGCGACGTCGAAGCGTCGGCCCGGGTGATCTTCGCCGAGACGTTGATCGAGGCGCCGGTGATGTTGGCCAGGATCAAGCTGTTCAGGAACCCGGTTTTGCCCGCGGCGACGGCGGCCACGATTTCGGTGGGCGTCACGCCGATGCCGGAGACGGATTTCGCGGAGTAGGAAAGGGCCATTGTGATTCCTCAGAAAAGGATCGAATTGATGAAGGCGGTTTCCTCGTCGAGGACGCCGGCCACGAGTTCGTTGAAGGCCCCGGCCGCCGGACGGCAGTCCACAATCGTCGTGCTGGCGGACCATGCCCTCGCCGTCGATCCCCAGTATCCCCTCGTGCAGGGATAGCCGACGGAACCCAGGACATCGGAGCCCACGGGACGGTGATCGACGCGGATGAATTCGCGGTTGCCGGATTCGTCCTCGAGCGTGATCACGGTGTAGTCGCCGGAGCCGCCGGTGATCGCGTAGAAGTTGTCGCCCTTGTTCGGGGCCACCTGGAGAAGCGTGTCGGTAGCGCCGATGCCCACATAGAGGGTGGTCGCCGCGTTGTCGGTGAATTTGATGGCCATTACGTCCCCTGGAGTCGGTCGAGAATTTCGTTGATCTTGGCCGCCAGCGCCTCATTGGTCGGCGAGGTCGGCAGTTTTTCGATCTTCGGCGCGCCGCGGCGCTGCCCGGTGACCACCTCCACCAGTTCCTTGAGCGCCGCCTGGGTGCCGGTGGGGTCTGCGCCCGGGGCGGGGATGGCCGGCAGTTTCATACGGCGGCCAGGTCGCGGGGTGTCTCGGCAATGGCCACAGCACGGATCTTCACCGGGCCTGACACGCGCACCGAAAAGGCGTCGTATTTCCTGCCCATCGGCGGCCGGATGACTCTGTTGTCGGTGACCACCTTGGAGAAGATCATTTCGCCGCGCACGAAGAGGGAGAACACCACCTGGGAGGTTTCCGCGACGCTCTCCGGCGGCCTGACCAGCGAACCGTTGAAGGAGAGGGTATTGAAGCTCACCGCGTTGAACGATCCCTTCGACGACGAAGCGGCAATCATGGCTCGGTTGGCCGCCCGGACTGACTCCTGTTCGGCGATCAGCGCCGCGCGCTCGGCCGCCGTCAGGGTGAATTCCCCGTCCACGACAGCCGCACCGATGTTGAGCGGCCTTGCCGAAACCATCTCCTTCGACTGCCAATCGACCGACATCACGGTGTCGGGATCGGCATTCCACTCGTAGAGCAGATCGTTGATCACCAGGTAGAGCAGGCCCGTCTCGGGGTCGGTGTAGAGCGCCGTCGGCGTCCGGGTGAAGCGGACCATGCTGCCGCCGGCGACGATGATCGTCTCCTCGTCCTCGCTGACCGCATCGGTCCCGTGGACCAGGAAATAGAGCCCGTCGAACATCTCGCCGACCATGGTTTCCGGCGCGAAGCGCTGCCACTCGGCGGCCGTGAAAGCATTGGCCGCGGCGAGGCTTGCGCCCTGCGACGTGATTTCGACCGGGCCTTCGGTGGAGGCATAGAGGACCGAGTCGCCATCGACAATGGAACGTTTCGACAGGCAGGGAAAGGCCTTCGACCGCATGCGGATCGGCGCCATGGATTCCGGCGCCACGCCCTGCCACATCATCGGGCGACCCTTGGTGCAGGCGACGACGATGGTGTCGATCACTCCCAGGCCGACGATGTCGTGCTCGGACGTGACGCTGTAGGCCGAGTTGAAGGCGTAGACCGACAGGGGCTCGGACATCCAAACCTTGTTGTCCACGAACCCGACCAGTGCCCCGGAGCCGTGCATCCGAAGCCCGTGCAGGTTCGCCGGCGGCATCTGCCATTGGCTGGTGGCGATCGGTTCTCCGACATTGGCGCCGGCATCGTCAACCACGGAGAGCACGCCGAAGCCGAATTCCTTGACGAAGTAGTAGTCCGTTCCCGCCGACGTGGTGACGGTCCTGTAGAGGCGACGCACCATGTCGGTCGTTCGGTGAGGCGCACCGCGCGACCAGGTGCCGGTCGATCCGCCGATGCCGGAGGATGCAGATACCACCACCGTCTTGGCCGCAGAATCCAGTTCGAGGATGCGAAGCCGGCCGGAAAGCCCAGGAATACCGGAGATCTCCAGCGTCTCCCACTGGCGCAGGCAGAACACCGTGTCGAGCACGAGGGTCGCCCGTCCCTCCGAATAGGTTGCCGAGAGCACCGATCCAGAGTTTGGCGGAACCGGGTCGAAGCCCGAGATCGTCCAGACCGCATCCGGCTTTCCGGTGACGATCCCAGAAGCCGGAGACGGCGCGGACTCCCATCCCTGGTTGTCCACGATCGTGTAGACGTAGGCCCGCTCCTCGCTCACCCCAGAGCCCGTGCCGTCCTGCGAGGCCGCGGGCGCCGTTTCCGGGGTCGGAATGCCCAAAACGAAGGCCGCCGTCGGATAGGGTGGCGACGAGGTTGCCGTGGAGAGATCCGTGTAGCAGGGCTCGAAGGCGTCGGACGTAAAGAAGATGCGGAATCGCTCGTCTCCGACGATGGGCCCCTTCACCACATCGACGTCGGAATCCCACGACAGCCAGTAGGAGCCCGAGTCGTCGAACATGCGATAGACGGTTTTCGTCCCGTCCACGAGATAAGCGGAAGTGATCAGCTTCGGCGATGCGATCGGCGTCAGGCTGCCCGACGTCAATAGGGCATTCTTCGCCACCTGGGCCTGCATATCGCCCAATGTCCGCTTGTCCAGGCGCGGCACTTCCCCCTGGAAGTTCTGGAAGCGGAGCGCGAAGCCGGTCATTGGCCGAAGCTCCTGGGCTGGATGTAGATGTCGCCGCCGCTCCAGTTCTTGAGTGCATCGATGCGGGCCGAGGTCTTGCCCTCATCGAATGCGCTGGCGTGCCTCCCCGCCAAAACCGGGTCGGTCCATGGCTTCTTGGGCATCGCGGCCAGCATGGCAATCGCGCCGTCGGCGATCACCTGTCGGTATTGCGTGGCCGTCTCGTCGTCGTAGACCCCGGTGGCGCTTTCCGTCGGCCGGATGGCCACCGTCAGGTCGATGTCGTAGGCGCCATTGGGCAAGCCGTAGAGCTGCACCTGGGTCGTGCCATTGACGAAGTACCAGAACATCGGCGGAGCCCCGGCCACGGCGGCCCATTGGCCTTCGGACTGGAGTTTCCGGGTCGTCATCGGGTTCATGTTGCCGGCGTCGTTGCTGCCGTAGAGCACATCCACCACCTCGACCGAGGTATCGGGCATGGTGAGCGTGTAGGCGCGCGTGCCATCCACCGTCTGGAAGGTCGGCACGGCGTAGATCATGCAGCGGGCGAAGTCGCACAGGTCCATGGCCGCCCGGCGAAGGGCGTGATCGACCATGGGCGTATCGATCCCCGGCAGCCAGGGGATCGTGTAGTCATACCAGGTTGACCAGATCTTCATGTCGCCATGGCCTTCTCGAACAGGGCATTGAAGGCAATCGCCCGGTTGGAATTGACGTGCTCGTCGTCGGCCGTTTCGGCCCGGAACGTCACGTAGTCGGCAATCGTCTGGAGCTTGCCGTAGGAAAGCGGGAACGCATCCGAAAGGGCAAGCGGGGAAAACGCCGTGCCATACGCGCCGAACTTGAGGTCGGGGCGAATCTCGTAGGCCCTGGCGATCCCCGAGTTCGCATAGCCGAGCAGGACGTCGTCGGAGATGCGATCCTTGTCCGCGTCGTTCAGCGGGATTCGCGCCCGGTCGACAACATCCTGCATCGTGGCCATGGTCAGGCCGCCACCGTCTCGCGGCGCTTGCGCTCGGGCTTCGGCGCCCGGAGCACTTGGTTGATCTGGTAGGAGTAGCGCGGCCGGTTGCTGCTGACGATGCCCTCCTTGGTCTGCGCGACGTGCTCCTCGACGGCGTTGGCGACGCAGTTGTTGAACACCTCGATGGGGATGCTGACCATCTTGCCGCGCGGGATGTTGTAGCCGACCCCGTTCAGGCCGAGGAAGATCGGCATCTTGGAGATGTCCGAGTCGCCCTCGAAGAAGGTCAGTTCGATGCGATCCCCGGAGAGGGAATCGTCGTGCTTGGCGCCCTTGATGTGCTCGGCGACGCTGGTGGTTGCGGAGGCCGGGATGGTGGGGTCAACACCTTCGGTGATTTCGCTGCGTTCGGTTTGCATGTGGATCTCCTTCTAGGAAAAAAAACCGCCCGGTTTTCAGGCCGGGCGGTCGGTTGGCACGGAACCCCCTGGATCAGGGAGCCGTCGCCGGCAGCACCGACACGTCGATGTAGGTGACGGTGACGCCGGCCGCGTCGAGCAGGGTGGTGCCCGCGGTGAAGGTGGTGGAGCCGTTGGTGGCCACCTTCAGGATGCCGATCGGCGCATAGTCGAGGGACGGCAGATCCGGCACGCCACCCTCGCCCACCCAGGTCGCGCCGGCGACGGAGGCGCCGACACCGACGGTCGGGTCGGACGAGAGCTTCTGGCCGGCGTAGTTGCCCTGGACCACCTTGACGTTGCCCGAGGCGTCCAGGCAGATCACGTAGTAGACCGTGGTCGAGACGGGCTGGATGTAGCCCGAGGAGGTTTCGCCGCGCCAGTTGTGGGTGACGGCGATCGACTGGGCACTCAGGGCGGCCTTGTAATACATCCGGCCGTCGATGGTGAAAGACAGGGCGGTATTGGTCGCCACCGTGGCGGCGCCGCCGGCGTTGATCTTCAGGTTGGCGGACGAGGTCTTTCCGGTCATGTTGCGGTTGCCGAGCATGGCGCGGACAGCCAGGGCGGAGACATCGGAGAGCTTGTACATGTTGGTTCCTTTCGCGGTTGAGGGTGAAATCCCGGGGCCGGAGCCCCGGGATTAGTGGCGCGAGGCGCGGAGCCTCACGTCATCACGCGGTTCCGGCCACTTCCGCCCGGATCATCCAGGCATCGTTGAGGATCACCGCGCCTTGCATCGTCTTCCAGCCCGCGTGGCCGCGCTGCGCCAGGGGGTCGGAATCGGACGGCTTCGGGTTGACCACCATCGGGGTCACGGCATAGGCGCCCTTGAGGGCGACCAGGCCGTAGGCGTTGGTGGAGAGGTAGAGCACCGGGTAGACGTCGGCCTTGGTGCCCGAGGAGGACAGCATGCTGCCCTTGTTGCCGCCACCGTCCAGCCAGGGCTCGAACATGGTCGAGGTCAGGTAGCGCACGTCCTCGCACTTGCCCAGTTCGTTCTCCCACGGACTGATCGTGCCGTACTTCTCCGCCGGAACGAAGCCGGTCAGTGCCCGCACGTCGGATTCCAGGTCGGGATGGACCAGGCCGATGAAGGACGGCGCGATCGCCTCGGTGCCGTAGGCGGCGGTCGAGCGCACGATCGAGGTGATCGGGCGACCGTTCTGCCGCTTCAGCGACCGGGTGGCGCGGCGCTGGATGGTGATGCTCAGGGCCGTGTTGACGTCGGTGCGCGCGCTGCCGTTGGCCAGGATCACGTTGGATCCGGCCTTGAGTGCGCCGAAGCGAACCTTCTCCACCACCTGGGCGGCCTGCTCGCCGAGCACATTGATGGCCTCGTCGAGGACCGGGTCTTCGTGGGTGTCCTGGATGACGTCGGAGATCGACACCACATCGCCGTACTGGGACAGGGTGATGGTCACGTCGGTTGCGGTCAGGGTCTTGCCGGCCGGCGTGACGCCTTCCTGGAGGGCGACGGGGGTGTTGTCCAGGGCGCCGTAGCGGCGGAACTTCATGGTCTTGCTGGAGTTGCCGGGCAGGGGCTTGGCCTGGCCGAACTTCTCGAGCACCAGGTAGGGGATGCCGCGCTTCAGCAGTTCCTTGGCGGCGTAGGCCGCGGTGCGGGGGCTGATGTCCCCGTAGAGGTTGGTTCCGGACATGGTTGGTCCTTTCGCAATGAGGATGATCGGATGGTTTCGATCAGTCGCCCGCAGCGGGAGGGGTTGCCTAGCCGTGCGTCGCCCTGATTGCAAGAAGCACCCTTGTCCGCGAAGGCATCCGGATGGCCGGCGTGCGCGCGAAGTCGGTGTTGCTCTGCCCCTGCCATTGCGCCCGCAGGATTGGCGTTCCGGTGGTTGTCCCTCACCGGGAAGGGTCTTTCGACGCCGACAGTCTTATCCTTTCGGCGTCAATGAGATATTGGAAAAATCGCCGATCCGGCGCGGCACTTTCTGCATACCTCGCCGGATCGGATCATGTTGCCTAGTGGGAAGGTGGGATAGTGGGATAGTGGGAAGGTGGGATAGTGGGATAGTGGGATAGTGGGAACACAGTGGTTCCCACTAGGTTCCCACTAGGTTCCCACTAGGTTCCCACTAGGTTCCCGAGTCCGCTTACGCCTCGGGCACATCGACGGGCACTTCCTCGACCGGCGCCGACGGCACATCGACGCCGAGCACCTCCGCCGCCTCGGGCGTCAATTCGCCGGCCGCCGCCGCCTCCGCCGCCGCGCGCTCGGCTTCCTCGGCGTCCGACCGCGCCTGGGCCTCGGCGTCGATCCGCGCCTGCTCGGCGTCCAGTTCGGCGTCCTTGACCGCTTCGATGGAATCGCGCAACTTGCCGTTCGGGACCTCGATCAGGTGCAGCGCGAAGCCCTCGTAGATGTTGAACTCGCCGACCTGGCCGGGCTCGATCGTGCCCAGGTCGGACGTGGTCATCTGGTTCATGTCCACGCCCATGACTGCGATGGCGTGCTCGGAATCGATGCGCTCGTGGGCGATCTTCACTTTCAGGGTCATGTTGCCTCCTTCAGGCCAGCTTGTTGAACTCGTCCTCGAACGAGCCGTCGCCCATCGAGGGTTCCTCGGGCAGCCGCAGGCCGGAGGAGCGCACCCCCTCGGCACCGGCCGCCATGTCGTCGAACTCGTCGTTCGGAATGTCGGATTCGCCGCCGCCCTTCTTCGTGAAGTCGTCGAGCATGGCGATGACAGATCGGGCGGAGCCCGACTCGACCACCGGCTTGTAGTCCGGGTTCTGTTCCAGCCAGGCGACGAACTGGGGCGAATCGGTGATCTCGACGAAGTCCGGATGGGCCTCGTAGATGCGCTCGAAGTGCATGCGCATGCGCTCGTCGTCCAGGTTGGAGATCGCCTGCTCGACGCTCTGCTGCAACATGGAGACGGCGGGACCGGCACCCTGCTCACCGGCATGGGACGCGACCACCTGGATCATCTTGACGAAGTCCTCGCCGAAGTCCTCGGCCAGGGTCGAATAGGCCTGGTCGTAGGTCATGGCGCCGGCGTTCATCTTCTCCTCGCGGGCGTTGAGTTCCGCTTCGCGGGCGTTGAGCCGGCCCTCCTTGGTGCGGAGCCGCTGCATCTCCTTGTCGATGTCGATCGACCCGGCGTCCTGGGCCGTATCGTCGTTCGGCGCGGCGCCCTCGCCCGGCCCCGGCGTGTCGCCACCAGCGGGCGAGGCACCCTCGGCGCCCACGGCCGGCTCGGCCTCGGCGACAACGACCGCCACCTCCGGTTTGCCTTCTCCTTCGGACGTTTCCTCGTTGGCCGAGGCCACCGCGACGTCCTCCGGGATGTTGAGCCCGAAAGCGTCGTCGTCCGACTGCGCGGCGACCGGCTCCGGCGCGTTGTCGAATCCGGCGCCGTATTCACCGGCGGCCCGGTCCATTTCTTCCTGGTTGGTGATGCCCATGTGTGCCTCCCGGCTCAGAAAAAAGCCGGTTTCCCGGCTTGCAATCCCCGTTCCCGGGGCGTTAAACCACAACAGGCAGGGATACCCTGCCGTCCTTGTCCGACAGCATCGCGTCCTTGAGGAACCGGCACTGCTGGCCGGCACCTTGGATCAACTCGACGCGCTCTTTGGTTGCGTCGATCAGCGCCATGCCGTAGTAGATCTCCATGGCGTCCAGCAAGCGGATCACCGCGTTGTAGGGCTCGGATCCACGGTATTGCCGCATCTCGCCAAGGAGGCGCATGGCCTCGACGGCCGCCTTGTCACTGTTGATCAACGCTCGCTCCTTGGGTCACGTTGGGCGTCTCGATTCCGGACTGCATCCCGGCGTCGCCCGTGCCAGGGCCCACGGTGGCCACCCGCGGCGCGGCGGAATCCGGTTGGTCATGCACCGGCATGCCGCCCATGCCCGGGGTCGGCGCCGGCGCGCCGGTCGGCTGAACGTCCGCCATGGACTGCTGGAGGTTTTCCTGGGGCGTCGCGTCCTGCCATCCGGCAGATCGCAGGATTTCGTCGGCCGCCGGCGCCACGACCGCATTGGTCGCCGCCACGCCGCCGGCCTGGGTCGCCGAATAGACCGCCGACACACGCTTGACGATGGCCGCCGCCAGCACGTCCGCCGTTCGGGCGATCGTCGCCTCCACCTCGGCGCCCAGTTTCCTGACCTTGCCCTCGAGTTCGGCCACCTGAAGCTCGGCGATGCGTTGCTGGAGGGCCGCCACCTGCTTCGCCTGGGGCGAGTTCGCCTCGTCATCGAGTTCCTGGTCGGTCTTGACGGTGTCGGACATATCCATGGCGTCCGTGACCTGTCGCCACAACCGCTCCCGCTTGAAGAAGCGCGCATCGGTCGGGTTGTTCGTGGCACCCGCCAGTTGCAGGGCCAGGTTGCCGCGCACCTCTTTGGCCACAAGGCTGGAGGCGCCCTCGACCACGACGTTGAAGTCGCCCTTGATGTGGTCCTTCTTGCTGAACTGCATGTTCCAGCGATAGAGCGCCGTGAAGACGCTCACCTGGATTCCCTCGTCGAACGCAGTGACCTGGTCCTTCATCATCACGTTCTGGTTGCCCACGAGTATGGACAGCCCGCCCAAGGTCGAAGCCGCGCCCTGCGTCGAACCGGGCATCCCGGCGTCGTACCTCGGGATATTGGTCGATTCGTCCATGTCCTGATCGACCACGCCGGCGATTGCCAGAAGTTGGTTGGTGTTGTTCGGCACCTCGACAACGCGCACCGCGGGCGCCTTGGCGTCCTCGCCCTTGCCGACCCTGGCGACCACCTTGAAGGGATACATCTCGTCGCCGCGCTCGGTCGGGTGCAGCAGCGAGTAGTTGATGTCGAAGATCGGGCCGGCCGAGTGGGCCGCATTGTCGAAGGTCATCCGCGTTGCCGCGTTGAGCGCCGTCTGGTCGTCGCGCATGACCGTGGCGATGCCCTCTCCGAAGATGCTCGTCTCGTCCTTGTCGAAGTAGTAGAGGTGGTAGGGCCAGGTCACCCCATCCATGGGTTGCAGCACCGCCTTGATCACCGTGCCATCTGGCAGCACCCAGACATTGGCGAATACCGTCTCGTGCAGCCTTGCGTCGGGCACGCTGGCGCCGCACTCGCGCAGCCTGGCCGCCTCGATCCATCCCCACCGCTCCAGCACCTCGTAGGTGCCGGTGTTGATGGTCTTGACCGTCTTCTGGTCGCCCATGATCTTCAGTTCCTCGTCGGTCGTGCGGTTCTCGCGCCGTCCGTCGGGGTTCTGGAGGATGTAGGCCGCCAGGGCGACGCCATTGAAGCTCTTGCGCCGCGACAATTCGACCATCTCCTGCTTGGTCATCAGGTGCCGCTCATAGACATAGCGGCAGCCGGCCAGGGCATTCGCGCTCATGTCCGGGTAGAAGCGCCAGAGGGGCACGAAGTCGAGGAACGGGATCACGTATCCCTCGGTCTTCAGCACCCACTTGCCCTTCGCGTCCTGGGTATAGACCGTGCGGAACCGCCGCTCGACCAGTGGCCCCTTGAGGATGCCCGTGCCGTAGAGGTGACCAGAGTGCAGCACCTTGCGGCAGGTGCCCTTGTAGTTCGAGCCGACCAGTTGGTCGTCGATCTCCGTGTCCATCCCCGCCGCCGCTTCGGCGCAGTGGGCCTGGATCACCTTGGCGGTTTCCTCGTAGGTCGGGGCCCGGCCGATGGCCATGGCCAGCGCCCGTTGCAGTTGCCGCTTGCGCTCCTGGGACACCGTCGGGACCGGCGTGGGTTCGACCTTCCAGTTCTTGCGCTTCGAGGCCGGGAACAACAAGTCGAGCATCCGCGCATTGGCCGTCCGCACCTTGGCCCGGGTCCGGCGGACGAAGTGCCTGGATCGCTTCGTCCCGATCAGCGCCTCCACTTCGGGATCGTAGATGCCCTTGAACTGCCGAAGATCACGCAGCCAGCGCGTCTCCACCTCCTGTCTGTCCTGCACCGCTTGGGAGAACTCGGCGAGGAATGCCGCGCCCAGTGGTTGCAGCGCCTCGGCAGTGGCACCGTCGTCGCGCATCATCTGCTCTGCCGCCCGCGCGAACTCCTGGTCCTGCGTCGTGTTGTTTTCCATGGATGATCCTCGAGAAGTTGTCGGCGCCCGCGCCAGGCGAGCCATTCCGTAGTCGCTCGGCTACGGCGAGCCCATTGCCTGGGCCTGGAGTAAGGCTTTCGCGTCACCGACTGCCGGGGTTTTTCCTTCCACGCCCACTCGCCGGCTTGGACGCCCCGCTGACGCGGGCGCAGATGATGGAGCGTCGCCGGGGAGTCGAACCCCGCGCGCAGGCTTGGAAGGCCCGCTGCCAAACCACTGGGCGGCGCAATCAGTAGCCGGCCCGCGAGGCCGGCTGATGTCCTGTCGATCGTTCGTTGATCCGCCGCTCCCGGTCCGCAGCCGACATCGGCGGCACGTCATAGGCGAATGTGAGGGCCAGCGCATCTCCCAGGTCAGGGGAGCGGATGCCCCGCTTGAGCATGTCCTCCTTCTTCTCGAGCAACTTGAGCCCGTTGGAGGTCTGCCGCACGCCAGGAGCCGACAGGTCCGCAGCCAGGGCCATGGACGGGGGCAGGCGCACCGGGAAATCGTTGAGCCACTGCTCCAGCTTCCACCACATCTCCGCTCGCAGGTTGGCGTAGGTGCTCTTGTCCGAGGGCTCCTGGGCCGAATTCACGCCGATCACCGGGACGTTCAGCTCGTGCAGCCGATCCACGATGCCGGATCCGATCCCGATCTTGTCCACCATCATCGCGTCGGGCTGGAACTCGTGCCAGAGGCCGACGAGGAGGCCGACCACTTCCATGGGGCTCTTGTTGTCGTGCGCCTCCACCCGCCAGCACACCCGGCCATGGCGGAACGCGATCGCCGTCCGGTCCTTGCCGACGCCCTCCGATGGGTCGCAGCCGATGATCAGCGAGCCGTATCGATCCC
>ERZ724522.1159-NODE-1159-length-14838-cov-28.766827_pt1 | contig 14838 bp, 23 predicted proteins | sample MGYA00376055_ERZ724522 | MGnify/ENA primary metagenome ERZ724522 (study PRJEB28724, sample SAMN07190884) | wastewater metagenome | isolation source: effluent of sewage treatment plant in Hong Hong | place: Hong Kong | collected 2016-03-17 ... | reverse complement strand
TGTTGATAATGAACCTGTCCGTTGCGAGAACGGTATAGTTCGCGGTTGCCGTCACAATGTCGGCAACCAAAGCCGCCGTCTGTAGTGCCGCGATATTCGCTGTCGCGGTCGTCAGTGTGCTTTCCGAAGCCGTCTGACGCTTGATAAGCTCGTTCGTGGCGTTGGCGCTCTTGCGGGTCCAATCAGGGCTATGCGATGAGACAACGGGGACATTGAGCGTCATCGCCGCACCCGATAGTCAATCGGCAGCACTAAGGTTTGGTCCGGCTCATTCCTTTTGAAATAATCAACCAAATCAACAGGCTGGTTGTAGCGCAGATTTGTCGGGGACGCCCAAAATACATAATTCCCGCTATTAGTTGGCGCCCACGTCCCACCATTCGCTTCGGGAGTGCTGTACATGCTTTCATTTGAGAAAGTCATATGGTTGGGCTTCTTAAACGTGTCAGGGAAATGCCCATTCCCGCCACGCCCCAAACCCGCAAGAAACGCGCCCTGCATATCGTAGTCGTTTGTATTGCGCTGGTATTCTGGCAACGACAAAAGCCATTTAGAATAAAGCTGGCGCTGCTTATCGCTCAGTGGCGTGTTGTAAAGCGCGCCAAACATGCCCATCAGCGCCGTCCCCCGACATCATATTCGGCCACAAAGCCTTGGCAGAAGTCCCAATCAGTTCCCTCGGCAATCGAGAGCGTCCATTTCGATGCCGTAGCAGCCACCCGGACAGGCATATCCCCCGACGCCTGCAACTGGTCGAACGTCTCTTCGCTCGCCGCGTCGCCAAGCCGTTGGCGGCTGTCAACGGTCAGCGAGAGCCCGTCAATCGCATCCGTGACAGGACGGATAAACCGCACCCGCGCAACCCTGCCGTACGCGAGTTGCAGCCGTGGCGTCGTAAACTCGGCAGCTACCGCAGGCCCGGACAGAACACCGAACGCGCCCGACGAAGACACCACCGTAAGCCTCGGAGAGCCGCCAGCGAAGCGAGCATCATCAAGGCTGTACGGAATGGAATCGATACTGCCATACAGGGCCGAAAGCGTTTCCAGAGACACGGCCTGCGAGAAGCTGTTGAATATAGCGGAAACAGAAAGTTCAACCGTGGACCAGCGATCCAGCGTCCAGTTGTAGACATACAATATCCCCGGCATTGCCCAGATTGCCAAGGTGCGCTCAGGGTCAACCGCCGCCCACATGTTCGCAAGGTCGGACGCCGAATAGCGGTCGCGGAACGTAGCGTCTATCCGCTCGACACCGATTTGCTTTACGTCCGTCCCGTCGCAGACACAAAAGCCACGGTCGGAGTAGAAGAACACCATGCGGCCAGCCTGGACGACACTGCCCTCAGCCGCGCAACCATAGTTGGTCGAGATGGCATCGAACTGCCACGGATAGGTGCTGTCCCCGGTGAACGACATCCGCACAATCTGGAACCGTTGCAGGATCAGGCCGTATTCACCACCGGCCAGCCCCATGATCTTGCCGCCTGCGTAAATCTGCTGGAACCCGCATAGCGAGGTGCCAACAGTCCAGCCTTCGGCATTGCCCTGCTGTGACCAGTAAACCTTGTTGTTTACGCCCCCTGCGCGCCCCAATACGACAAACTCGCGGACGGTCGTGCAGAAGTCCGCGCTGGGCGGGCTACCCCCGAGCGTCGTGGCCGTGTCCGCTACGATGTCATACTTGACCGGCGTTGAACCATAGGCCCCGACAATCAGGTCACCGAACTGGGTAAAGTCCCAGCGGGTGTTGACCGACAGGCTCGATATACGCGAAGCCCATACGCTCGATGAATAGGCGTAGAGCGACGTATCATCCCCGGCAATCAGCCTGATCGTGCCATCGGTGGCGATGAACGCCCCGCCGCCCTTGAACGTGCCCGTCAGCGCGCTCGCGAACTGCGAGAACGAGCCGACCGGACGGTAGCCATTGGCAGACGGGTAAGCGCCGCTTATCGCCTGCATAGCGTCGGTAAGATGGTCCGCATTGTCCGGTGCCAGTGGCCCGAACGTGATCTGTTTTTGCATCAGATAACGACGCTCGAACGCATTCGCAGCCCCGGCCCGATCCGGCGCTTGTTACCAATGTCGTTCAACTGCCCGTAGACCGCATCGACATACTGCCGCAGCATCGGGATACGCTCGTCATTCCACCCGAAAAACTCGGCATGGATCAGCGCCGCGTAGAGATACAGGTCGGCGTGCTTCTCACTAAGCCAATTCGATTGGTTGTCCGAAGACAGCGGCGTCAGGACGCGGTTGTAATCAACGATAATCGAGTAGGTGGAATCCGGCTCAGGGCCGAACACCAGTTCGCCGGCAATGATGGAATAGACCTGCGGCTGGCCGGTCGTCTGGACGGCCCATTGCTCACGGAGAACCTGTGGCGTCACATAGTCCAGCTTCGCGCGCGGGTCTGTGTCGAGATAAACCGACCGCACGGATTTGAAGTCGTCGGGAAGCGATACCGTTGAAGCTGTGGTGGTGGTCAGCCGGTCTTCACATTCCGGATTGAAAAGGACACGGTTAAATTCCGCTTCCGCAAGCCAGATGAAGCGCGGCGCGTGGCTTTCAAGTGTCGTGTCCTTCAAAGTGTACTGAATCGCGCTCACGAGTCCGTCATATGTCGAGATCGCATCAGGACTGCCGGGAATTGGGAGCGCGATAGTCATTATTCAACGCCTTCCATTTCGCGCGCGCGCTTTTCGAACTTGTCAAAAAGTTCTTTCTGGCGCTGCGCCCACTGTTCCTGATGCTTGACCGCCGTCGAGTTCCACATGATTGCTTCGTGGATATGGCCGACTTCCCAACTCAGGGCATGGTCGCAGTAAGCCTTGATTCCGGCCTTCTTGAGCTTGTTGAAGAAGTACACATCCTCCCCGATCTCGGACGTGCCGTTCTCGTGCGTGTCGAACTTGAACAGCGGAAGGAAGTTCTTCTCCCCATTCGCTTCCGCGTGAGCCTGCACTACGTCGATGCAGCGCATGTCCATGAGGCAAAGGCCGAGGCCGAGGTGATCTACTTCCTCGACTTCCCCATTCGCAGCCTTCTCCACAGTCGTGTAAACCAGATTCTTCTGGTCTTCATTCTCATCGCTCGTCACAATCTTTGCAGCCGTTGGAGCAGTCGGAATGATGCGCCGCGCATAGTTGCAGCCGACGATGGGCAGGTTGTGCGCCCACAGACGGGCCAGAGCATCCTTCGGGAAGGTGTGGTCCGCGTCCATGAACAGCAGGTAATCCGCGCCCCAGAAGGTCGCGTCGGCAATGATCTTGTGGCGCGATTGAAGAAGGTTCGACGTGGAAACCCAGAACACTTCAACGACACGATCCAGCGGATTGCCGTCTGCATCCGTGTAATTCGCAGTATGGAAGTGGTTGAGCATCTGAATAAGCGATGCCGTAAACTTCAACTTGGGATCGCCGTACACAGGAATCCCGATTGCAACCTTCAAGGTCTCAGCCACAAAATTCTCCCAGCTTGTTGATTAAAGTCTACCCTGCCACGTCCGGTAAATTGCGTTGGCGGGATCGTTGGCCCACCGCTTCCATGCCTTCGGATCGTGGAACCAGCCTTCGTTGAAAGCCTGATTCAGCACCGCTTCCGGGACATAGGCAGCGTGGCGGAAGTCCTTGCCCGGAGGCTCGTCAGCCATGATCTTGGCCGCCTGCATGATAGGCGTAACGTCCTGACGGGTTTCGACGTAGGTGCGGTCGTCTTCCTCATGATAAATGAGGACGCGGTTGCTATCCGCGACGACATCAAGCAGCGCTGACTTGCTCATCCGGTGATAGCCGCCAGCTTGTAGCCACTGACGCCCATGCCAGCTTTAAGCTTGAACTCGCGGACGGTCGCGGCGGGAACATAGAAACCGGCAGTCGCAGACGCGGTCGGGTTTGCACCCATCTTCACGTAATGCGCGGCGTCCACGCAGTAGACCTGCACAATCTCAGCTTCGATCGGGAACGCGGCAGACTGCGCAGACGTGCCCGAGGTAGTCACCGTCTCGGAGCCGATAATGTCATAAGCCACGCCCTTGGAAGCGCCGCCAAGGTAGGAAAGAATTAGAGTAGCCATGAAGCCGCCCCCAAAAGAAACGGGGCCAGCCCGAAAGCCAGCCCCGCAAGGTTAGTCGGAGGGAAGGACCGACTTAGTTCAAGTCTAGTTCAGGTCCGCTATGAGCGCATGAGCATCCGGCGCCCGCATCTCGAGGGTATATTCCGAGATGAGGTCGCGGGTGACAGCATCGCCGACGCGGCCAAGTTCCTGCGGCTCGAAAGCGCGGAGGAACGCAACAGCCACCTTGGACGTGTCCACAACCCAAGCGTCACGCGAACGCTGCGTGCGGTTCGGGACAACCTTAAGGTCTCCGAAGTCCGACGCATAGATAGACGCCGCGCCAAGGATCGTGTTGTTGTTCACGATCTGCTGCGAGGTCGAGCGGCCAGTGAAGCTCGAAATGAGCTGCTTCGAGTAGGGGCCGACCAGAATCAGCGACGGCTCGCCACCATCGGTGAAGGCGTCAAGAACCGCGTCCTTGATGAGCGCTTCCGTGATGTCACGCATACCGTTGGTCGCGTTGCCATCGGTAGCCGCATAGGTCGCGCCGGTCGAGTCAGCGCCGCCAGTGCCGCGCGAGCCATTGCCCGAGATCCACGAGTTGAACGAGCGCAGCTTGCGCGCGGTCGTGGTGTCACCAGCGACCTGACCCTGATTGCCGAGAAGAATCGCTTCCATGTCCTTGCGGAGGGCAAGCGACTTCTTCGACATCTGGTAGGCCAGCATGTCGTCGATGCCAGCCGGGTTGGTCGCGCGCTGCGTGCCGGTGACAGTCGCGTCACGCGAACTGATCTGGCAGTAGTTCTGCTTGCGAGCAGGGCTGGTCGAGGTGTTGCGGGTCAGCGCGTCACCTTCAAGGCGGGCGTTGGTCGTGCTGGTCGTGTCAATCGTGTCCAGCGACCACTCATGAAGAACCGCAGTCGCCTTCGCGCGCGGGACAGCCGACATGAACGGCGTGTCAACGGGCGAGATGCGATACACAGCGTCCGCGAGGTCTTCGCGGTTGGTCGTCACGTCATACGTGGCGAGGGCAGAAGTAACCTTCGTCATTTAATCACCTATCGGAAAAGATGTTTGAACACGGCAGCGCCAGCTTCAACGCTGCCCTCTCGTGCCAACCGTTCCGTTGCCTTGACGAACCTCGACCGCTCCACGGATTGACGAGATGCAATGCCGCCGGGCTTCACAGGTGGGGCTGCGGGCTTCGGTGCGGGCTTCTTGGCCTGCACGCGCTTCGCTGCCTCCTGCTGCCGGTCGTACTGCATCGCCTTCCACGCAAGGAGCAGTTCAGCCGAATTGGTAGGGCTGGAAGTAATCACATCTTCCGGGATGCCCACCGACACGGCGTAGGACAGAATCTCGTGAAGAATGGCATTCGACTTCTGCGGGTCCGTAATATCCGGAACAGCAGCAAGCAGGGCAGGGCGGGCAGTAGCCTCGATGGCGTTGTAACGCTCCATCATGGCTTGTTCGGCCTCACGGTCGCGCTGCGCTTCAATCTCTTGAAGCTGCGTCCGATACTCCGAAACTGCCTTCTGCGACTCTCGCCAGTTCTTCACACTGACCTGATATTCGTACTGGTGGAAATTCCCTTCCTGATCCACGAACGCATCCGGGTCAGGCTCGGGAAATTCGTACAGTCCGATAACAGCCTTAAGTTCGTTGGCGTAACGGTCACGATTGGTAGCCGCCTCTTGCACAAGCGCCTCATTGGCCTTGCGGATATTGGCGGCCTCTTGGAACTTGGCGTTTACCGCAGCGTCCCTCTGTCCCTCGCGCTCGGCAAGATATGCCTGCGTTTCGGGTGGCAGAGCGTCCCACTGTTCGGCTTGGTCCGCGCTCCATGACGAGGGCATGGGGACCGCTTCCGGCTGGGCCTCTTCGGCTGCCTCCACGTCCTCTGCTTGTTCGTCATCATCTACAGCCTCAGCCGGTTCCCCGGCGTCAGCTTCGATCTCTTCTTCTTCTTGCTCGTCTCCCCGAGCAAATCGCCCCTTCTCATCACGCTGGCGCGGAGTTTCGGGGTTCAGGAAACTTTTGAATGCATCCGACGCATTGTCGATTTGCGCGTCAACCGTTTCCGCTGCCGGGGTCGGCTGGGCGGTGTCAGACATTACCATTCCTTCGGTGGTGGTGGATTATCGAATCCGGCGGATTGCGGTCACAGGCTCGCCCGCCACAATCATGCTCATCTGCTGGCGAAGCATGTTCAGAATATGAACAGAGCGCCACAAATTGTCTCGTTCCCGCTCATCATGCGTGACCTTCCACGACTCGATGAAACGGGCCTCGATGTCGTCCAGACATTCCTTGATGACGCCATCCTCAAGCGCAGCGCGGAATATCGCGGCACGGCCTGCGCGCTGGTTGGCGTTCATTTGTCGAGCGCCCCGCCGGGACGGTTGCTGCTGATCTTGGCGTCGGCCTGCTTCATCGCAATTTCGTGCTGGCGATCCGCCTGCTCGCGCGCCAACTCAGCCTCAAGCGCCATCTTGCGTTCGGCCATCGCGGCTTCGAACTCAAACTTCTGCTGTGCCAGCGCGGCTTCCTGCGCAGCCTTGGCGCGCTCAAGTTCGAGCTTCGCGGTAGCCTCCTGCTCGGCAAGCTGAATCTTCAACTGGCCTTCGCGCTCGCGCATCTGCATGTCAGCGGCCTGCGCCTGCTGCTTCATTTGCATTTCGGCCTGCTTGGCCTGCATCTCGGCCTGCACCTTGACCATCTCCGGGTCAGGCTGCGGCTGCTGCGGAGGCTGCTGCGCCGGGTCTTTCAGGTAGTTGTCCACGTCCTTGACGCCAGCCGCAGACAGCTTGCGCTTGATGGCGTGATAGGCTTCCTCAGGGCCGACAAGAGCGCCGAACGGCGACTGTACAACCTCGGCAAGCGTCTGAATGACACTATCAGCCTGGGCAATCTGCTCCATCTTCGAGCCGACGCCCAAGCCGACCGAAATGCTCATATCCATCTCGGCATTCCACGAGCGCGGATCGATCGTCACCCACTCGTTGCGAAGGCGGATCATGCGTTCGCGCGGCTGGTGGTTGACCAGAAGCCGCAGCATCAGCCGGAACAGACGCTTCACGCCCGTCTCGGCAAAGATACGCGCAATCATCTCCGCGCGGCTGTTCTTGCCCGCGATAAGATCGGCTGCCTCAGTGGCAGACATCTGCCCGCCCTTGCGCAGAGCGTTTGTGTCCAGCCCCTGTCCGTTGCGCCCAATGCCGGTGCGCGCTTCCTGCTGATGCTCGGCATATTCGAGCATCGGGAACGACTTGTCCGCGACGAACGGAATAGCAAGCGGCACAATATGGCCGACCTGATTGGACACAACCACGCCGCCCGGCGCCGGGTCTGCCAGCGCGTCAATCGTCGCACCATCAGGCGTCAGCGCAGCAGCGCCAACCTCGATCTTGGGATTGTTCGCCAGATAGAGGTTGTCGAGCATCTGCCGCCACAGCACCGACGAAATGCGCTGCAAGTCGCGGGTCTGGTCAGCGAGCGAAAGCCCGTAGACCTTGTGCGGCATCGGGACCGGGCACAGCAAGGCGAACGGGTTGTCGTCCACCTCCATATTGATGAGAATTTCGGTATCGACGCGGACAATGCGGCGGCGCTCGGCAATGCCATCCCCGTCGAAGTCCACCAGAACATATTCGTCAATGACCGGGATGATGTCCCGCGAGCGGTCGTTGCCGATCCCGTTAGCAACCTTGCCCGATGCGAAATTCTCGTCCTGCGTGCGCGACAGGAAGCGCGGATCGAACGTCTCGTCGATGGTCGCAGCCGAAAGCCCGTCCACCACCTCCGGGTCAAGCCCCATGTCAATCAGGTCTGACCTGGTAATGTTCGTGGGCTTGTGCGCTACATATTCCGCCGATTCGATGTCGCGCGCATAGGGCGCAATCCGAAACTCTTCGGACGGAACAGTGACAATCTTGATGCGGCCATCAGCCTCGTGGCGCTTTACGTCGAGCGCGTAGAAGGCATCATCCTGATAAGGGCCGCCGATAATCTCATATTCTTCGCCAGCACCGGCAATCAGTTCCTCGACCTGCTGCGCGTCCAGCCCCTCCATACGGGTGATGGTTTCGCGCTCACTGTCTTCCCACCAGACCTTGACGATGCCCAGCTTCTCAAGAAGCGCCGCCTTGAACCAGTTGTGCAGCAGGATAAAGCCGGGATTGTCTACGTTCAGGACGTAGTTGACATATTCCGTTGCCTGCTTGGCCGGCTCCTCGTCCTCGGGATTGCGCGGCTCAAAAGCAACAGCATCCTCAATCGATACGAACGGCTTGAGAATGGCAGAAACGGCATTGTCGATGACGATGGCAACAGTGCGGTCTACAACCTGCGAGCGCCCAGCCTGCTCATCCCCGAACGGGCGGCCATAATAGTAATCGAGCGAAAGCGCCTGCTCGTCGGCAATCTCAGCGGTATAGTACCCAACCGCCTGCGCCTCGTGGGCAGCCAGCAGCGCCGCCAGTTCGTCGTCAGACATAGCTCCGCTGTCCGCAGAAACCTCCTGCGGTTCGGATTCCATGTCTGCCATGCTTATTCCTTGTAGGCCCTCAGGACGAACATGAAGTGTTCGCCGTCATCTTCCGCGTGCACGCAGCGAAGGTCGCCGCTCCAAAGCCAGCGGAAGTCGGTCATTGCCGTTGTGCCGATCTGCAATTCGTATTGCTCCTGCGACAGGAACGACAGCGAACCAGCGTTGATGATGCGTTTATGGCTGGGATCTCCCCATGCCCACATGCTCTTGTAACTTGGGCAGGTGGCGAACAAATGCCCGCCATCCTTCAATGCCCGCCATATCTCGTAGAAGTGCGCGAAGAACGATCTGTAATCGCCCTGCGTGCCCAGATGCTCCAACACCTCATAGGCGTGAACTTCATCGAATGCGTTGTCGTCCACCGGCCAAGGTGTTTCGTCCAGGTTGTGGACGATGTCAGCACCGCAGTTCGGGTCATGGTCTATCGTGACCAGCCCATCCCATGCGAGCTTGCCGAAGCCCATCTTCTTGATCCGACTGTTCCCGCAGCCGACCAGTAGCTCAGTCATACAACCCACTTCGTTGGACGGCGCGGTATCTGGATGCTTCCGATCTCGCGATGCCCCATTGCAAACATGCGGGCCGCATCAGCGTAGTGCGATGTCCAATCATGCAGCGGAGCGCGCTTGAACTCCTGCCGCTTGTCGTCCCATTCGCGGCGATACATGCGGAGGGCCTCAAGCCCTTCCTTGCACTTCTCGCGGTCAAACCAGCTTGTCGGGATAAGCATACGCAACGCCTGAATACCGTCTTCCACCGGCATCGCAGGAACTACCTTGATGTTACGGATGCCCAGCCCCCCAAGCACCTCGTAACGGCTCTTTCCGGTGCCCAACTCCCGGACTTCAACGTCATGCGGAAGGTAATGCGTGCCGTAGTTGTACGGGCGCTCCTTCAATTCCTTCGCATACCAATCAAGGCCGACGCCCTCCCCCTTGAGAACGTCAATCCACCGTGTTTCGCGACCAACAATCTGTACGAACCAGATGACCGTGCTGTCAGCGACCCCCAAGTCCCAAGCCGTGTGGACTTCGAGCCTCGGGTCGTAAGGAACGCCGGTTATGCGGCCAGCTTCCTCAGCGTCGTTCAACTCGCGCCCGTAATAGGCACCGCGCACCGCAGCCTCAAAGCTGCATTCATATTCCTGAGCGTACTCATCATCGCTCATCATCTTGCGAGCGTCGGCAAGCTCTTTCTGGTCAAGCAGCCCGGTTTCTGACGCCCTCAGTGAGAGCCGAAACCAATCGTCGTCATCCTCCGCCGCCACCCACAGCTTGTGGAACGTGTTCTTGCCCTTCGGCGTGCCGATGAAGATCGCCCACCCCTTGCGATCCGATAGCGCCGGGCGAATGACCTGCGTCCATACGGTCGGGTCCATGTCCCCGAACTCGTCCAGCACCGCGCCGTCCAGATAGATGCCGCGAAGCCGATCGGGATTGTCGGCACCGTAGATGCGGATGCGAGCACCACCCGGCAACTCCACCCACAATTCGCTTTCGTTGATCTTGACGCCGGGAATGAATGCGCTGTCCTGCTTGAGGTAGGACCACGCAATATCCTTGGCCTGGTTCAACTGCGGCGCGATATAAGCAAAGCGCGGATTGGGCTTATCACATGCACATGCGCGGCGGATCAGTTCGTTGACACATGCCACAGTCTTGCCAGCGCGGCGATGAGCAACGGCAATGCCCCAGCGGGCTTTCCGCTTGTGAAGCGGCTTGAACTGATCCCGAGGCCGATAGGTCGCCTCAAGGACAACCTCAGTCATCTAGCCCCGGATATTTCACGACGCCGACTTTCACCTCGACATCGAGATTCCCGTCATACGAAACGGATTGCTGATCCGGTACGACTTTCTTGATAAGTCCGAGTGCTGCCCTAACCTGCGGGCCAGATAGTTCTATCTTGCCTTCTACAAAGTCGCTCAAACGGTTAATGAGCATACTGGCTTTGATTTTCTCTCGTGTGCGCTCAAGATGCGAGAGATGTTTACGTGCAGCCATGTCATCCTCGTTTCTGCTCCCTCTCGGGTGGGCAGGCTCGGACGCTCAATTTAATTGAACGCGGTTAGCAGCCCTTCTTGCTGGGCTTCGGCTTTTCAGTCTTCGGCGGCTTGGGCTTCTTAGCCATGTTCATTTCGTCCCCCATGAATTAACCCGACGCTACAAGCTGCCCGTTCGCTGGGAGCGTCAGAACTACAGCGAGCGTCGGGACCGCGCCGTGACGCGGGTCTGGTTTACCGATCGGGATGATTTGGCGTGATTGGCCGATCCCTTGGCCGATCTCTTACCGAGCGGGAATAAGTAGTGGGCTAGGCCGACCGGGGAAGTCCCAATCCAAAACCTAGCCCACAACGACGGCACCCGCTACGCAGTGGCCGCCGACCATCCCGGCTGCAGAAGCAGAGCGGGAACCCAAAAGAAAAGCCCCACCGTTTCCGGCAGGGCGCAGCTATATCAATTATGGCCCCCATAGCACATTCCCGTTAAATGTGTCAAACCCTCACAATCTTCGCCACTGTGCAATCAAATCCCCGACGAACTGGACACACACAAGCGCGGCCTGTGTTGCCCGCCCATTGTCGTTAGCCCATCGGCTGCCAGCGGTTCCGCCCGGTTCATCCCAGCGGCATACCAGTTCGAATACCGCCCAATAGGGTGTGGGTATCATGCCCTTGAGCGCGTGAAGCTCGTCTAGCGCTTCCTGCTGTGCCCAGCCATTGCCACCGGGCATTCCGGGAATACACAACAGGTCAGCCACCAGCGGGCGCGATGTCTCAGCCTTGTTCCACAGTTCTTCGCAATACTCGATTGCGCGGGCTTGTGTGTCCGTCAGCAGGTGAAGCGTTTTCCAGCGCTCAACCGTAGTGACGTGGCGATTGCGGACGAGGGTGGATTTGCCCTCCTTGGCCTTGGCGTCGTCGCTCTCCCGGCGATAGTCTCCGTGATTTGCGGTGAAGCCGTTTACTGGCGGTTCAATTTCGCGCGGCGGTTTCTTCTTTGCTGCTTTGCGTGCCATCAATATTTCTCCCCTTCGACCACAACCTTGCCGAACGATACGCGGACCTCGACAATGCCGCAGCTCTCCCAACAGGCATGGTTCCGCTTCAAGGCGTCTACGGATGGGAATATGCGGTTTCCTTTTGACGCCGCGCCAAGCTCGTATTCCCAATCTATTGCGCACATGTATCCGATGACTGAGCCATCAGGTTCGGCGTTCATGGAATCCATGCTTACCCCCTTGCTTGCCAGTATTTGCCCTCAGGGCCGCAACCAGACTCATCAACCCGCTCTTCCTGCGCAGGCATCCCCAGCCGCTCTTCGATGATTGGCTCGCCGCCCCACACGTAATCTGGCGTCGTTATCGTCGGGCGATTGCACTCGTATGGCCTACCCTGCCTGTCTTTTGACAAGTTTTCGTTGATTTCCCTGAAATAGTCGGGGTCGAAATGCTCGCAGTCCTTGCAGAACTTGTCGGTCATTGCCCAATCTCCGCGACAAAGAACGCGCTGCCATCGTCAAGAACCGTGACGCCATTCCCGGTCAGATGGTCATGCATCGCCATCATCGCATTGGCGAACCATCCAATCATTGCGCCCTCGTCGAGGCCGCAGTCTGGGTTGCACTCCAGAAAGAACCTAGCCCAAGCTTGCGCGTCAGGATTTGTATGGATGCTCATGTCGTAGTCGGCCATTCCCCATCTCCCCTCTGACATCCCAGCCAATGTAAAGACCTATTGCTAGGCCGACGAAGTAGAACAGGGCGGTCATTCGGCGTCTTTCCAGAGCCATTTCTCTTTCAGCGCGCGCAGGTAAATTTCCTCAGCCTCGAACGCGACATCTCTGAGGAAGTCCATAACCGCAATCCCGCCCATTTCTTCCAGCTTCCGCAGGTCTGATGCGGACGGCTTACCTTCTTCGCCATTCCAGCGAAATGAGATTTTGATGCCATCGGTCATTGCAGCGTATCCGCGAAATTGCTGACATCAACCTTGCTGTAGTGTTCGGAGCAGCACGTGAAAATCTCCCAAAAAGAAGACTCCACTTCCTTCCTGTCCATCGACCTAGATTTGCTGAGATGCGCGGCGATGCTGCCAAGCAATTCCGCAAGCGCCATCCCGACCGTCCCGAGGTTCACAACGCCGGAATCGAGAATTGCCTGAGTGACTTTTTCGGAAACCGCACCGAAGTCGGCATCGAGCTTATCAAAATCAGCAATCGCGTTGCGCATAGCCTCTGCATAATCCATTATGCCCTCCACCCGTTCTTGACGCACAGGTCGTTGAGTTTCGTCGTGAGCTTGCCAATCTCGCTGGACAGGGCGGACAGGTCGGCGCGAAGTTTCGCGACCTCATCCGGCTCAGAAAGCGGCCCAAAGTCCTCTTCGCGAATTTTCTTCACGAACGCTTCGGCTACGCCAATTTCTGCGGCAACGGATTTATCGCTCCGACCATCCTTGTACCGCTTGGCCACATCGTCATAATAATCCTCAAGCGCGAAATAGATCAGGCGCTTTGCCTTCTTCGCAGCCTCAGACGTTGCTGCATCCTCAATAACTTTCTCTGCGGACATCTCTTCAGCCTCCACGAATTTCAGATTGTCGATAACAAGGCGCGGGCGCTTCGAACTGGCACAACTTGGGCACATTGGCCTACCGCCCGTGACCCACCCCTGCCTGTGAAAACGCGAACACACCGCCTCCGGGGGGAGACGGCGCGAATCTGTGATTGTCGATTTGGCACCGCACTGGGCGCAAATCAGGTTGAACGTATATCGGCTGCCTGTCATCGCCGCCTCCACACCTTGCCATTCGGATTTGGCAATGTTGCGCCAGCTACTCGTCTTCATTGCCAATCACTCCCTCCTGTCCACGAAGCGCGTTCGCTCCGCCTCCCATCTGGGCGCGTTATCCGCCGATCAACGAAATGCTCAATTTGCCCCTTGGCGTTCGTCCGCTCATTGACGAAATACGGGAGGCCAGACGCGGCCACCCATGCCATTGCGTTGAGCCTGTCACAGTGCAGGCGAAGGTTATCGATATACCCGCCGCCGCCAGTTGTCAGGCTGCCAGTGGAACGGATTGCCAGAGGATTATTCATTGTAATTCCCCTCAAGTATCTTTTGGAAATTGGCTTTCTTGAAAATCCAATCGAATGTGCAGCCCTTCCACCCGGTATCGCCGCGCAAAAAGGCGGATCGTCGGATGTTGCCAAAGACCTCTCGGAACTCGTCGAGCGAGTACCCGGCGATGCGGGCTTTCAGGAGCGTTCTGCGCTCAGGCGTCAGCTTCCGTATCTGAGGCTTTCCGAGTTCGGCGGCCAGTTCGTTGAAATGCTCAACGATGTGCTCTGGCTTCAAAACATCCTGATTTTCGTCTTCCGACGCCGCAGGTGGTTCGCCAGAACCACAAGAACCTTTAGGTTCTAATATATCTGTCTCTGTCTCTGTCTCTGTCTCTGTCTCTGTCTCTGGGGGCGTTTCTGTAACGGTTTCTGTAACGTTACACTTTGATGCCCTGTGTCTCTTGACGCGCTCAGCAGAACTGTCTGATTTGTATTGACGTTTCGCCCAGCCATGCGGTGCATAAAAGAATCCGTCCACCCCACCGTTATGCTTATCGATAAGCCCAGCGATAGACAGGCGTTCCAGCACCGTAACAACATCGTTTTCAGACAAGCGAAGCGAAAAAGCCACGTCTGCGATGCAGGGCAATTTGCCGTCATGGCGCGATGCGAGACACAGAAGGTTGACCCATGCCTTGAAGTCCACCGGGGGCAGCCGCTGCGCCTTCGGGTCGTCCAATAGCTCGTCATACATGCGGAACCAGCGGCTCATTCGATAATCCTCACATGCACGAAGCCGCGCTTTTCGGGATCGACGCTCCCGATTTGCACGGTCGGAATGAAGCGATGGTCGTTGACCTTGAGCGCGTCCGCGATGCCGTCGAGAAGGCTTTTGCAGGACGCCAGGAGGTTATCGGCATCATACCGGCGATGGCTCGGCGGGCAGAACGTCAGATGCACCCACACCTTATCGGAGTCGGGCATGTGCAGCCCTTCGGACAGTGCGAGAGCGTGCGCGTCGGCACGGTATTTCTTCACCGCACGGCTGCGCGCACCCCAATGCACGCGCGCGTTGGGCGAAAGTTCGCGAGGAGGCCAATACATCTTCACTCGGCTATCTTCCTGTAGAACGTGACATCCCAGTCATCCGGGTTGTCGCCCCATTGCCAG
>ERZ724522.1158-NODE-1158-length-14840-cov-5.032668_pt1 | contig 14840 bp, 35 predicted proteins | sample MGYA00376055_ERZ724522 | MGnify/ENA primary metagenome ERZ724522 (study PRJEB28724, sample SAMN07190884) | wastewater metagenome | isolation source: effluent of sewage treatment plant in Hong Hong | place: Hong Kong | collected 2016-03-17 ... | reverse complement strand
CTGTAATGTAAGCAACATCACCCTCAAGGGCTTCGGTGGTTGCATGCAGGTCAGCAGCACACGACACGGTTTTGCCCGAGCGACGTGAGCACACAGCAGTTTTAAACCGAGCAGGGTCCCGAATGAAGCTAACCTGCTTATCAAAGCAAAAGCTTTCGATGCTAAACTTGGGCCGCTCGGCTTCGGCCTTTGCGGCTTTAGCACGCTTGGCTAATTCGCGCTTGATGGCCGAGCTGCTCATCTTTAGGCCTGTTTAGCCTTTGACAGTTTGGGCTCGGCAGCTAAGTCTGTGCTGGTTTCTGCATCAGCGGGCACTGCATAAGCAATGTTGGCCGGAAAAATTAAAATGTCATCCTTGCCTAGTTCGTTGTTGATGCTGATGCGGGCAAATCCGGCTTTAGCATCATAGGCAATTTGCACGCCACGCATGCCTGGCTTGCCATCGCTGAAAAACAGTTCTTCTTTGCGGTTGAACTGCACGCTCTGATACACCTTAATTGCTTTTAACTTCATATAGCCTCCTAAGGCTTAATGCTTAATAAGTTTAGTTTGCGCACGATGGCGTCGTAGTTGCTAAAACTCGGCGCTTGATAAATACTTTTCTTGTCGTCTTCGGGAGCACGCATAAGCGGGCATTTGCTAAACACCAATGTTGCTTTGAAAAAGAAGAACTGCAGCTCTACGCGCTCTTTGGCGTCTATTAGGTCTTTGGTGCAATAAATGTCCACGATGCGGTCGGCGGCGCGGTAAGCAATAGACTGTTCGGCGTCCAGCCACAGCTCGTCTTTTACAAGCCCTTTGTAAATTTCGAGCTTCATTTGCATGCGACGAGCATTAATGTTTTCCATGTGGAGCACTAAGCGCTTGGCCATGCCTAGGCGGCGCTCTACTTCGCCATCCTCGAACTGGCCTTGAAAGCCACCGGAGGCTCTGTGAAACATGAGCATGCCGTTGTTGGTAATTAAGCGCTCGCCGGGCAGTGCTTCAACAATTGCCGAAGCCATGCTGGCACTGAAAATGCTGACTGTACGCAAGTTGGGCACGGTTTTGGCAAACTCAATGAACGCCTGCCCATCCACAATGCTGCCGCCAGGGCTGTCGAGCACCAGATAAATCGGCGTGGTGGCTTTGCCGCGAGCAACAACTGCTCGTACAAGCTCCAGCTGCGCTTTTTGCACACTGGCCTCGTCAACCACGCCTCGGAGCATGACAGTGTTAGTAGTGCTGAGTACGACTTTATCGCGCATGGGCACTTGAGCGGTTGCGGGCAGGGTTAAAAAGCAAAAAAGAGCGAAAACTAGTGAACGCATCAGGGCTCCGTGGCCGTAGTAGGCTGCTGGGGGGTTTGGGTGTTTGTGTTGTTTGTGGTTGGTGCCTGGGCAGCTACTTGCACCGCCGCTGCTTCAAGCATTTGCTCAAGCCTGCGCTTCATGTCCGAGTAAGCGTTGAGCAGCATTTGCAGGTCAAACATGGCTTTAGCGCACGCACGCACAAGCTCACGCTTGCTAAAATGGTTTAGGCGAGCTTTAAACTTGGCGACTTCGCGCACGATTTGCTGACGCTGCTCCGGCGTCAAGCCATCGGCAGTTTTATCAGCAACAGTTTCTTTTGTTTCAGTTTGCATACAGGCCCTTTGGGTTAAAATAGTTCGTCAACAATTTGCAGGTTTTTACATTCGGTAGCAGTGAGGTGCGCAGAATTAGCGGTCAGCTCGGCCCACAGCGCTTTTGGCACGCCGGTAAACTGCTCCAGCAAGTCAATCCATTGAAGCTCCTCACGCTCAAGCTGCTTTACTTCGCGCTTAACTTTGGTGAGCGGGCCAGCAAAACGGTCGGAGGCGTCGTGTATCATGAACCACGCATACTTGCTCATTAAGCGGCGCTCGCCTGCGGCAAAAATCAATGTGGCAGCGCTCATAATCTGCCCATAGCCAACGGTATGGATGGGGCACGGGCTTGCATGAAGGCGACCGACAATGGCCAGTGCGTCTTGCGTGTTACCGCCTATGGAGCTGACTTCGACCAGCACAGGTGCTTCATCACTCTCAAGCTCTAATTCGCTCAAGCGATTGCAAAGCTCGGAAAACATGTTGTGGTCTACTTCGCCAGTCAGCACAATTCGGCGCTCTGTGACGGGCACAATTGGCTTAGGCTTAAAAGGCACTAGGTTCATTCAGCCTCCGCGCTAACGTCAGCTTGGGTGCCATCAGTTTGCAGTTGGGCTTTGACTTGTTTACCAAGCCCGTAGGCGGCGTAAGCTAAATAAGGATTGTAGATGCACGGGTATTTGCCCTCGATGTGTTTTATAACTTGGGTGCGGTGAGTGCAAAAAAACGGTCGGTCAAGTGCGACGCCTGCTTGTTGCAGCAAAAGCTTTGAAAGCCCCAGTAGGCGGTACGGCTCTTTAACATACACGTAATGTACGACTGGTTGGCCCTCTATGCTTTCGTGGGCAATATAACCAAAAATCTGGGAGTGGTCGGCCGCGTTCACGCACACGGTGATTGTTGCTGTTTGGCACAGCCCCTCGACGAGCACGTGGTGCTGAGCATAGTAAACCGGGTTTGAAATGCCCAAAGCAGCAAAAGCCTTGCGGTGGCTTTTGAGCCACGAATTGAAAATAAAATTTACGTCTTCTTGGCAGGCTGGCCTGAAAGCCAAGGTAGACTTTAAAAACTGCTCAGCCTTGTAGGCATCCTCGGCCTTTTTGGCACTACCAGGCCCATAGTTAATAGGCTCTAACGGCTTTTTTACCTTTACGACTTCGGGCTCAGTTTTGTTTACCGACGGCTTCGAGTCCATCCACGGCTCCATCAAATTTGATTACAATGTCTACGAGCAGCTTTATGTCCGGTGCTGACCCTGGCGGCAGCTGCATGGCCACCTCATAAGGCAAATCACATATAATACGCACCGATTTATTATGCGTTAAGGCAGTTTGCACAGCCTCCTCGACAATCATGTAGACTTCGTGGGCGGCTTGCACGTACCGTCGCTGCACTTCAGGAGCTTGTGTGCGGTCTGAAGCACTCATTCTGCACCCGGAGGCGTTTTAGGGGTTTTGGGCACCATAGCCTTGATGGCCGGTGCCAGTGCATCCAAAGCTTTTAGTTGCGCGATTAGTTGCACCTTAGAAGCTTGGAGGGCCTCTAGCTGGGCTTCAATGGCGCCTAATTGCCTGCAAATCGCGTCTACTTTGCTCTGGATTAAATTTTGAGCGTCCATGCTCACGGGCATCCTTGCTTTTACGGAAACCAACAGATACGCAAATCCAGTATAGCAGTTTTGGAGCGCCGCGCAAGCAATTTTTGTGCCAAAACTTCAAAAATATATGAAAGTTACTACATAAGATGTAACTATAGGAAAATTAAGCGGATATTAACAGGACCATAGCCGTTCATGTCATAATATTCTTGGGCCAGGTGCTCAATTATGTCGCGCTCAGAGGCCCTAAAGGCGGCTACTTCATAGCTGGTCAGCTTGTAGTATTTTTCGTAGCCGTCAGCAAAAATCAGCCGAAATTCCAGCCAGTTTTGTTGCGGTATGCTGCTAAAAACCATCACGCGAGTATCGACTGTGGGCATGTTAGGGCTGTACAAACTCACGGCTGTTTAGCCTCCAGCTTGCTGAATTCAGCTTTGAAGGCTGCCAGTTCGTCGGGCGGCAAACTGCCCATGAGATGCCGTAGAAGCTCCAAGGTGCCCATGTCGTCAAACTTCGCTTGCTTCTCACGCTCCCGACTTTCTTTGCTCAGCTCAACCAGTGCTTTGATGTAGCCAGTCAACACTCGGGCTTCGGCAAGCGTGAGTGACTTGTTGAGTTGCTTTGTCTTCATTTGAAACCGGACCAGTTCGGACTGAAGTATGCTCAGAGCTTGCTCCAACATGCCGTCAACCGGCGCCATGACAAGCACGTTGGCTTTGTCAAGCTGTGGGGCTGTCAGGCTTGGTCGGTTAGTGGGCTGCAGGCTGGGCACAATGCGTTTGGCTGGTTTAGGTGCATCTTGCATACTTATGCTCCTTTGTCTGATTACTCATCTAGCGGCTCTATGTGCGGTCGGCTGGGCAGTTCGATGCTAATGGCGAGTCCGTTTTTGGCAGCGAAGGAATGATAGGCTTGCAATACACGCGCAACCATTTGCAGCTGGGGGTCTATGGCGGGCAATGGTGCTTCAGACTTAAAGCGCTCCAAGGCGTCATTAAAGATGTAGCGGAGGTCGGTTATGTCCAACGTAACTTTCATGCCTAAAACTCCTTAAGGGTAAATTGCACGCTTGATTGCTCGGCTCCAACTGCTACCGTCACGGCCAGCAGGCGGGACCGCTCAAATTTCCAGGTATGGCGCACCTCACGTTTAGCGGATGCTAGCGCGATAACATATAAGCCTAAATAATTTTTGTTTATACGGGACAGCGCCCGGCGTTCGGCGGCCTTGAGCCGGGGCCGTAAGTCCGTTTCAAGCACGAAGGCGGTAAAGGCTGGGCGGCAAGCTCGGGCGTATTCAGGCCCCTGAGCATTGGCGGGCAGGCAAAGTGCACTTAAAAGCAGGGCCTCCATTAGCCCGCCTCTTGCGCTTTACGTAAAGCAATAACCGCCTGGACAGCGGCTCGGGTTTCTTCAGGTGTAAGTTTATCGCCTCGGACCACGTTACAAGTGGTGCAACAGGGGACAACGTTATCTGGCTCATAACCTTTGGAATTGTCTAGCCGGTCCAATCCTCCGCCTGTTGTTACGCGACTAAAAAAACCATCACAATAGTTACAATTTGCCGTTGCCAAAGGGATGTATTGCTCAAGCGTAATAGTCCACTTCAATCCCCTACGTTTCGCCGCTGACCTCGCACGGGTGAAGCGAATCTGCGGATTATTGCGCCTGCTTTTGTTACGATAGGCCTTTATGGCCGTAGCATTTTTGGCACGCTGAATTTTATTTTTTTCAAGCATGCAAAGTCTGCACGCGGCCGTTCGTCCGCCAACGCCGCCAACTTTGCGGTAAAAGCTGCGAGAGTTTTTGGTCTTTAAACATACCGTGCAAGTTTTTCGCATTTACTTTAACACCTTTACAAGCAAATGCTCAATGTCAGCTCTGGGTATGGCGTATCCCACAGTGGTGTACCTTTTATTTTGAATATACTTAGGCCTTAGTGCGTTGATTTTTTCTTGCGCTTCTATGTAAGCAATAAGGTCAGTAACAAGATAAACAAATGCCACGCGGTCTTGCGCATACATGTATGCGTAGTACTTTGCTCCGCGCCCAAAGCTCTGAAACGGCCCTCCGGGTCTAAGCCTCTCAAGGTCAGACCAGCGCTCCAAAAACACATTGCCAGTGGAGGCCATAGGATACTGGTCGCTTTTCAACTCCCAAGCGTTACCGTCTTCATCTAAGTAGTCGGCCGCGTTGCCATCAAGTTTAGTAAGCCCTGGCCGCAGCTTCATAAAGATTTCTTCGCCCGCCTTGCCTTTGGCTAAGCTGGATTTCCAACCGTATTTGCTCAGAAAAGCCCCCGCCCTCTGTTGCACCTTTAGCTGTACGGAAAGCGGTGCATTTGTAAATTATGCACTGTGTCGGCTTGAAGGTGCAAGTTTTTTAAGCACAAAAATTAGAATGCACGGCGGGCTATAGGGGTGCTGCTACGCCAAGGGCGCAATACCGCTCAATGCCTGAAGCACAGCCATTTTGCGCCGGGCCTCCATGGCTGCTTGTGCCTGTCTTTTGGCTACTTCAAGTAGGGGGGCGTCGCCGGGTGGGGCTTCGGCCTTCATGCCTTCGTCGGCTTTTTTGCCTGCTCCGGCTAGCGCTTGCCCAAAGGCCTGGCGACGTTTTCGCTCCTCTTCAGCTGAGGAGTGCAGGGCCCCGGCATCAAGAGTGTTAGCAGGAGCATCAAAACTGTCCATCATGTACTGGCGCATGTTGATGCTGGGTTGTTTTTCGTGCTTACTTGGGCGGCAATGTTAAGGTTGCGTTAAGATGCTAGCGGAGCCAGTCGGGCAGTCCTTTGAGCCGTAGCACGGCCGCCACTCTAGGCACCTCGGAGCTTGTAAAGCAAAACAGGGTTTCTGAGTTAGCAAAGCTGACCCCAGGCCCATATCGGCCCAAAAGCAGATTAAGCTTACCGGCCAGGCGGGAGTTATAAGCCACTACAGCAAACCTGCCCGGCCCCCGCCAATGGAGGCTATAAACCCCCTTTTTGCTGATTTCGGGTACGGCAGGTGCCATGTCCGGCTTTGCGCGTGTTTTAGAAGCTCGAATGCCCATAGGACCCCCTTATATTGCAGCTGAGACCCTTAGAATTCTGACCCCAGCCCGGTTGTTTGCGCTAATAAAGCCCGTTAGCTTAAAACGCACTTGCCAATGCCTGAAAAGGGCGCAAAATCCGGTTTGAGGCTTCAGTGGGCCGCAAGCTTGAGCCGCCCTTAGGCACAATCAGGTCTAGGTCCCGCGAGTTTAATTCGCTTCGGCCGTCTTCGGCATATTGCAGCCTATGCATGCCATCGTCCAGCTGCACATACACGAGATAGGGCATGCGTGCCGTGCTGACATAAGCAAAAACCGTGGCCCGGTGGCCGCCTAAGGTCCGATATTGTCCGCCGATAGTTAACATTTTAGCATCCTCCCGCCCTTTAAGGGCCTATGCACATTAAGCCCAAAAGGGCCTGTATGCATTAAAGCTTAGCAAGGCATCTGGACGCATTGCAATATTTTCTTGCACTCTGTGCCATTTTGATGCAACAATACGCGTAGGGCGTTCTGCCCGGTCAAAAGCAGCACAGCGCAACACCTAAAGCAATAAAGACGAAAACAGGATGTTAAAGTCAAAAAAGCCTAAGGCAGCCAAGAAGCGCACTAAGCCTGGTAGCCGTGTTAAGAAACCGTTAAGGTGCAAGCCTAAAGCCAGCAAGCCTAGGGGCAAACGAGGCCCGTACAAGCCACGCCTAAGCAAAAAAGCCCTCAAGGCGGCTGGGTTGCCAATACCGCTGTCAATGCAGCTCCAAGGTAGCACGTACAAGGCGCAGCGGCGCGAGATTGGTAAGATGACGGCCGAATGGTACAAGCGCTTAGCCGACGAGGGCATGGAGGACATTGAGTGGCTGGATGCTGAGACTGGTTACGGGCAAAACACGCCGCACTTGAAGCGCCACGACGCGGGCAAAATGAAGCACGCCCGGCCTGCCAGCTTCGAGTTTTACCGCCTTTGTGCAGCCTACTTGCAACACAACGTCTGGACCGCCACCGGCCACCTGGCAGGCGACAAGCTGATTTGGGCCTTGTACACTGATGGAGTAACGTATCGCAAAATCCGGGCCGAGGTTAGCAAGAAACACGGCCGCAAATCGCTGTTCTACGTTCACATGCGAATTCATGCTTTGCGAGCGCTGATGTATGCTTGGCATCGTGAGCACCCCGAAGGCTTGTTGCGCCCTGAGCTTGAGGATGCTTATGTGCAAGAGGTGTTATTGCGGGAGCCGGAGCCTGTACCCAGTGACGCTTAAGGCACCAGCTGCATCACAATCTCAACCAGGCTTGAGTCGCCACATCGATACACGGTTTGCGCATAGCCTTGGCACGTGGTTGTCAGTCGATAGCTGTAAGTACCGTTGAGGTGCGCACAAGCCCCTACAAAGCTCTGTAGCTCAAATGTGGCAGCGCCTTGCCAAGTCTGCAGCCGACCAGCGCAACCATTACCGCCGCCACCTGTCTTATCGTCTATCACTATGGGCTCATTGGCTGGATATGCCAAATGCTGCGTATAGAGCACCAAATCCGTAGTCTCATAATCTTGCTCCGTAAGCTTGGTGCGGTCATAGGCTCCTGGGTCCGACGGCGAGCTACTGCCACCTGAGCTACCGCACCCGGCCAGTAGCACTATCACGGCCCATGCCAGTATGGCGACCAACGCGACTTTTAATGGCTCTTTAATGTCTTGGCTCATTCGCCCCGCCCTTCGGCTTTGGCGATTGCGGCGTCGATAAGCGCCTGAATCGAAACGCCGCCAACCTTAAGGTCACGAACGCCGTCAGTCTTGGCCACGGCCCTCAGCGCCTCAAGCATCTCCGGCGCCGCCGCGATGAGACGGGCGTTAGACATTTCCTCCTGTTCGCTTAGTGCGAAAGCACTCAACTCAAGTTCGACCCTTTGAGGGCCTACAATCTTAGCGAGACTCGGAAACTGTTCGCACTGTTCAACCGTCCAAGGCCCCGGCGTGTGTTTTAGTTCACTTTGCTTTGCTTTGCTCATAGCCCCTCCAGGCTTATTACTTATCGGTCGTTCGGTCAAATTTGTTTAGCGCTTTAGCCTTACTCGGCACAACGATACTCCGCTTCGCCGATGAAGTAGTCTTGCACTTCGTCGGCAATCTCGCGCATAACGCCAGCTGAAAGCTGCTCGGGCGGCAATTTATAACCGTGCTTTTGGCTTTGCACGGACTCAACATACCAGTCAGTGCTATCCCGTGCATTGATAAGCACGTTGGCGCGGCCGATATATGGCCCAAAGTCCACTGTGGCTTCAACTGTAAAAAGACGTACTTTCATGTGCCCTCCACGGCATCCTGCGGCTAAGCAGGCATTAACTAGCATCAGAATACAACGCACAGCAACAAAATGCAAGGCCAAAAGCAGACTGTTGCATTACGAAGCAATAAAGACAAGAAAGCCTAAGCGCTGTAAGGCAGAAAGCTGGTGGCTGTTTAGCTTTGAAACACGTACAACTTTGGGTTGGCCGCGCAGCCAGGTTACTTTAGCCATTTGACACCTCCAATTCTTTAGTACGCTGTTGAATACGAAAAAGCTTAAAATCGATTTCATTAAGCAATTGATTTACCTCAAAAGTTACATCTGCAGCTTGCATTTTTAATATAGCGCTTCTAAGCAGATTTAATTCACGACTGCTAAGTTGGACTTCTAAGCCGTCAGGTAAAGTTACTTTTACTACATTCATGTGGCCCTCCAAGGCTTCTGTTGCTTACAATACTCTTATCGGCCGAACGCGTCAAGACTTTAGGCCCCAACGCATCTTTTTTTATTAACTCCCTCGCTTCATTTTTATTGCTTATGAATGTTGCCCGCACGCCGCTATAAGCCCGCCAGCCTGAGGGGCCCTTAGACGTAGCTTACTATGCACAAAACTTTTGAGACGCGCCTGAAGCCAAATGCGTGCGTCCAGTGGGCATGCCCGCATTTTTATTTTGTGGCAACCTTAGCAATGCCCATGCCCAACGCACTCAGAGCCAGTGGAGGCCCTAAAAAGTTATACAGCTTTCCGGCGCACGTATAAGGCCTAGGGGCCGTGCAACATTTTCGCAACAGTGCCTCAAACTGAGATTGGCTTGGCAGCGTAGCCATTGCGCCTAATCTGGGCTCCAAGGGGCACTTCGAAGGCAGGCGGATAGCATGCTACGCCTTAGGGCCTTCGGCGGCTACGGCCTTAACCGGCCCTTAACATGCCACCAACAGCCCATAAAAGCACAGACCCAGCCCGTGCGAGGCAGCAATAGGGGTGTTGAGGCAATAGGGCTTTGGGCTTTTGGGTGCCTGTGGCTGCAGCAAGCGGGCCGAAACATGCACTTAGAAGCAAAAATCGTGCCAACTTGGGGACTGCAGGGCATTTTAATACACGAAAAAGGCAAATCGAAGTTTTTTTCGGGCCGGAATGTGCCGAAATGAGACGCGGGCTATTTTGCGCACTTAGCGGCACCCTAGCCGGGCCTGGCCTTCAGCTGCCATGGGGGCTTGTTTGGGCCTAGTGTAAGTTTTGTGTAAGTTTGTGCCATATTGAAGCACTTTGGCGCATTGCATTGCACTTTAACGCGCTTCGTTGTATTCTAAGCCTAGTTAGCAAATGGAGGCTAAAATGAAACGCGAAATCGTAGCAATGTTTGTGGGCGGTGCCGGGCTGGAGTACAGCACGTTTTTGACTGTTGACGGCGAAGACACACCAGTTATCGTTACTGGCTTTGTGTCTGTAGACTCCCGTGGCTGTTATAACCCGGAGTTAAGCACAATTTACACCGACGACGGCCGGGACACTGAAATTGCCCACAGCCGCGTTGCACTGCATGAATTGGCCACCGCCCGCCAAGAGCTGCTGGCCGTGTTTAGCAGTTTGATTGACTATGACTATGCTGAGTATTGCTCGGTGGCTGCACATGCAGACGCCGAAGCACGGGCTTTTGCTGCACACGAGTAATGCATTTGGGCTGAATGCAATCGGGGGGTTTATGCGACTGATGCTATTTTTGCTTTTGGTGGCTTCGGAGGCTGTGGTGCCTGCAGAGCCGTGTGTATGCAACACGTCGGCCTGCAAGCAGCAGCAGGCCATTCGAGCTATCCAGGGCAAGCTGGAGCAGTATTACAAGCAACTGCCCAAGCGGCGCCAAAAGCCGCCACCGGCCCAGCTCGCGCCAAAGCTACATCGGGCTTGGCAGGAGCATAGGGTGCACCCTGAAGCGGTCATGCGTTTGATTGCTGTTGAAAGCAATTTTAATGCACTAGCCATCAACCACCGCACAGCTGATTACGGGCTCATGCAGATAAATGCTCGCACTGCTAAAGCACTCAATATACACAAAAACTGTTTAATGCAGTGGGAGTGCAACCTCCAGGCGGGCATAGCCATCATGGCGTACATGCAGAAGCGTGGCAATTTGTGCCGTTACAATGTCGGGGTGCGGCCATTGGTCGGTAAGCGCCTCAGCATCTGCAATGCATACAATCGTAAACTAGCTTCAATTAATTTATAGGCCACGGTGCCTAAGGAGTATTTATGTACAAAATAGCAGTGCTTTTGGCCGTGTTGGCTGTGTTTGCATCGGGGGCCGTTGGCTGTCAACGGGCTAAGCATGTAGTGCGCGTGGCACCAGGGCAGCAACCGGGCAATCCCGAGGCCGAAGCGCTTGTGGAGCAAATCCGGCTACAGCGTGCTGAATTGGCCCGCATTCGCGCAGACATTAAGGCAATTGAAGTGCAAATAGATGAGGTGCACGAAGAAATTTCAAGTATCCAGAGGCTGCCAGGTTGTGCACGCTCTGATGGCAAGCCGAGCAAGTGTAGCACTGCAGCGCTGGAGGGCATTCGCATGGACCTAGAGGATGAGCTTGCGGAGCTTCATGAGCAACTACGCATTGAAGGTCAACGGCTTGATGAGCTGTTGGCTGCGCTGATGCAAATTAATGACTAAGGCTTAAACCAACGATTGCCTGAGCGCGGCGGCCTGATTTGTACATGCAGCCAGGTCGGGGTCGCGTCTGGGTGCTCTGCCCACAGCTCAACCTCCACCAACACTTTTTCGTTTTTGAGGCACCATTGTTTCATTTTGCCAGCCGGGTCATGCAGGTCCACTGCACAGCCTTTGAGGTGCATAGAGCCCATGGGCACCTTAAGCTCCGGTAGACCTCGTTTGGCACGCTTAGCATTAATTTCGCGGTAGATGCGCTGATGCTCCTCAAGCGTTCGAATGCCCGAAGTTACAACTATGTGCTCTTTGTGCCCGTCGGCTTTGTAGGCGAGCAACAGCCGATTAACTTTTTCGAGCAGCTCGCGGGCGTTGGAGCGCACGTCAGCAGGCAAGGTTTCTGGGTCCACGCCGGGTTTTAGCAAGTCTTTTAGGCTTAACATGCCTATGTAGGCACGTTTTAGGCATACTAGTAAGTAATACGTTTATATTTATTTGGAGTATAGGTCGCACATGTAAGCATCGATGCGCGGCTCGCCGGGGTAGCTCCACCAACGTCTAAAGGCATCACGTGGCCGGGTAGTCAAATAAATACGGTAGGCAAGTTTACTAATAAGCGTAGGATGCACGCGATTGCCCAGGTCGTGTTTTAGAGCACTGTTTCGTTGGTCTTGTGAGCCGGGTTTTAGTAAATGAAGCACAGCCCGAAGCAAACCGTGCACGTCGCAGGCCCATAACAGCGGGCGGAGTAGCTGCCAACCGGAGCTGCCGTGCTGCAGCAGCCCACGCAGGCAAACTGCCCAAATGTCTGGGCCTAGCACGTCTGACATTTTGCGCTTATGAGCATTAAACTCGTAGTTGGGCACCGGGTTATTAGCAAACAAAAAGCATTTGGTGCTCATTACGCCTATGAGGTGCCAAAATAACTTAGCATCGTGGCGCACGGCGCAGCACAGCACTGGCGTCAGCAGGTCACGAGAGCAACGGCCGGGCTTACCATACCATCGGCTTTCGTCTGGGCTGCGCCGGGGCCAGCCGTCGGCACTGAATAGCAGGGAGTCGCAGTGCTCAGCGTATAGCTCATTGGGTGCGCAGTACAAAATTGTGTAAGCGTTGTGGCCAGTGTCACCGCCGTCCAATGTGCCGTCGCGAAGCATGAAGTGGGGCAGCTGCCAAACCGGGTCCAGGTTCAACGGATTTGAAGCATCAGAAGCAAATGGGTCCAGCATGCTCATTGTAGCTCGACCTCAAAGCATTGTGAGGCATCGGCCGTTAGCACATAGGCGCCCGGAGCACTGATAAACCCGGAGGCCTGGAGGCGTTGTAGATGCTTTGAAAAATCTAGCGTCAGTGTTGGGCCATCGCGATGCACCAGCTTGCCGACCACGAGCAAGTCCATGCGGCCGTCGGTCACAGGTTGCAACATAAGGCTGAGGATGCACTCATACAGCATTTTTGCTCTCCGCGACCTTATCAGCACTGGCTGCTTGAATTGCGTTATATTCACGCAACTTGAGCTTAAACACCATGCGGTCTTCTGGCTCCAGCCACGCGATGAAACGATTAACAGCTTCATTAGACAACTCAATGCCCAACCTAAAGCCCAATTTGGCACCTTGGCGTGCACCCATTTCGTACAGCACGACTCCGAGCCCGATTGCAGCTATTAGCGCTAGTATTGCACTGCCGGTCATTGGAGCACCAAAGCTAAAGAGTAGAACCAAAGTATGCCTGCGAGCAGCGTGCTAAACAAAATTAGTGCTACTAAACTGCCTAGCACAAAATCAGACCCCTTACGCATAAAACTCCCATGCCTCTTAGGGCTTTAAATGCCCGAGTACTTGCAGTGTGTACCTAGCGACCGACAACGAGTAAAATTCGGACTCGCGCTGGGCCAGGTCCACTAATGCTTGAAGCTGCTCAATGGCAAACTGCAGGTCAGTCTGAAGCTTGTCAGGCCGGGCTAAAAAACCAGCAATATAGTCTTCGGCCGCCAACAGCTTTGCCTCTGTGCTCTTATGTGGCACACCAGCTACATACTCACGGGCTGCTAGCTCTGCTTGAGCAACTGTTGCATCCGCCATTAGGCCTCCAGCCGCTTTCGCAAAAGCACCGAAAGCACGAAGGCATTAATCAGCACCGGAGCTGTACCCATCATGATTGTAAAGCCAAGCAGGCTCTGCAGGGCTTGCACCAGTGTGCGGCCGTCTAGCCACGCCATGAAGGGCAGCAGTACGACTGCAAATCCCGCCAGTGTGCAGGCGAAACCGACGGCTGCAAATAACGCAAAATTACGCACGTAAGCCTCCTTAGGCATTGCGTTGCAATATAACGCATACAGTCATTGTATGCTAAAGCACCAGCGCACATCAAGCCAATTTGCATTTTGAAGCAGGTTTTTTGGAGGCGGCGGCCATTGGCAATCCAGAGCCTGTAGGGCAATTCGGTGCAGTTGGGCGTCTGAATGCGTTTGGGTGCTTTGCAAGCCTGATGTTGCTCCAGAGGCACTAAGGAGCAGCTGGATGCACGACGTGCCTTTATAGGGTAAGCGAGCCTTGGCCAGTATTCGCACTCTGTCGGCAGTCTGGCGGCGCCAGACAGGCTCCACTATGCCACGCACCCGGTTCAAGTAATTGGTGGCAGACAGCTGCTGGTTAAGCGTGCCTTCGAACGGCTCTGTGTTGCTTAGGCGAGCCGATGTAGCCACAGGTACGACGGGCCGGGCCTTGCCACTTGAGCGTACTTTGGCCCCTGGAGCTGCTGCTCTATATGCTGCTATGAATGCAACATTGGTGCTGGGTGCTGCCAGTTGAGCTTGGTCATGCCAGCCAAGGCTTAATGTTGCCCACACGGCCAGATGAAGCAGCGGGCTTGCACAAAAAGGCCGTAGGCTCACTGGCGCCCTTCGAGGATGCGCTTGACCTTTTCTTTAACGATTTCATACGTTGCGTCCCCCTCAACATAGTAAAGCGCCAGTTCGAGCGCCCGCTTGTGCCGGTCGAGTTCCACTTGCAATCTATCGCGCTCCAAAATCACCGGATTTACTTTTCGACCAGTGAGCTTTAGCCGCTCAACCTCGGCGCGGAGTTTGGCGTTTTCGGCCAATGCCTGAATGAGCTGTTCGGCAATCGGCACTTCTTTAATCTCAGCGACTTCAACTTTTCTGCCGTAGTTTATGCTCGGGCAGTCACACGGAAACCCTAAGCTCCCGCACATTTGGCATTGTTTCACTTTCGGCCCTCCCGCCAGGCTCTTAGCGCCGCTTGCGCTTTTTGTATTCGAGGCTTAATGCCGCACTTATCGCACCTGAAAAAGTCCATCGTGGTGTTTGGTTCCATGTCGTGATTCTCGCAAGGGTACTCGGCATCAATGTCAGCCAAGCCCTCATGTAAGATTTGAGCGAGCCTATCCCGCTCTTTGCGCGCTTGCTCTAGCTCTCGTTCGGACTGCATAAACTTATCCAGATGGCGATTGCCGCGCTCACATTCTGATTCCCACATTCCTTTGTATCGCTCTAGCTGCTCGGCGAGTTGGCTGTAGGCGCTGACTTCGATAAACTCGGTGAAGTTGTCCCAATAGCTCGGGTCAAGTTCGTAGCTTTTGAACGGAGGCTTATGTACACCACAAGACTCATTGGAGCCCACACGGACTCTATCTAACTGCTGGTTATAAA
>ERZ724522.1157-NODE-1157-length-14842-cov-4.147562_pt1 | contig 14842 bp, 26 predicted proteins | sample MGYA00376055_ERZ724522 | MGnify/ENA primary metagenome ERZ724522 (study PRJEB28724, sample SAMN07190884) | wastewater metagenome | isolation source: effluent of sewage treatment plant in Hong Hong | place: Hong Kong | collected 2016-03-17 ... | reverse complement strand
CTACCTCTCCTCCTTCTTCTAGGAGGAGAGATAACTTTGCTTGGCAATATTCTTTGGTATGGTTGATACCAAACATTTCTCTATTTAATTCTAATAAGTCATTAAATAGAGCTTCAAATTCAACAGAATTTTCATTAATCTTTTTCATCAGCCGTATCCTGAAGTTCCTCAAGATTTTCTTTATTCATTTCTTCTACTAAACTTTTTAGAATATCTGTAAAAATAACACCAACAATATTAGCTAAGTCAGCATCTTTCTCCAAATCAGGTAAATTGTTGGTATGAACAATTTGGTAGCTAAATTCAAATCGACTGTCACCATTTTCTTCCGTTTCGACAACTTTGGCATTTTCAAAATCAACTGTAAAAATAACACCGGCGTACTTACCAGCAACATCAGTTAATACAATAGCTAATTCCTTTTTTTCATTCTTTACAAATTTATAGAGCTTTCTCATATCATAATCATAACCATCTGTTAAATTACTCATTATCATTATCTCCAACTTCTTCTATAGAATCTGAATCTGAACCACCACCATATTGAAATTGTTTACCAATTACATCATCAATTTTATCAAGAACGTCTTTTGTCCAAAACTTTTCTGGATCAGCTAGAATGTTTTTCTTAAATGCTTTCGTTCCATCATAAAATTCATATTGCTTACCAACTAACTTAATTAAACCATATTCTTCTGCTAATTCAAGTAGTCCATAATAACGATCTAAACCATGTTTGTAGGAAATTTTCGTTTTAACTTCCATATTTTCTTTGGTTAAACGACCTTTTGCAATTTTTGCTGTTATAATTGAACCAACAATATCACCATCAGAAGTTTTATCTTTTGACTTGCTTAATGTAATAATGCTGGAAGACATATATTCTGGACCACGACCACCACCTTGTTTCTTTTGTGGAAAATAAGATCCAATAACATCATAAACGTGGTTAGTAACCAACATAGGCATATTTACTTTACCAAGCTTTTGTGTTAATACTCGAAACATCTTTTTAATTTCAGGTGGTCGAGTCATGTCTTTTGTAGTTTTACCTTCCTCAGAATCATTCATTTCCTTTTCGGTTGAAAGATTTCCTAAAGAATCTAAAATTAACATTGTGGGTGGTCTTTCATCAGCAGGGATATCAGCATACATTGTTGCTAATTTTGTTGCCTGGTGAGTTACTTCCTGTACAGTTGTTACAGGATACTTAACTAATCTGGATGTATCAACACCAATTTTCTTTAATGAATCTTTCATCCATGTTGGAGCATTTTCTGATTCAAATACAAATGCCATACCATTTGGATATTGCTTCTGAAACTCTTTCAGCATTGCAATGATAAAGAAAGATTTTCCTGTTGCAGATTCACCAGCGAATACTGTAATAAAGTTATCTGGGTGACCTTTCCATACAGATCCAGTTAATAGCAAATTTAACGTATATGATCCAGTATCAAAAAAATTAAACTTATCTTCATTGTCTTCTACTAAAGAAGCATATGAATTACCAGATTCAGATAATAGTTTTGTTAGATATTTATCGTTAAAAACACTTAATGAGGAGTTACTATTTGAAGACTTTTTTGTTCTCATATACTACTATTATATCACTTTTGTTTAAAAGATGCAATCATATTTTTTGCTAACTGAATAGCATTTTGTTTTGTGAATCCAGGATTCTCCAATACTTTTTCCAAAATTCTAGTTTTAATTTCGGATATTTGTCTACCGACAGCACCTAATTCGGCAATTTCATTACCGTCTAATAAAGACTTTGTATTTAAAATAGATGGTAAATCCCAAGTTTTAATTCTTTCACGAATTTTATCAATTTGTTTTGGCATAACGTGATTGTCTGCATGAGAAATATTATCCGCGTGAATTAAAGATAGAAGTGGTTCTAATTTATCTGAAACACGATAAATTAGTTTTCGTAAAGTTTTATCCTTCAAGGCTTCCGCTTCAGGACCACCACCCTTTAAATCCATATGGTATTTAACAATAGTGGCAACTTTCTCAATATCTTCATTTGAATACTTCAAACGTCTCATAATTTCAGATGCAATTTTGGCACCAACATCAGCATGACCAATAAATTGAATCTTACCATTATTGTCTGTTTTTGTTGCATATTTTCCAATATCATGGAATAATGCAGCCAACCTGATAGAAATTTCAGGTGGTGTATTATCCAATACATTCAGAGTATGCATAAAAGCATCGTGCTTATGGTAAGCATTTTGTTGTAGGCCTACTAATTTCTGAAGTTCTGGTAAAATTACAGATAGTATACCAGTCAATTCAAACATTCGAATAGCTCTAGATGGCTTTTCGATCAAGAGAATTTTCTTTAGCTCGTCTTGAATTCTTTCAGCAGAAATAGTTTTTAACTTGGATGCGTTATTTTTAATTGCACGAATAACACTAAGCGGTAAATCAAAATTATACTTGAAGGCAAAACGAATAGCTCTTAAAATTCTAAGAGGATCTTCGCCACCACTCCAATCAGCATCACTTGTTGTTTTGATAATTTTTTTATTTAAATCTTCAATAGATCGACCAGTTAAATCTTTTACTTCACCACTTGATAAATTTTTAAATAACGCATTGATTGTAAAATCTCTACGCATTGCATCGTCATGTAAAGTACCAGCACTAACTAATGGTTTTCTTGATCCTGGAATATATTGTTCTTTTCTTGGAGCAACAAACTCAACATCAAAAGATCCACCACTCTTTAGTTTCAAAGAAATTTTAGCGGTACCAAATCTAGGAAATAATACAGGATTTGAATTCTCTTTATAAATTCCTAATTTTTGTGCAATAAATATAGCAGCGTTAATACCACCATCAATTCCTTCACCATCAACAACCAAATCCACATCTTTGCTGGGTTTTCCAAGTAGCGTGTCGCGAACATATCCACCAACAAGAAAAATTTTGTTTTCATATTTTGTGCCTTTAATTGCATCAGCCAATATATTAATGGCTTCTTCTGCTTGAGCCGCTTCCATTAGCATATGTTCTTTTAATGTTAATCGTTTCATATTAATATATTTATCTAACCATGCCTTTGAATATATACATTCTTCAATCCAACTTTAGCGGCTGTTTGAATCATATTTTTAGTTCCTACAGAATTTGGCATTAAAATAGCTATCAATGCATCAGCATATTCTGCCATTTCTCTATTTCGAATAGGACCAGCGGCTCTGCCAAATTTAGACCAATTTGCAGGAAATTCTTTTACTGGGATATTATTTTCAATAGCCCATTGTCTTCCTAAAATATCAACACCTCTACACATACCACATACAACTTCTGTAATATGGAACCTAGACTTAACAATGGCACTTTTGACAATATCCATATTGTCAATATTTCTATCACCAGCAATGATAACTTTCATATTACTATTATACTACATATGGTGATGAATGTAAATAGTAGAATCTTTCTAAATACTTGGTTTTCGCTGTTTGTCTATCCCAAACACCAGGGTACCCACAATGTCTAGAATATATCATTGACATTTTTACATAAGCTTCTTTGTTATTCTCCATAATTTCTCTTGCCCATGTAGCATCGTGGTTCATAAAATGCATTGCTTCATATACCAACGACATATTATCAGCTAATTTAATTTCTGGAGTAAACTCTTCTGTACAAGAAACACCAAATTTCTTATATACTTGTTGGATAAAATTTGTAGACAGTCTACGAAATTCTTCAAAACCAGGTAAATATTTTACAGGTCTCGGTAAATCGACAAAATATGCTTCCTCAGCATCATGTAGTAATCCATGTAATTGAGATTCTTTACTTTCAGGAAAATAAGAAACCATAACGCAATGTTGCGCAACACTCATTGATTCCTTTAAATGTCCATTAAATCTCATAATACCAGACAACGCATGAGCAATATCCATAATGTCAATATCTTCTGGATTTGGATCTAATAAATTAATCTTTTTACCGGTATACGTTCCAGCAAATCCAGAAGAACATGTTACAAACTTCTTTTCGTTAGTCATAACTAATAAACTCCATTAAACTAGCTTGTCTTTTTGGTGACCACTTAATAGCATTTAAAATAATCATTAGTGGATCTATAAATGTTTTATTAAATTGTGCATCAAAATCAATATATTTTCTAAACTCAACATCATCAAATTCTTTAGGTAAAGTATCGATGAATGAAATAACTTTTGAATATGCTGGATTAGGTTCCTTTAGAGCAATAAACTTAATCTTTTCTCCTTCTTTAATCAAAGGATATTTTTTATCTAAATTCAAGGATTTCAGCAATTTGTTATACGCCAACGCACCTCTGACATGATATGGGCATCCTTGAATCGGATTACCTTTTTCATCAGAAAACTTTTCTATACCATTAACACCTCTCGGTGAAGCAATATCTTCGATAGGTAGAGTTGGATATAGGTTCTCAAACTCTTCAATTAAATCTATTAAATCATCTTCTGTTTTGGTAAAAATGTAGTTAATTGAATCCTTTAATTTTGTACGACATGCTTTTGGTGTAGAAGATTTAATTGCTTCCATACCCATAATTTTTAATTTGGGTTTTTCATAACGAACACCTTCAGTATCCCAAACATTCATCATGTAATGCTTTTTTGAAGTCCAGACACTCTTATCTGTAAGAACATCTCTAACCATCTTAATATGTTTATCCATACCATTTAGTTTATCTAATGATACAGTATCACAAATATTATCAATAACTGGTTGTAACTGTTGCTTACAAATCTTATCCAATAAATCAATGATCGAATTAGTATTATCAAATTTAGACTTATCTTTAACAATAACACTCAGTAGAGGTTCCAAGTTAATATATACTGAATCTGTATCACAATATACAACATAATCAATATTAGTTGTATTCATAATCTTATTCATATATACATTAACATGCTTTTCGATAAACTGGATAATATATTGACCTGTCATCGTGACAGCAATAGCATTATCAACATCAAAATATCTAAAATATTCGTTACCAATGGCACCATATAACGAATTCATTGCAATCTTAACTGCTTTTTGTTTCAAATCATACTTTGAAACTTTATTAACTAATTCCTTCTTTGAAGCTTCATCATGACAATGTGCCAACTCATTCTTAGCTGTATTCGCTAACTTCTTATATCCCATTCTCTCATCAAACATTGATTCGATCAATCGGCTATAAAATGATTTTTGATCTTTTGTATAATATACACCATTGACTGATAAAGTTAAATTGCTTTCTTTTGCATAATTGATATTACTTACATATGCAGAGGTTTCTTTCAAAAAATCATCAACAGACAAATCAACTTTATAATTCTTTGTTTCAATACCGATATTTAATAGTTTAATAATAGATGGATACAGTGAAGCAACATCTTCCGAAACAACCCACTTATAAAATCCTGGTTTAGGTTCTTTTACATATGCTCCAACATAAGCTTCATTTTTCTCATGAGTTTCCTTTAAAGGTACTACAATACCTTCTTTCTTGAGAATATTGAAGATTTTAATATCCCACATTCTTACTTGTGAGAGAACATCAATATAATTTACCTTGGCTTTATATGCCATGTAAATTGTTAACTCCAATAACTGCATCTTATTATCAAGGAGTTCAATAATTTCAACGTCTCTAATATTATATGCTATGAAAGAATAAAAATCTTTTTCATACAATTCTTGTAATGTTGAAGAGTAGGCATCTTTACCAATACCTAATTCTAATTCTGAAATATAACCAAGTCTATAGCTTTCTCGTGGATCATTGACAAATTTCTTATAGATTTGCATATAGTCAATGATTGACAATCCAGCAATATCAAATACTCTTACATCATTACCCATCCAACTAATCGAATTAGGCTTAACGATATTCCATATACTTAACTGCTTTGCTCTTTCTAGACCCAACAGATTTATAATTCTTTGAATTAAATATGGAATATCGAACATTCGAATATTCCATCCAGTAATAACATCAAAATCAGACTTTCGCCAATATTTAATTAACTTATCTAATAAATTCTCTTCATCTTTACATTGAACAAAATTAATATTCCAATTTCGGTCACTATATTGTTCTTTCCATTCTGCTTCATTAAAGTTTTGGTTATAATGGAATACTGTATAATTTTTGTGGTTAAAATCTTTTATAGTTACAGTTAAAATTGGATACAAGGCTTCGTCTGGTTCAGGGAAACCATCTTTAGACTCTACCTCAATATCGATATTACCAATATTAAGTTGACTCATATCGAATTCAATATCTTGAGGATATTCTTCAGAAATAAATGCATATTCCCAAGAAGTCATACCATAAATGCCAATATTTGAGTATGAACTGACAAAATCTCTAGCTTCGCGGATAGAATCAAATTTAACAGATTCTACAGCATTACCAGATAGAGATTTAATGTGGGATGGGTTCAATGATGCATCAACATATAATGTAGGTTGGTATTGAAACTTAAATTTCTGCCTTGTATTACCATCTATCTCTTTATAGTAAATCGTATTGCCCTGGCAATAGACATTTGTGTAAAATTTTTGATTGCTCATCTCTTACTATTTTAGCAGATAACTTAAAGGATTTCAATATATTTGTTAGGGATTGTACTTTGTAGCCTTGCTTTTCCAACGAAATAATATATTGAAACTGAGAAACATTTGGTAGAAACTTTACTTTGTCATGCAGGTGCCCACAAATATACTTAATATTTGTGGTTGGTTCCCAATACAAATTTAACATTTCATCTTTTTCTACACCATATTATGGTTTGTGTTGAAAAATCAAATGATATTGTTGGTAATCCATTTCAAATTTATCACAAGAAAAATCCCAACCATGGTCCATATACCATTCATTACATTTCTTGTCATGGTTACCACGAACTAATATTTTTCTACCTGGTGCAGTCTTAATATACTTTTCGTGTATTTCATTTTCATTTGCACGAAACGAAACATCACCTAAATGTATTAACGTGTCTTCTTTTTTGACAACATCACACCAATTTTGAAAAATAAGTTCTTCAAAGTTTTCTGGTCGACCACACAAATTTACCATATTCCTATGGCCATAATGAGTGTCACTTATTACATAAATCATATTCTATCTATTTCAATTCACCTTTCCATAAAGCAACTTCAGCTTTTCTTCGCGCAACTAAACCAGGCAATTCTTTACCACCAGATTTTGTCCATTTTTTAAATTCATCTGGTGCTTTATTTAATTGATTAGCATTAATAACTTTTAGTAATGTAGAAGATATAAATGCTCCAATACCAACATTATAAGCAAAACTCACAACAGCATCAAATTGGTGCTGTTCTAATTTTACCTTTATAACACTGTTTAGTGTATTTTCTACCGTATGTAAAAAATTAATGAGTAAATTACTAGCTTCTTCTTCTGTAATACCAGATTTATATTTTTCTACTTCTGAAGGAGTTAATCTTTGACCATATCCAATTGCAGGATGACCCTGATCGTCATAAATCTTATTAACAAATCCTTCTGCTTTCTTAATTAATGCTAATCCCAATTCTCCAGTTTTCATGTCCAGAGGTACCTTCTTATTTTTACAAGACGACACAACATTTCGGTGTCTTCTTGGTAATATGTTTCATCCATTTCTGTAATCAAAGCATAATATTTTTTTGATGTATATATTCCAAAATCAGAATTATATACACAATCAAAGTCTAATGCTGAATATTTATCTTCCGGTAAAACTCGATTCGGTCTTTCTTTTGTCCACCAAAAGTATAAATATTGAACTTCTGATATCCAATCACATGATTGATTATTTTCTTTATAGGTATCAGCTAATTTTCTTAAATACTCTATACCCTTTAACTCATCTGTATAGTTGGTATCACCTTCAGGTGAGTATATGCTTTCAAACATATGCGCGCCTTCGATTTCTACAAATTCTTTCAATAAAGAAAACATACCATATAACATACGAATATCAATATCATAATACTGATATTCATCCAATTCAGTTTCGATTAAATGGTATCTTTTCTTTGTATATCTGATACTCTTGACAATATTTTTAAAGAATGATTTAATATCCATATTCTAATAATCCTGGGTAATTCCTTATTAGGAGAAATGTTGCCGAGAAAACAATTACCCAGGCCTCTCGGCTCACACAACACCACTACTATTCAATAGCAATAGTTTTTGGCTTCATACTTTCTGGTAGAATATTAACTAAGTCAATCGTTAATATACCATTTTCCAACTTAGATTTATTAACTACAACAGTTTCCATTAACTTGAAAACTAGTCTGAATTTACGCATTGCAATACCGCGGTGCCAGTAATATGGCTTACCGCGCATAGAATCCTTATATTGAGTATTGTTGGAATTACGTCTAGTATTGTCAGTATCTACTTCATTTTCAAAGTTAGATTCTACAACTAACTTACCATCTTTAACAACAACACTTAACTGATTCTTATCAAATCCAGAAACAGCTACTTCAATCTTGAATGTATTATTGTCTAATTGGACAATATTATATGGTGGATATGATCCATTTCTTTCTGTATCATCCAATAGCATATTGCTATTAAGACCAATAAATTGTCTATTGAAGTAGTCTGATGGTAAATCGATTCTCATATGTTTTCTCCTTTTTAAGCAAGAATTAAATTTGAGTCCCCGAAGGCAACTCAAAAGTATTTATACAACAAAACTATTACTATTTTTAATCGGCACAAAATTTACAGCAATAAAACTAACAGGATGTTTTAGTTTTATCTTATAAACAGCTACAAATTTATTATTATCTGGTGTGATTGCCGGAATAGAATTTCTACTTTTAGGTAGAAACTTTGACGTAAATGCGGAAAAAGGTATACCAAAAAATAATGATAAAATATTTCGTCTATTCATATTTTATTGTCCAGTTGAACCTAAACCACTCTTTCTATCTGATTTCAATACTGGATTTGTTTCAGAAAGTTGGAATTCCCAACGATGATCTTTTACCAATTCTCCTTGTGCAATACGATCACCATGTTTAACAACAAAATCAACATCCGATAAATTTGTTAACATTACAAAAGTTTCTTCTGGATAATCACTGTCAATAATTCCTTCAGAATTAGCTAACATAATACCATACTTTAAAGCCATACCAGAACGGACATGTAATCTAAAAGAATGTGTTGCTGGTAATCCAAAAATAAAACCAGTTGGAATCAAAACTCTATATCGAGGTGGTATAGAAATAAATTTTATATTTTGATGTTCTAAAATTAACAAATCATCAATAAAATTACCAGGATTATATGCTTTACACTTCATAGATTTTATTGATCTAAGGCAAGCATGAACATCAAAACAAGCGGATCTATCGGTAGCATATGTTGGAATAATTGCATCCGGATTAGTCTTATAAAGTAAAATAGGATTCATATAGTTATATTATAACAGTTTCAATTTATCAATGCAAATTTATTTTCTGGCTCCAAAATAAATTAGAGCACCCGATGCACCATAATTAAATATTCTATCATACCACTTTGGCTTTGTAATTCGGTCAATATTTGCTGTTATATTAGCAAAATTAGGAGCAATTTGGTTTGAAAATATGCCTGTTGCAACAACAATATTTTCTGCAACATATGGTACCTTTGAGTCTACAGTTTTCATTGTTGTTGATACTTCTCTAGCAGAATTTCTAATAGCTATTAGTGTATCGGTAGATAATCCTTGAATACATAACGCGTTATTTTCACAATCTGTTACAGTATCAAACCTAGATGCAACTTGTTTTGGTAGCTGATTATAAGTATCTAATAAAGTAACTGTACTATCTCTAATTGGTATAATATCACTTCTAACCAAATCTATCTTGGATACTAAATTTTCTCTTGTTGTCTTTACTTCATCAAATAAACCAAGTCTTGTTTGTTTAACTTCTGAAAACAATCTCTTTTCAATAGAACCAATTCTATTATCTAATGTCGAAACTGTTGTGTTGACTGTTGTATCTAGTTTTGAAATATTAGAAGTTAGTTCTAGCCTTGTTTTTTCTATCTCTAAACGATATGCTGTTATTTCGGTATTTACTTTTAAAATCAAAAAACTTAAAAATATAAAAAATGCGGAAATACTCAACAAACGAATAACTTCACAAATATTAACTATGATTGAAAGGATTGATTGCTTCATATAACTTTTCACCTAATAATTCAACCAACAATCTTGAGGAGGATTTTGGTGAAAACATATTAATAGGTATTCCATCTTTATCATATAAAATTAAATATGGTACTTCTCTAATACTATAAGCTTGTATAATTTCGGTTTCTGCATCAGAATCAACATAACAAAATTGGATTAACTGAGGATTAAAAGACTTACCTAAATCTCTTAACAAATCAAATATTTCCATTGATCGCTTGTGAGTTTTTACTAAAAATAAAACAACAGTATATGTAATACCATTAGAAATTTCTTTATCAAAACTTGTGTAATCTAATTTTTTAAGTACCATATCATCTATTATTTAGATGATTTTTGTTTTGCTTTCAGTTTCTCTAATTGCTTTTCCCGCAATTCGCGTTCTTTTTTAAGCTGTTCTTCTGGTACTACAATGTAGATAAAATCTGTCTCATCTTCATTATATTCTAATCCAAGTTCCCAAGTATATCGTCCGCCAATTTCTCCATTTTCTAACTTAACCCAAACACCAATACACATAAAAGAATTAGACTGTTCACCACCACGAATAACTAAACCATTATCAAACGTTACTCCTACAATTTCTACGTTTGTAAAAGTTATAGAGTCAAATACCTTTTCACCAACATTTGGTAGAACAATTCTCATTTTACACCATTCCTATAGATATACTTTGACAATTCAATTATAACAGCATAGATAAAAGAAGCAACTACAATCAATAACATAACAATTGCAAATTGGTTATTTGTTTCTATAAAATACATCACAACATTTTTAAATACTTGAATAAACTTAGTAAACAATATTCCAAAAGCAACAAAAATGGTTATCAGATAAAATGATGTAAACCAAAATTTTAAAAAGTCTTTCATTTTACTTTATCACTTTTCTTATAGTCTGTTATATAGAATCCAGAACCTTTAAATTGTAAATTTGGAATTGATATTTTCTTTATCATCAAATCATCACAATTAGAACATGTCGGATAACATGTTTCGTTCATACCATGTTTAATAACAACCTCAAATTTACAAGATGGACAAACATAATCGTATCTAGGCATATTACTTTAATAGGTAAGCAACTGTGCCGGTAATACCGGCAGCAAAAAACCAATAACAAGCTTGTCGATATTCTTTATAGTACAAATATACTATACAAGCAAGTATACATGTAACAAACTGTAAAGAAGGAAAAATCTTTACAATAAAATCTTTATTTAAAAAATTCATAGTTCGAAAACAAATTTACAAAACTTAAAAATACATGTTGCTATAAAGGATAGCACAACAATCTTTATTGCTAAAACACAAAACGAATAACCATTTGAGTTTAAGTATACCATCATTTCACTGCAACTAGTGTATATAGAATTACCAAAATAGCTAATAAGCCAGAAAGAAGAAAATATAATAACAATATAAAACCAACATTTTAGAAAACTCACAACTTATATCTCCTCGATCTTTCTTTCCAATAACTATCAGGAAACAAAACTTTAAATAACAAAGCAGCACTACCTAAAATAATAAAACCAATAACTAGAACCAATAGAGCAAATTCAATTAACGTCATAATCTTCATCACCAAAATATTCATACATATCTAATTCATCTTGTGCTGAATAAATACGTTTACGTTCACCATAATGCCTATTTCCTTGGCACCAAGGACAACTACCGTGGTTTCTACAAGAGTAATCTATTGACTTAGATTTGCGGTATTCTTCCCGCCATTCTTTATCACCACTCTTATCTGTTCGTTTATTAAATACTTTTCTCATATCCAAGCGTTACTTATATACCAAAGACATAAAGACTTATCGGAATACTTACCATGAAATTCTGTACATTGTTCATTAATAATGTAATCTGGTTTTGGAAAATAAAAAGGAGCTTTAGTGAAATTTAAAGGTCTCCAATCTCCATCTTCAATATCATAATTTTCTGTAGTATTCATGAAATTTGTTGTTAACAAATATCGAATATTGCTTCTTTTAAAATTGTGCAATGCTTTAAATATGTTCAAATATCTAAGATGCACAAAGCAATCTCTACATATTAACAATTTCGCATCAGGTAACTTTGTTTCTGTAATGTCACCAAGCAAAAAATTAATATTTTTTCCACCGTATTTGGATTGGTTACTTTCGACTATCTCAGGAACAATATCTACACCAAAATATGTTATATCATCGGTGTCAATAACATGTTTCATCCAATTAAAATCTCCACAAGGAGCATCAACTATAGATGAAATTCTATATTGTTCTATAAAATATGATAGTTGGTTGCGTAGTTCCTTTGTTTGTTCTAACGTCGATCCGGTACCAGAAACAGATTCCTTATTTCCCCATAAGTTATTCTGATAGATATACTTAAATCTATCTTCAATATTCAATTTTGATAAAGTTTCTTTATTATCTTTGAAATACTTCAATGATATTTTATTGCTTCTATCGTACATATTATTAATAATGAGCGTATATTAAAATTTTCTTTTTGTAGAGTGATATACAGTAAGCTTGGAAGAATTGTTGGAATATAGTATTATCATTAACGACTGCATTTTCTGGATTATCCCAACACTCATATGGTACCGATATAGTTTTCCATGGAGTAGTCACTCCATGAGGATCCGGGGTAAAATAAAAATCCTCCACTCTTTCAATGAGTACAGGAGTATCATCCGGCAAATCTTTTACCTGTTGTGCAGATAGAAAATTCCTTAAATCTTTCAGTGTCAAATAATTCGTATTTGATTCGATATTTTCCATATGGTTGGCAGGGGCCCTGGGATTCGAACCCAGAATAAAGGAGTCAAAGTCCTTTGTGATAACCATTTCACTAAACCCCTATGGAGCGGGTAACCGGACTCGAACCGGTACCTTTTGGGTGGAAGCCAAACATGCTGCCATTAAACACCATACCCGCTAGTGGTGTGCTAGGAGAGAATCGAACTCTCTTCTACTGGTTCACAGCCAGGCGTCTTAACCAATGGACCACAAGCACCACAATTCTAATTCGCTACAGACAAAACAGCATGAGCAAAATCCGAATCTCTCCGAATATAGCTCGACTGGAAAGCTGCCGCTTGATATGCATAAGAAATTGCGTTCTTAATAGCCTTCATGCGTCCAAGCTTCTTAACAAAGTTATCCTTAGGATGGCAAATCGATTCACCATACGCTACAGACGACATAACAGGCTTACCGTTTTCCATTCCATGGACTCGATAAATGGTAGCGCAAGTTACTCGCCTAGGAGTATTGTCACCAAATGCATTTGTATCAATTTCATAATTGATCTTAATAGCATACTTGGTCTTAATTTCAGGATTACTCAAACTTTCCGCATAGTCAAAATAAATCATAACTTTCCTCTTTCAATATATAGTCACTTTCAGCAGTTGTTGAAAACCACATTTCTACTGAAATTCCAAGTTCTCAACAACTGCTCTCAATTTCTCACTACTATACTAGTATAGCAAACACACCATCAACAGTCAAGAATTCCAAGATTAAAGTTTTTTAACTTTGAAAAACGGTTACATAACTTTCATCATCGTCGGGATTGGATTCAGAAAAATTCTTTCTTTTCTTTCCAATATTATATTTGGAAATTAATTCCCATCCAACTTTATCCTTATGGGATAAAACTTTAATTTGGTTCAATGGCGCCATTCCTGCTAAATCTGAAACCAAATCCATATCAATTGGTTGAATTAAATTCCATTCGTATAATAACCGAATAATTCTATTTCGTCTTGCTATATCTGAAGAGGTGATATCTGTAGGTTTACCATCTAAAGCAAACAGTTCCTTAAAATGAACGATGTAATACTTTCCTCTCTTGTGCAATATATGACAAGACTGATAAAGCTTTTTTTCCTTTCGACTGGCAATACCAATTCTTGTAAGTGTTTCCCTAATCTTTAAAAAGTCATCAGGTTCATGCAACTTAACTTCAATCATGTTTTCGACACCATAAAACGTAGACATTATTTTTTCCTCGTATGCGTTTTCTTCTTTTTATTATTTATAACAACATCAGAAGAAGTTCCACTTTCGATATAATTTTTTAGCTTTTGTAATTCCGAATCAGTGATAACTTCCAAGGCTTCCTTTGCTGTTCTATTGTTATATTTATAATGCTTTTTAATCAATTCTAAATCATCAATTTTATCTTTTTTTTGCCAAGGCGAAAATCTATTCTTTTTTTCTAACATATGTAATAAGAAGTGGTATTGCATCTTCTTATCCATATCTGGTCGCTTATTTAACTCATTAATTATAAATATGATATCTGGGAAATATGATAAGCATCTATTGATAATGTATGGTAAATATTCTTTTTCAGATATACCAGCATCATCATCAGATAACAAATCTTCTTTTGTTTTGTTTATTGAATTCAACCAATCAGTTAATTCTGGCATAAATTATATCACTTTGGTGGACACTTAGAACCATGAAAAAAATATATCAGTACAATCATCACATCAATAAAGCCAATAAAGTAAATAAATAAATCTGTCAAAAAACTATTTGAACTCATTTAAAATCCACTTCAGACATTATTTGTGCTAATGTTGCA
>ERZ724522.1156-NODE-1156-length-14843-cov-5.536043_pt1 | contig 14843 bp, 14 predicted proteins | sample MGYA00376055_ERZ724522 | MGnify/ENA primary metagenome ERZ724522 (study PRJEB28724, sample SAMN07190884) | wastewater metagenome | isolation source: effluent of sewage treatment plant in Hong Hong | place: Hong Kong | collected 2016-03-17 ... | reverse complement strand
AACGGATCGGGGGCGAACGGCCTGCATTTCTATCGTGGCAGCGGCGCATCGGCGATCGACGTGGACATTGCGATCCCGACGCTCATCAGCGCCGCCAACGCCGACGCGCCCGACCTCGGCATCCCGACGACCACTGCGGCGGTCACCCGCTCTGCGTGCCAGATCATGCTGCCGAGCAGCTACGTGGCCGACGCAGGGCAGATGACGGTGTGGGGCGGGTCCATGGTCAACCCCACCGACGGCAATCCCGAGATCGTCGTCGGGCGCACTGCCAACGGCAGAGTGATCTATGCCGCCGGCCAGTGGGCGCGCATCTACGACGGCACGACCGTAACGGGTGCGCAGTCGATCGGGTATGGACAGCAGATCATTGCGACGCGATACGGATCTGGCACGCAAGCGGCGTGCCTCAACGGCGGATCTGTGGCGACAGGGGCCTATGACGGCACGATGGGCAGCGGTTCATCCGTGGGCCTCGGCCACGACGGCAGCGGTGGCGCCAAGTTCGTCGGCGACCACTTCTGCCTCAAGATCGGCCCACCCCCCGCGAACGACGCAACCCTACAACTCGCCTCCGCAGGCGGGGTCTGAGCACAGGAGAGAAGCATGGATGTGAACGCAACCGCCGTGCTTGGCACGCAGGAGGTCCGCTTCGCGCAGGATGGCAGCGGGTCGTACTCATGGGACGTCTCGTCGAAAGCCGACCAGATCGATTTCGGCCCGAACGGCATCATGACGCTGTCGCTGCCGAAGGAGGCTGTCACCGAGTTGATCGATGCGGTGCCTCCGCCCGGCGTGACGATGCGCAACTACATCAAGGGCTTCGCCCTTGCGTATGCGCAAGCGCATCCCGAGGCCGTGCAGTTTCAGCGCCTTTCGCCCGTGGTCGTGCGGGAGGTTCCCGTCCAGGCTCCGGCTGAAGGTGATCCGCAATGAGCGCATCCGCACAGCAGGACTCCCGTCGAGGCGACATGCCGCTCATGTCCCGCGCGGCGCCGGTGTCATCGGTCAACGTCGACGAGCGCACCGCCGACGTGGTCTGGTCCACCGGCGCGCAGGTCAAGCGCTACGACTGGTGGAACGATCGTACCTATCTCGAAGAACTGTCCCTCGACCCCGCATCGGTGCGGCTCGGCCGGTTGAACGGCGGGGCCGCCCCGCTGCTGGACACCCACGGCACGTGGTCGCTGCGCGACATCCTCGGGGTGATCGAGCGCAACACGGCGTCCGTCGACGGCAAGGAGGGCCGCTGCCAAGTGCGCTTCTCCAAGCGCGACGACGTCGAGCCGATCTTCCGCGACGTGGCCGACGGAATCATCGGCGCGGTATCGGTCGGTTACGTGGTGCACAAGGTGCTGCGCATCGCGCCCGAGACCGAGACCGATCCGTGGATCTATCGGGCGATCGACTGGGAGCCCATGGAGGTCTCCTTGGTCCCGATCCCCGCCGACCCAGATGCAGGCGTCAGGTCGCAAGACCAGGCGCAGGCGAAAGTTCGCACGTTCGCGTGCGAGTTCATCGACGCGGCACCCGCCGCACAAGCTCACAGGAGCGACACCATGACCGACACGGTCAACACCCAGCCGGCGGGCTCGACCAAGCCGGACACCGACGAAGCGGCCGTCCGCGCCGCCGCCGATGCCGCCCGCGAAGCCGCCACCAAGGCGGAACGCGAGCGGATCTCGCAGATCCGCACCATGGTCCGCGTCGCGAAGCTCGACGAGGCCGTCGCGTCGGAGATGATCGACGCCGGAACCGCCGTCGGCGATGCCAGCAAGCGCGTGTTCGCGGAACTCGCCAAGCGCGAGGAGTCCAACAACACCCGCGGAGTCTCGAACATCCAGACCCTGACGGACGAGACCGACATGCGCCGCCAGGCGATCTCGGACGCACTGCTGCACCGCGCCGCCCCCGCTCGCCACAAGCTGACGGAAGCGGCCCGCGAATACCGCGGGATGGACCTGATCGACATGGCGCGCGACGCCATCGAGCGGGCCGGCGGCCGTACGCGCGGAATGAGCAAGCGCGAGGTCGCGGTCGTGGCGCTGAACCTGGCTCCCGACCAGGCGCGCGGCGCCGGCATGATGGGCACGTCGGACTTCCCGATCATCCTGGCGTCCACCGTCAACCGCACGCTGCGCCAGGCCTACCAGCAGGCGCCGAAGACCTTCGAGCCGTGGTGCCGCATGTCGACCGCGCCGGACTTCCGGCAGGTTGCGCGGACCCAACTGTCCGAGGCCTCGGCGATGCAGGCGATCAACGAGGGCGGCGAGTACAAGATGATGACGTTCAGCGACGCGCAGGAGAAGTACGCGCTCGCGAAGTACGGCGGCATCGTCGCGCTGACCTGGGAGGCGCTGGTGAACGACGACCTCGGTGCGTTCGATCGCATCCCGTTCTCGATCGCGCAGGAGGCGGCAGCGCTCGAAGGCGACGTGGTCTACGGCATCCTCAGTGCCAACGCCGCGCTGTCCGACACGGTCGCGCTGTTCCACTCGACGCACGCGAATCTCGCGGGCTCGGGCGGCGCAATCAGCGACACGACCCTGGGCGCCGGTCGGGCCGCGATGCGCAAGCAGACCGGACCGAAGGGCCGCATCCTGAACCTGACCCCGTCCTTCCTGATCTGCGGGCCGGACAAGGAACTCGAGGCGAACAAGTACACCTCGGCCTCGTTCGTGGCGGCGAAGGCCAGCGACGTGAACCCGAACTTCAACACGTCGCTGCAGGTCGTCGTGGACGGCAGGATCTCGGGCAACACCTGGTACCTGTCGGCCGCGCCCGGCCTCGTGGATACGATCGAGTACGCGTACCTGGAGGGCGAGCAGGGCGTGTACACCGAGCAGCGCACCGGCTTCGAGGTCGACGGCCTCGAGGTCAAGTGCCGGCTCGCGTTCGCGGCGAAGGCGATCGACTGGCGCGGCCTCTACAAGAACGCCGGAGCCTGACGCACTCGCGCCGCAAGACTGACGGCCGCCTCGCGCGGCCGTTTCCTTTTCCGGCCGCCTCGCGCGGCCTGCTGGAGATCCAGACATGAAGAACTTCGTGCAAGAAGGCGACCGGGTCACCCTGACCGCCCCGTATGCCCGCAGCGCCGGCGACGGCGCGCTGGTGGGCGCAACCTTCGGCGTCGCGCTGAACGACGTCGCGAACGGCGCCTCGGGCGAGTTCGACCTCGAGGGCACGTTCGACCTGACGGCGGCCTCCGCCGCGACCGCGTCCATGGGCGCGCTCGCCTACTGGGACGACACCAACAAGACCGTGACCGCCACGAGCTCGGGCAACACCAAGATCGGCGTGTTCCTGGTCGCGAAGACGAACGGGCAGACGACCGCCCGCATCCGTCTGAACGGCGCATTCTGATCCCATGGGCTGGGACCCCGGCCGGCTCATGCCGGCATTCGCACGGCACGGCATGACGCGGACCATGGTGGTCGGCCAATCGTCCGTGCCGTGCGGGTTCTCGGCCCCGGACGAACTGGTGCTCGCCGAGATGGGCATTGCGGCCGACATCGTCGTCGAGTTCTCGACGGGGGCCGTCGTGGTCGCCGCCGAGGACGTGGTGACGGTCGACGGCCAGCAGTACAAGGTGCGCCACGTGCGGGACGACGCCATGGGCTCGTTCTCGCGCGCCTGGCTCAAGCGCTGACGTGCACGTCCGGGCGCAGATCAGGGCTGCGGTCGTCGCGACCCTGCTGTCCCACACGGCAGCGGGGACGAAGGTCAGGGCCGCGCGCATCGACCCGCCGCAAGCGGATCAGTGCCCGTGGATCAGCGTGCACACGCCCAGCGAAGAGTCGCGTCCAGCGGCCGTGTACCGAGGCGACGAACGCGTCGTCACAGTCCGGATCGACGCCTTTGCCAGGGCACTCGCTGCGGCAACGACTGCCGTGGACGACGCGCTCGACGCGCTCGCGGTTGAGATCGAGTCCCGCATGGACCTTGGCCTTGGCGTCGGCGAGTCGGAAGTCCGCTACCTCGGCTGTTCCCTCAACCTCGACGCGACCGGCGACGGTGACCTGGGCCGCATTGCGCTCATGTATGCCGTGACGATCGCCACCAACGGGCCGGAGACGGTCCTCTAGATTCCACCCCCCGCGCTGCGGGATCTCTATCGGGAGCATTCCATGTCCTACGAAATCGCCCGCGGCGTGAAGCTGGAGGTCCAGAAGACCGTTGCCGACGCGAAGTCCGTCACCGCCCTGACGCAGGCCTCGCCCGGCGTTGCCACCTCGGCCGCGCACGGCATGTCCGACGGCGCCGTGGGCTACTTCGCCTCGGTCGCCGGCATGGTGACGCTCGAGGGCCAGGCTGTCCGCATCGACAACCCCGCGACGAACACCTTCGAACTGCAGAACATCGACACCACCTCGATGCCGGCGTTCACCTCGGGGTCGTTTTACACCGTCACGGCGTGGGACACGGTCGGCAACTCCACGGACGTCGACATCGGCGGTGGCGCGGCCGACAAGCAGGACCAAACCACGCTGATCGACGACATCAAGCAGGAGATCGTCGGCCTGCTGGCCGCCCAAACCGTGACCGTCACGGGCTGGACCGACGACCAGAGCGCGGCAATGAAGACCATCGAGGCGGCGGCCTTCGCGTCGACGCCGCTGGTGTTCCGCCTGACCAGCAAGACGGGCAAGCAGCGCGTGTGGCGCGGTATCCCGTCGCTGCCTGGCGAGAAGTGGTCCGTCGGCCAGACGCCGTCGGGCTCGTTCGAGGTCACGGTCTCCGGGCGCGTCGTGAAGCTTCCCGTGATCGCCTGATGACGATCACCGCAGAGCAGATCGTCGCCGGGAGGCGGCGATGGGTCGACGTCGGCCGCTTCCGGATTCAGATCCAGCGGCCGACCGTCTCGGAAGATCCGGTCATCGCGCGCATGACCTCGGTCGAGCGCGTGATCCACTTCGCGCTGCACTGCGTGGTCGGATGGTCCGGAGTGACCGAGGCTGACCTGCTCCCCGGCGTGGGCGGGTCCGACGAGGTGCCGTTCGACGCAGCGACGTACCGCGCCTGGGTGGCGGACGAGCAGGACGTGATCCTGGCCGTAGGGCAGGCCGTGCTCAATGCGCTGGTCGAGCGCCGCAATGCGGTGGAGTCCGCCGCGGGAAAGTCCAGCGGTTCGCCGAATCCCTAGCCGACGGCGAACCTCCCGACGAAGACCCGCTACTGGCCGCCGCCCGCGAGGCCTGGAACACGATGGGCGGGACACTCGACTGGGCGGCGATCCCGTTCCTGGCCGAGCTGTACGGCGTGACGGACCTCGAGCACTTCGTCGCGCACCTGGTCGCGATCCGCGCATTCCAGACACCGAAACCCGCGAGGGATGATCGTGGCGACACCTGACCTTTCCATTCGCATCACCGCGGAGGACGACACCGGCTCGGTGTTCCGCGGCCTCGAGCAGAAGGTCTCCGCGCTATCGGTGTCGTTCGGCGCGATCGGCAAGACGTTCGTCGGCGCCAAGCTGCTGCAGGCCGGCGAGGACGCACTCCTCGGGCTGAAGGAGTCCGTCACAGGCATCCTCGGCGAGATGGCGAAACTCGATGACGCTGCGGAGCGATCGGGGGCGTCCGTCGAGACGCTATCGGGAGTGCTGCAGGCGCTCAAGCCGTCCGGTGCGTCGCTGGAGTCCATCACCGAACTGACCGAGAAGATCGTCCGCGGCATGCAGGGCGCCGGCGACGACTCGAAGAAGTTCGGCGAGGCGTTCGCCGCGCTGGGCATCAAGACGCGCGACTCGAACGGCAACCTCCGCGACTCGGGCCAGGTGCTGATCGAGGTCGCGCAGAAGCTCGGGACCTACGCAGACGGTGCGAACAAGACCGCGCTTGCGCAAGCCATCCTCGGGAAGGGCGGGTCGCAGTTCCTCCCGATCCTCAAGGACCTGGCGGAGGCCGGAAACCTGCAGGCGATCGTGACGACCCAGCAGGCTGCGCAGGCCGAGGCGCTCGAGAAGTCGTGGGGGCGCTTGAAGATCAGCGGCGAGGCATGGAAGGTCGAGATGCTGTCCGGGATCATCCCGGCACTGACCGAACTCGCGAACCAGTTGAACATCGCGCGCGCGGCCGGGCTGTCGTTCTGGGGTGCGCTGCAGACGATCCCGGGCGCGAACACCACCAAGGTCGAGCAGATCCGCGCGACCGAGAAGGAGATCGCGGACCTCACCGAGCAGCGGGACAAGTACCTGAACGCCAAGGGCCCGACGAAACTGTTCGCGTCGACCAAGGCCGAGGAACTCGACCGGAAGATTCGCGACGCCACCTCGCATCTGAAGGTGTTGCGTGACCAACTCGTCGCGCTGCACGCCAACGACCCGCTCGACCCGAACGAGGGCGCCGCGCCGAAACCCAAGGCTCCGAAGCTCCTCGGCGACTCGTCGAAGAAGGCCGGGGAGATCGAGAAGGCTTTCGCCGAGCTGGAGAAGGCGCGCACGCAGATCAGCGTCGAGGCCGAGCAGAAGATGGCGGCGTTCCGCCTCGGCATCCTCGACCGCTTCCACGCCGACGGCCTGCTGTCCGAGCAGGACTACTGGGACGCGCGGGCGACGGTACAGTCATCCGCCTACCAAGCCGAGCGCGACGCGCTGACGAAGCAGGTAGACGTCGCCGCGAAACTGCAGAGCGACCAGGCCAAGCGCTTCGGCGCCAACTCGAAGGAGTACGCCGAGGCAACCAAGGGGCTCGTCGAGGCGCAGGGCAAGCGCAACGCGCTCGATGCCGCTTTCGCTGCGCAGGGCGCGAGTGACTTCTACGACAAGGCCAAGGCCGCCAAGGAGTACACGGACGCGCTCGTTGGCATCTCCGCGCAGATCGCGGACCTGAGCGGCGACCCGGTTACGGCCGCGCTCGCCCGGTTCGATCAGCAGTTCGAGAAACTCAAGCAGCGAGCGGTCGGGCAACTGTTCGCGGCGAACGACATCACGGGACTCGATCAGATCGCGACGCTACGCAGCCTCACCGAGGCGCAGGCAGCTTTCAATGCGGAGAAGGAGAAGGCGTCCGTCATCGAACAGACCCTGGCGTCGGCCGAGAGCCGTGTGCAGACGGACGTGCTCGCCGGAATCTTGTCCGAGTCGGAGTCGATGAAGCGCCTCGGGGAATTGCGCACGCAGGCCGCGGATCAGCTCGCAGTGATCGCCCAGCGCCAGCGCGAGATCGCCGCCGCGTCGGGGAATCCGAAACTGCTTTCGGATGCCGACGCGTTCGACGCGAAGCTCAAGCAACTGGCTCAGTCGTCCGACGTGCTCGGAAACAAGGTGCGCTCGACGTTCGTCGATGGCGTGTCCAACGCGTTCGCCGACGTGGTCACCGGGGCCAAGTCTGCGAGCGATGCCGTGCGCGACTTCGCCACCGCGACCCTGCGAGAGTTCGCGCGGCTTGCCGCGAACAAGGTGGCGACGAGTCTCTGGCAGACCATCACCGGGATTCCCGGGATCGCAGGCCCGGTTGGCGCGGGCGAGGGATCGGCCGCGACGGGCTACACCCCTTACACGGCCGACCAGGCGGCGGCGGCCTTCAAGGCGAAAGCGTTGCCTTCGCCTTCGGCGAGCGCCATGGCGCTTTCCCCGGCCACCGGATCCGCCTCCGCCTCCAGCCGATGGATATCGAAGCCGAGGCCGTCGTCGTTCAGCAGCACATCTACCCGAGTGGCGGCGCATCCTATGCCGATGTCGCCAACGCTGGGCGGGAGGCCAAGGACGCAGCGAAGGTCGAGATCGCCGAACTCATCCGTCGTCGGCGACTGGTGCCAGCATGAGGATCGACACGTGGCCGACCGATCGGGCGATGCAGCCGGTCTCTGCGGTGTTCAATCTCCTCACCCCATCGCTCGACTCGACGTCGCCGATCACGGGAGACGCGAAGGAGGTCGAGTTGCTCGGGGCGCGCTGGGTGTATTCGCCGACCTTCCCGGCCCAGAACCCCGCCGATCGCGCGAAACTCGAGGCGTGGCTCAATCGGCTCGCCGGGCGCGTCGGCCGTCTTCGCATGTGGCACCCGGGGCGAGTGCTGCCGAAGGGGACGCTCAGAGGCTCCCCGTTGACTGTCGGCACGACGGCGCAGCACGCGCGCCAGGTGACGCTCGCCGCCACGAACGGCAAGACCTTGCTGATGGGCGACATGATCGGGGTTGGAGGGCAGCTCAATCAGGTCTCGGATGACTGCGTCGCATCGGGCGGGCAGATCATCGTGCCGCTCGTCGTCCCGATGCGTGCCCAGGTGGCTGGCGGGACCGCGGTCGTGCTCGATCGCCCGACCGCGCTGTTCGCCCTGCCGAACACCGGTGTACCGGTCCCGTACGCACCGGGCATCTGCCCGCCGTTCGCGGTCGACCTCATCGAGCGCTTCGCATGAAAGACGCGACGGTTGACCAACTGGCGGCGGTGGCGGCGCCGTCGGCGCGCATGGCCGTGTTCGTCCGCATCGACGCGCCCGGCGGCACGCTGTTCCTGACCTCCGTCCCGTACGACTACGCATGGGACGGCCACACTTGGCTCGGGCTCGGGCAGGCCCTCGTGGTCGATGCCGTCGAGGAGACGTCGGCCCTGTCGCCGACGCGACTGCGTGTTTCACTGCAGGGCGTGACGCAGGATCTCGTCGCGCTCATCCTCACCGAGAACATGCGGGGGTCGACCGCCTCTGTGTGGTTCGCGCCGCTGAACGAGGACTTCCACGTCATCAACGCGCCCGAGGCCGAGTGGGTCGGCCGCGTCGATGTTCCCGAGCTCGACTGGGACCCGAAGGACGACGGGACGCTGACCGCGACGGCGTCGATCAACGTCGAGCAGCGCCTGCTCGCGATGATGCGCCGCCAGGTCCTGCGCTACACCGATGCCGACCAGCAGCGACTCCACCCGGGCGACACCGCCGGCCGGCATATCGGCAGGGTCAACGGCAAGTCGGTCGTGTGGCCCTCGAGAACCTTCTTCACCTGACCGCCATGCGCCCAGAGAATTGGCCGGCCGTGCTCGCGCAGTACGTGGCTGACGCCCAAGATCGTCCGTTCGCGTGGGGGTCGTGGGACTGCGCCGCCGCCGCGAACGACTGGATCCGGCGCCTGCTCGGCTTCGAGTTCGCGCTGCCGGCGCTCCCTGACGAAGCGGCGGCCGATGCGTTCCTGTCCGACTCCGGTGGGTGGATCAACGCCGTGAGCGCCGCGCTCGGCCAGCCCTACGGCAACCCGCGAGAGGCCGGTCGCGGTGACATCGCGCTGTGCACGCTCGGAGACAAGCAACTGCTCGCTGTGATCGTCGGCTACACGGCGGTCGCGCCCGGAGATGCTGGCCTCGTGCACATCCCGCTGCGCTGCGTGCGCGCCGCCTGGAAGGTGGGCTGACGTGGCGAAGGCTGTCCCGATCATCGCGGCAATCGCGAGCATCTTCGCGCCCCAGCTCTCGCCCGTGCTCAACGTCGCCGCCTCGACCATCACAAGCGCGGCGCTCGCGGCCACGATCGCGTCACAGGTATACGAGGCCAATCAGGCCCGCAAGGCGGCGAAGAACGCGCAGGACGCCGCGCAACAAGACCGGCTGGTGACCTTCCGCTCGACCGACGCCCCGCGCGAGATCGCGTATGGGACGGTATACAAGGGCGGGGTGATCGCCTACGACGAATCGCACGGGGCCGACAAGCGGTTCATCAGCATCGTCGTGCTGCTCGCACATGGGCAGTCCGACGCGATCGAGGAGGTCTTCCTCGACAACGTCCCGCTGGGCACGCTCGATGCGTCCGGGTACGTGCAGCCCGGCAGCCAGTTCTACAAGGCGAAGATCGTTCCGGAGGTCGTCACCAAGACGATCGGCGAGCTGACGATCGGAACGACCTTCGTCCTGCCGCACACGCCGGCCGGCGGCGTCCTGCGCTCCGTGGCTGGCATCACGCAATCGGGCGCCTACAAGCTGTTCGCCAGCGGCACGGACTACTCGCTGTCCGGGAACGTGGTCACGATCCTGTCGGACGCATTCACCAACCCCGCACCGGACATCAACCCTGGCGCGAACGCGATCGTCTCCGACGTGACGTTCACCTACGACTGGGACGACGGCCGCGGCCTCGTGCAGTGCCGGAAGTTCTTGGGCAACACGTCGACGGCCGCTTGGCCGACCGGGTGCCGCGACACCGAGCTCGAGGGCTACACGTCCGATCTCGGCGAATCCGCATGGGCGTCGACCGACCTGTGGCTGGGCGTCACGCGCATCCGCCTGACGGTCGAGTTCGATAGCGACATCTTCGGCCAGACCGGCCTGGGCAACATCACCGTCCGGCTGCGCGGGAACAAGGTCTACAACTGGGTCAGCGCCGGCACGGCATGGAGCAACAACGCGCTGCGTTGCTGCGTCGATTACCTGACCACCTACTGCGGGTTCACGGCCGGCGACATCGACTCGGTGATGGCCGCCGTCGCTCAGAATGTCTGCGACGAGTCGGTGCCGACGAAGTCAGGCGGGAGTCAGGCGCGGTACACGTGCGACGTCGTGCTTTCAACCGACGCCGACCCGATCGAGAACCTCAAGATTCTGCTTGGCGCCATGTGCGGCTCGGCGGTGCCGGCGGGCCCGATGTGGCGCATCCGCGCCGGGGCGTACGAAGCACCGGTGTTCACGCTGACCGACACGGATCTCGCTCCGGCCGCGATGAACGTTCGTCCCGCGATGACGCAAGACGAGTTGTTCAATTCCGTCCAGGGATTGTTCAACGACCCGAGCCAGTTCGGGCAGTCGACGAACTGGCCCCCGTATGTGTCCGCCACCTACGTCGCCGAGGATGGCGGCGCTCCGATCTTCGCCGACTTCGATCTCCCGGCGACGAACGACCCCGAGCGCGCGCAGCGCATCGCGAAGTTGCAACTGCGCAGGGCGCGGCAGGCTCTCCGGTGGACGGCAACCTACAACCTCTCGGCCTGGCCGATCCAGGCCGGCGACACGATCCGGCTGAAGCACTCGTTGCTCGGCTGGGATTCGATCGACGCAGGCGCGGGCAAGGAGTTCAGAGTCCTCGAGCGCAAGGCCACGCCAGACATGCAGTTTCAGCTCGTGTGCCAGGAGGAATCGGCATGGGCCTACGAGTGGTCCGCATCCGAGGCGGTGCAGGCTGACCCGACCCCGAACACCGCCTTCCCGAACCCGCGGTACGTGCCGCCGCTCGCGAGCATGTCGCTGACCTCCGACGCCACGACGTACGACGCGCTGGCCGATGGGACGGTGATCCCGTACGCGATGCTGACCTGGCCGCAGTCCATTGATTCGGCGGTGCGGGCGGCGGGCAGCATCCGCATCGAATGGAAGCGGGTCGTTGAGGGCGCTTGGCACACGATCACACTCGGCGACGGCTCCGCGACCTCCGCGAAACTGACCCCGGTCGGCCCGGGCGACCTGCTGAACGCGCGAATCGTGGCGATCAACGCGATCGGCATCGAATCCGCGCCGTTGCTGGGCCTGCTGACGTGCTCGAGCCTGCTGCCGACCGGCAACGTCCCGGTTGCGCTGCCGGCCAACGACGTCGGAAACGGCACATTCGCCTACGGCACCACAGGATGGAGCACGCCCGTGGGGGAAACGGGCATGCTCGACGCGCTGACGTTCCGCAAGGATTCAGCCAACGCGATCCCGGGCTCGTCGTCGAACGCAGTGCTCGAGCAGGCCGGCACGCAGGCGAAGTACGCGGTCGTCTGGGCGGAACGCTCCCCCGCCGTCGCCGGCCAGCGGTACTACGCGGCGGCGGGCCTGTTGCCGGTGCGCTGCTCGGCGCGCGTGCAGGTCTCCTTCGTGGACATCAACGGCGTCGCGCTCGCATGGCTGATCGGGGAGACGGCGCCGGCCGCTGTCACCGGTGCGCAGGACCCGCTCGTACCCGGCAACTATGCGCGTGTCGGCGGGTTCGTCACGGCGCCTGCCGGCAGCGTCGCGAAGTTCGTGCATGTCATGAAGTTCGGCACCGAGTCGGGGTCGAGTTCGAAGGTCTACGTGCGCGAGGTCGCATGCGGACCGGCCACGTCCGGACAGCAGGATCTGCCCCCGTTCGCGCCAGGACCAGCGGGGCAGGAGCTGATTCCGCAGGTGTTGCAGGCCGATTGGGCAGGTCCTTTCACGCCGAACGGCGGCACGACGTTCCTGGGCGAACTGATTACGCCCGAGGTCGACAGCGTCGCATCGATCACTGCGATTGCCTCCGTGTCGATGACCGGCGGCTCGTCGTGCTCGATCGGCATCGGCGAGCAGAGCGGGAAGATCACCTACGCGGCGCGCATCTTCCTGACGCGCACGTCAGGCACGGCGGCCAGTTCCGGCACGGCGACGGCGACCGTGGCGATGAATGCCGGCGAGTCCTACCGATTCACTGCCCAGGTGGCGAGCGACGCCACGCTGGGGAATATCTCGGTCAGCAACGTGCATCTGCGCGTGACCGTCACCAAGCGGGGTACATGATGGCGCTCTCCGAAGGACAGAAGTCGACGCTCGGGTTCTACAAGATCGTAGCCGGCACGCCGTATGGCTCGCTCAGCGGATCGGTGGATGTGACCGCGGGCGACCTGGTGACGATCGCATTCGCCACGATCGAGGACGGCACGACGATCAACCGGCAGAAGCCGGGCATCATCGATTCGCAGGGGTTGACCTGGAATACCGACGACTGGAAGTCCGCAACGGCGGTCCCGAACGTCGCCGGAGGCATCTACAAGGCGGTCGCGGCATCGACGGGCACGCTGACCTTCACGTTCTCTGAGGCGGTTGCCCACGACGAGTTCTCGATCAAGTTCGTGGCGCAGGCCTACCACGGAGGAGACGGTTCGACGCCGTGGGGGACGGGGCAGACAGGCGCGTTCGGGGCGACAGCAAGTCCGTCGCTCGCTCTCGGGCATGCGACCGGGATCGACGGGGCGGTCGTGGTATTCCTGATGGCAGACCAGGGATCCTCGTCGGCGAATGGCTCGGCGGTCCCGACGGGCTGGACCGAGCTCGGCGCCGACCGCAACGACAACTCGGCCGCCGGCTTCCTGATGGGCGACAAGGCGATTGCGACGTCGGCGGACGTCACGTGCGCCCCGACCTTCGGCACGGCCCCGGGTGGCGGCGTGCTGGTCATGTCCGTCGTGCGCCCGGCTACCAGCGGCGGGGGCGGGGGCGGAGGTGGCGGCGGTTCGGGGACGACCGTCGAGGTCGAACTGAACGCCGAGGCGCTCACCGGAACCACCAAGGTCGCCATCGGCGGCACCACCGGATGGAAGGGCGAGGTGTTCGACGCGCCCGGTGGGTCCGACCAACTCGTCGGGGCGAAGCTGGGGAACTTCTCCGACTACACGCTGCCGGCGGCGGCGGCGGGCAAGGTCGTCGCGCAATTCCCGGCGGCGGTCTCGAAGTCCGCCGGGTCGTCGGTGCGGGTCGCCGCGGCGAACTCGACCTACAACACCGGCATCGTCACCGGCATCGTGCGAGGCTCGTCCGGAGGGGGTGGCGGCGGTGGCGGATCGACCCCGAAGCCGACCGGGTTCTCGTCCTACGCTGGCGCGCTCGTCTTCCAGGACGAGTTCGACGGCACGAGCATGGACTCGTCGAAGTGGACCCGTGACCTCGACTGGTGGAGCCCGTCCTACCAGAACAACTCGGGCAACGACGTCGTCAACTACAAGCTGGAGTCGTCGTGCCTGAAGATGTGGCTCGCGCTCAACCAGGACGGCAATCCGTTCTGGCGGCACTGGATCACGCGCAACAAGTTCTCGAAGCGCTACGGGTTCTTCGAGGCGAAGATGAAACTCCCGACCGGCATGTGCGTGCCGGCCTTCTGGTTGTTCGACAACAACGGCTGGGCGCAAGAGCCCGAGATCGACATCATCGAGGCGTGGCCGTACGAGCCGGCATGGAAGGAGTGGAGCGACGGCAGCGGGCACGCGACGCGCTACGGATCGACGATGCATTCCTCCGACAGCGGCGGCGTCAATCCGTACACCCGCGGGCCGATCAAGTCACAGCTCGGCGCCTACCAGCTCGACGCCGCATTCCACACGTACGGCTGCAAGTGGGACTCGAACGGGGCGAACTTCTATTTCGACGGCGCCCCGATGGACGTGAACGGCGAGACCATCTCCGGGCAGACGCTCGGCAGCGGCCGGATCGACATGGCGGGCAGCTACTTCCCGAATCCGATGTTCATCCTGCTTCAGCTCGCGTTCAAGCCTGACGCGGTGCCGTCGCCGTCGAACACTACCTTCGGCGAGTCGAACTCGCTGTGGGTCGACTACGTGCGGGTCTGGGACCTGGCATGAGCGCCGTCGCGTTCGCCATCACGACCTCGGGCAACCAGTCGTCGGCGGCCATCGACCCGGTGTCGGTGCAGCCGCCGCCGACGGCGCCTCAAGTCACGACGGACTCGCTGGTCGACGCGGTCGCGACGCAGGCCTACAGCGCGCTGATCGCGGCAACCGGTCCCGGCACCATCACCTTCAGCGCGACAGGACTGCCGCCCGGCCTAACCATGTCCGGCGCCGGACTGCTCGGCGGCACGCCGACGATCGCTGGCACGTACACGCTTCGCATCACGCCGACGTCGTCGACCGTCGGCGCGGGCACGGTGGCGATCCTGACCCTCGTCGTGCAGCCCGCCCCGGCGGTCGTGACGCCGTCGGTGTCCGGAGCATGGGCGGCCATCATCCGCGGGCAGTCCGCGTTCACGCAGTAGGGCGGTCAACAACAAGAAAGGGCCGGCATGACTGACGAAACGCAACGAGACCTCGGGCGCTTGGAGGCGAGGGTGGCAGGACTCGAAGACTGGACGAAGGCACTCTCGCAGAAGCTGGACGAGATGTCGCACATGCTCGCGAACATCGACCGCGAGCTCGCGGCG
>ERZ724522.1155-NODE-1155-length-14867-cov-9.507291_pt1 | contig 14867 bp, 22 predicted proteins | sample MGYA00376055_ERZ724522 | MGnify/ENA primary metagenome ERZ724522 (study PRJEB28724, sample SAMN07190884) | wastewater metagenome | isolation source: effluent of sewage treatment plant in Hong Hong | place: Hong Kong | collected 2016-03-17 ... | reverse complement strand
AGATAGAAAAACCATAGAAGATAGACAGATATAATCATCCATACTAAAATCATTTCAGTTTCGCTCGTAGTGCTAAGATTTGACTATCGACGTCCTTAACAGACTTATATGCAGGATTAAGTGTATATAGTTGTTCAGGAGTAATCCCTTGTGCGGCGGCTTGAGCTTCTGCCGACAGCAACATGAATTCACGAACGGCACGATTCATCAGCGTTTCGCGCTCGATCTCAGCGATCTGGCGCTTGGCCTTAATCTTCTCCGGTTCTGGCGCAGGCGTCGAAAGAATGCCTGCCTCTTCATCGGTGATCTTGACGCAACCTGCCGGGAGCATGTGCTCGAAAACTTCGTCGTCTATGAAGTGCAGCTTGTTTTCATTGTCTTTGTAATGAGGCATAATTTTTCCTTAACGAAGTTCGGCCCAAAAACCAAGGGTTGCGGTAACAACGTATGACGCACCCGGTGGTACTGGAAAATAGTTTCCGTATTGTGTGCCGTTAGAAACAGAAACGCCATTTACAGATGAAGCAATCGAACCGGTCGAAATCCCGACACACACGAAGATAGTTTTACCAGTCGTGTTGTAATAGGTCGTTCCGCTGACCCTTGACCCGAGTACGTTCTGCCATGTCTGCCCATTACCGAAAGACTGCATGGACGTAACAGCATTACCGCCAGCCCCTTGAATCGTGCTAGGAGCAGTCGCCCATGTTCCTGCTGTCGCCTGTGTCGATTCAACGTAACCAATCACGCGATAGGCAACGTTAGTTCGTGCCGTGGTGGAGTAGATTGTGCTAGCTGAAGTTGCCGATGCGCTAATCGCGGTCGTGCTGATAAGCCCGGTTTCGGACAGATCATTGCCCCCGGCGATATTCACCACCGCCAGTTCAACCGTTCCGGCGTTATCCAGTGCGATAACCGCAAGGCGCGATTGCGTGGCGTTGATGGTGCCGAGCGTTGCAGACGACGGCACGACAACCGTGATCGCTGAAGGAACGGAGCGAGTATTCGTCGCTCCGCTGCCGAGCGTTGCCGAGCGGAAAGTGATACAGCATGGGTTCAGCGTGATGGTCAGCGCATTACTTCCAACCGATGCTGAGATAGGGAAGATTTGAGGGGCAAGGCCGGATTCACCGATGATTGCCTTATCCACCCCACCGACCTGAATCGTTGCCGACAGGCCGTCACTTGCTGCTTTCAGTCCTGCGCTCATTGCCAAATCTCCGTGATGCGGATTGAAGAGGCGGCGACGCCGCCGAACAGTTGCGCTCCACCCTGCCCGTTGAAAGTTGTCGTGCCAGCAGATGAGCCTCCAGCACGGAACTTAAACGTTGTGGCGCTGGTCGTACCCGCTGTCATTTCGTGGCGGATAACAAGCTGCTGCACGGCGCTAGTAGCTGAGTTAGCCATGGCGCACGCGGCCAGAGCATTTGCGGTCGAGTCTTGAAACAGCGCTCCGATAACCCATGCGCCAGAAATAGAATTTCCGGTATTGGCGACAATCTCAATCAGCAGCTTGTTGGAGGCAGATTTCGGCGTTATCGTGGCGGTCATGTACTGATCGCCTTCCGTGTTCTGCGGGATCGTGTTGTCTCCGGGGATAATCGTCGTACCCGTCGCCATTACCCCAGTCTGCGAATGCACGGCCTGCGCTGTCATCCCGATGATCTTCACATTGCCCGACGAATCCACCGTGATAATGTCGCCGCCCGAGGCATCCGACTTCCGCGCCAGCTTCATGCTGCCATCGACGTTCGTCTTGAGTGCGAAGTTCTGCGTGTCGGTGACTGAATCCCCGAGCGTGATCTGGTTTGCTTTTACTGTGCCGGCCATGTTCAGCCCTCGTAGAGAATATTGACGCTACCGGCGTCGAAGGTGTCGGTGCCATTCACGGTCGTGAGGCGCAGGCGGTCGAGCGATCCAGAGAGCGTTTTGTTGAATGCCGACACACTTGTAGTCGCAACGTTGGTCAGGCCGATTATTCCAGCGGCCACCCATACGTTCCCTCCAAGGTGATCTAGAACAAGATGCCCCACGCGTGTAGCTGCCGCCGCATCGTTGTTCGTGTAGAGCACGAAGCCGCTTGTGTAGTTGTTCGTCGAGGCTGCCGCACCAAGTCCGGTGGCCGACCCGGCATAGCCTGTCGTATCGACTGAACCTGCTCCGATCTGAACTTGAACAGGGGACGTGCCGTTGGTGCTTACCCCGTTGAACAGGATGGTGATCCGCTTCACCCACGAAGGTATCGAGGTGAAGTCGATGCTCGTGCCGCTGGTCGTGTTCTGAGCAGTGTCGAGAGTGAGCGATTGGCTGAGTTTGGCAGGAGTCACCGCAGCCACTTGAATTGCAGCAGTCGGCACCGAATTGGTATCACACAGGCTGACTCCAGTTGTTCCATTAATTGTAGTAGTCATATTAAACTATCGTCCAAGTTGCTCCTGAGGGTACTGTTACAGTAACCCCAGAGTTAATTGTAATGGGTCCAGAACTCATAGCGTTTTTATTAGCTGTTAATGTGTAGTCTGTTGTGACTGTTTGGGCGTTTTCATAGAAAACATCATCCCCGCCAGCCCCTGTAGCACCACCTCCACCAACTGCTCCCCATGCTGAACCAGTATATCCTTCAAATCGACTTAAAGTTGTATTAAATCGAAAGTATCCGCTTAAGGGAGAACCCGGTCTCTCAGCAGATGTACCTGATGGAATATAACTAGCCCCTGTTGCTGAGTCTTTTTGAGTGGTATTACCAGAAGCAACAACATCTAGATTTGTCCTAGCAGTACTTGCTGTAGTACCACCAGTACCCCCATGAGCTACTGGTAGAGTACCAGAGGCAGTAGTAACATCTACAGAGGTAGCCACAATTCCAGTGAGTTGTGATCCATCTACTGCAGGTAGTTTTGCTGACCCATCAAGTACAATAGCGTTCCCTGCTAGAGTACCAGTATTTACAGTAGCGGCTGTGCCTAACCCTAATGCAGTTCTGATTGTCGGGGGAGTTGTTGCACCCCCTAGACCAGAATAAACTGTGTCATTAACATCATTGAGCCATGATGCGTCAATGATAGTATTATTATTGATAAAAGTTGTATTACTCATTATGTAGCCGTCCTTCCAGCAATAGAGCATCCAGCAACTGCTCTACCTGCATAAGCAGAGGAGCCTTCTGGAGTACATACATAAACAACATTAGTAAAAACCTCAGGTGGAATGGGTCGTGTAAAAGGTACTGAGATTTTATCTTGCCGTGCCCTTACAAAGTCCTGAGGTTGTCGTTCTTCATAATCATCAGGACATACAATAAAACCATCCCATCGCTGCTTAGCGTCTTCAGCTTTTATCTTCTTGGAACATACATCACATGTCAAGTTCCATTGCCCAGATGAATATCTATTTTTCATTTATTATTCCCAATAAGCGTTAATACCAACAACTCCACGGATAATCTGTGATGCAGTTGCAGTACCCACAGGCATCTTAAGAATAACATGCAGGAATGTACCAGGTTCTACAACTACAGGAGCATCCAAGTTTACGTCAATTCGTTTGCCAGCATCTGCACCAATTGCAGCACCGACAGGGAATGCTTGTGTTCCAAGAGTAATACGTCGTGGAGCACGAGTGGCAGCAGCTTCTGCTGTAGCTAAAGAAACAGCAGTTGATCCAACACCTAATGTCCATTGTAATACAGTTGGTGTAGTAGCTACAGCGGCACCCATGTTGAATGTATCAATCCAGATACCACGAATAACTAGGTTTCGACCTGTAATAGAAGTTGTTGGTGTAGTATTCTGATAACCAAACAGAGCATAATCTGTTTCAGCACCTGCTACAGCAGCAAACTGGAATTGACCACCCAGCGTTGTATAACCCGCAGCAGTGTTACTTAGAGTAGCAGAAGCAGGGGCGGCTGAGTTAGCATAGTTAGCTGTCTGGCCTTGAGTAAAACCTGATGGTGTTTGAATAGAACTCAGACCTTGACCAGCTTTATTAGCTGACCACAGACGGACGTTATCCATGTCCGCAACACCAATCGTGTAGTTGGCAATCTTTGCTTGTACAACAGCAGATGCTACTCCTGTATGATGATGACGAATAGCGAATGGTACAGAACCTGCGTAGAAAACTGAACCAGTATTAGTTGGTTTTGGAATCTCTGCATATAGAACATCATCAATCCAGAACTCAATCGCTGAGTCACTGACACTGATGTTGTATTTATATACACGGTTAATAGCTGGTGTAAAATTAAAAGCAGCGGAGGTTGTCTCTGTACCGTTATTATTAACTACACCAAAAACACCACCAGAGTTAGCGCGGAAATAAACACCATCTAGTGGAATAGAAGTACCAGCAGCAGCAGGTAGGAACATACCCCAATCAATGTTACAGTTGGTAGGCATTGTATTGGAAAGAGCCAGAGCAGTTTCACAATAAACACCACCACCACCTTGTAGTGGGAAATGTCGATAGGTTTGAATCTGGGCAGCAGTAGCAGTTGTAGTGATAGAGCTACCATTGGTGTTTAGGAAACCACCTGCCCACGTCATAGTCATTGTAGTAGATGTGTACTTATGCTTAGACGAGTTCTGTGCAGTGTAGTTGAAATTATCCTCGTCCCAGACAGAATCCACACCAACACGAAGACGATAATCTGTACTGACTTCAGGAGACTTTACATAAGGAGTTCCTGTAATAGTACCGGGATCGTTTTCATAAAAAACGGTAGCTCCATTTGTTAGTGCTACTTTAAGTTCATTTGAGGCATTAACTTCCGCTACATTACCAGAAGTGTTACCTTCAATTCTAAATCCTGCCATTATACCCACTCCCAATTAAGATTAAAAGTTCCGTCAAGTCTCCAGTCAGTTACTACATAAATAGTAAAACCAGTACCAGCTACAATATTTCCTACCGATATATCAAGAGGAACTACAATATGTTCATATTCGTTATGTGTAGCTGTAGCTTGTACAGCCTTATAAGCTTTAACTTTACTTGTACCAGTGATAGCTGTTTGACCAGTTACATCTACTGAAACAAAGTTGGTTCCGGGAGTAGAACCAAAATTAATAGCAACACTCCCGGAATTCACACTTCCCCCACCACCACCTCCGCCAGTTGCATTGATGGTTACAGTTGTATCTGTCTCAGACGTAGTTATATTAGTACCAGCAATAATCTGTTTGGGGGCAACAGCAACTACGCCTTGTGCAATACTAACAGTCATTTCAATTACCCATTAGCGCACGAAGCTTTGCTAGTTTATCTTCTACTTCTTCCGTCTTTTTAGCTAGATCAGCAGCAGCTACATCGTAGGCTTTTTGATCTGCACGAAGCTGGCGAGATTTTTCATTATATTCTTTAACAAGATCCTGAGCTTGAGCAAACTTGCTATCTGTCTCTTGTTTGACTTTAGTGAAGGCTGCCTCTTTTTGAGCCAGTTCAGCAAACAATTGATCATAAGCTTCTTGACGTTTAGCAGCGGCTGCTTCAGCTTCTGCTTGAATATCAGCAGCTTTAGCTTCTGCCTTTTCTACCAGTTTCGTAGCCTTGGTTTGTAGCTTTTCAATTTCATTTGCTTTTCCAACAAGTTCAGCGGCAGCTTGTAGTTGATCTTTAGCATCCTTTAGCTCAGTGAGGTATTTTTCATACTTGGCTGGATTCTTAATTAGATCAAGAAATTCAGAGATATCTTGGAAGTTCATTATCGCTGTCCTTGTAGGATGGTTAGAGTAGCACTACCTGAAGTATAGGCAGTGACGTTTAGACGTACTGCTCGAATAGGGAAAGCATAGTTACCATCAGCATTGGCAGTTTTACCAACAAGAGTGGAATGCTTAAAGGCAGTGGGAGTTACTGATGAATCAAAGATGTCGTCAAATGTATGTTCAACATCTGTGGTATTTGTTCCTGAGATTACAAGACCTAGACCAACGTTAAAAGGGTTCTGCTTGTAATCAAGCGGAATCCATGCGGACGTTCCTGCGGCTGATCGTGTTACTGTAGTAGGGCGCATATTAATTCCTTAAAGAAAAAAAAAAGAGGGAAGGGGTTTTAATTCCTTCCCCCTTCTTAGGGTTTAGTGGTCAAAGCCTTGTGGAGGAATGTAGTATTCTACCTTCACCAGCCAACTGCCTGAATCACCACCACCAACACCAGTATAAACTGCGTTATACAGGGTATCAGCAGATAGTTGAGTTCCCATATGAGAACCTGCAGCACCAGCTACGTTGAAATAGCCAGCACCACCTGTTTTTACGTTATAGGCGTTGATAAGTTCAGTACCCGCACCGCCAGTACCAACAGTAACAACAGCAGAAGTGGCAGCTCCACCGTTTGCAGTACCCATTACATAGGCACCACAAATTACAGCACCCTTAGGAAGCACAAAGGCTTCAAAACGGACTGTATCAGTGTAAGCAACTCGAACTGTTTTTACCAGTGGCTCAATAGCGACGGGGGTAGTAGAGGTTACAACGAGGTTAGGACGTTTTGCCATTTACTACCCCTCCCTATTAGGCGCCGGCTGAGCCGTAGATTGCGCGTGGGTCTGACCAACCGAATGAGTAACGTGCGGTAGCCTTGAACTTGGCGTTCTCGGTATCGAAATCGTTATCCATTTCAAACGCATCACCACGACGCTCAAAATACTTGAGACCATCCTTAACATTGGTTAGGATGAACCAAGCATCTGGGTCAGTTAGATAGTGGTTAGTAACAACGTTACTGAAAATACCCATATCCTTAATAGCGTTTGGATCATTTAGATCAGTACCAACACGGCCATCTGCACCAAGGATACGCTTAGCTTCAAACTGTAGTTGATATGGAATAACTAGCTTCTCAGGCTTTGCAGCGATGAGTAGGCCGCGATCATCACGGAAACCAGCGATATCAATAACAGCTTGTTCTAGGGCAGCTTCTGAAATGTCAGCGGCAGTGCCGATAACGTTTGAGAAAGTACCACCAGCAACGTTGGGGTGGTCAGACGCAATTAGAGTCTTACCATCACCACCAAGGTAACCTGAACCAGCGAAGGCACGGTTATAGACGTTAGCACCAACAATTTCCTTGGTCTGACGCATTGAACGGGCTAGAGCCTTAGCCTTCTGTGCACCAACCTTACCATACTGATCATCTTCATAGATTTCACGAGTGATGATAAAGCCTAGTGCATACACTACATGGTTGTAGCGTGAGGTGAAGCCTTGACGCTCGGTATCGTAGGTGATTGGAGCACCTTCGTTTTTAACCGAAGCTAGACCGAATGAGCTTAGACCGAGGTCCTCTTCATAAGCACGATCTGACTTATTAGTTTCAAAGAGTTTATCCCACTCAGTAGGATAATCTTGATAAGCCTTACCGTAAATTGAATTAAGACCGGGCCAAAGTAGTTTAGCAAATGAGCTAGAAGTAATTACACCAGCAGACATTATTTATTCCTTTCTAGTTAATTAAACGCCAGCAGTACCAGTACCAGCAGATAGCTGAGCATTGTTAATCTTGACTAGAACCTTGGTGTTAGCACCAGTGATTTCATTGTCAGGACGTTGAACAACGCCTAGAATCTTCCACTGTAGAGTGGCGGTAGCGGCAGCAGTAGCCATATTAAGAGCAGCAGCGGATGTGCCAGTGGTAGTAGAACCAGCCACGGTAGCAAGGTCAGCATTTAGACCAACATCAGCAACAGCGAAGGAATAAGAAGCGTTTGAGCCAGTGACGGCCTCAACTTCATAAACAACATCTGGTGCATCGCATACTAGAACATATTGACCAGTTGAAGCTGGACGATAGACAGGGGTATCAAGAGAAACTGAACCACCTGACATATTACCAGCGACAGGATCAAACTTGGTGTTAATAACACCAACAACAACACCCAGTACAGCAGCACCTGCAGTAGCCTTGGTGACCTGCTGAATACCCTGTGAGTTAGCATCAGCAGCTAGTTTAACTGGATCACCAACGAACAGAGCAGTACCATCTGAAGATGGGACATAGTAAATATTGGCTTGACCATTATAAGGTGAGCCATTTACGTGCTTTACTGGGATAAAGCCACGAATCTTAGAAGTATTTGCCATACTATAAAAATCTCCTGTATGTTAAATGCCCCCAAGATAAAGTTTAGTCTTTTGTGATTTTCAAAGAACCATACATACCTTGAGAGGCGTCAGCTTTCATGGATTTTTCTTGTTCTTTCAGCCGAGCCTCTTTGGTTGCTTGGTCTTCAGCATACCAGTCTTCACGCTGTCGCATGACGTATGCTTTAGTACCACCTCCAACAGAAACTTGCACAGGTGTGCCTTCTTTTGTTGGATTTGCAACTCGTCGGTCGCCTACTTGAACTGAATCATCCGAAACAATTTCATAACCCATATCCTTGAACATCTGGATACGGTCGCCAGTGTCGTTAACAATTCGATATTTGAATCCGGCTTCTTCGCCCTTTACTTTTAGAATGTTACGATTGGCTAATGGGGTCCGTGTTGGACGTTGTGTATTTTTCATGCTGCACCTCTCATGCGCTTAACTTCTTCAATGAATGCTTCTTGAGTCATTGCCCCGGTTCGGACGAACGTATTCATCACGCGGCGCTCTTCATCTGTTAGTTCAAACTTCGCCGATTTAGCTGGCGCTGGTGAACCTGTTCCTTCTACGGAAGATGGTTTGCTCCTATTGGGATTTGTAAATCGTGTTTTAAATCGCTCCTTGACCTCTTGAGTCACATACTTAAGTACATCCTCTGGATCAATTTCTGGATGCTTTTGAGCATACCCCATACCGATGGAGTCTGCATATTCCCGCATTTCTGCATTCTGTGCATACCATTTATTTTGATCCACCCATGACAGGAAACGAGGATCAGGTTGATTTGGTTTAACTTGATCCACTACTTCACGAGCTTTCTGTTCTGCCTTTAGGTCAGTAAGAAGCTCAGTAGTTTCTAGATAACCGTCAGAGTTACCTTCTTCGAGATGTTTCTTTTGAAGAGATTTTAGTTCTTCAACTGCTCGTTTATATTCAGATTCACGAACTTTGGTGTGATGTTCTTGGAGCATCTTAAGAGCCTTACGGGTCTCTTTAAGGTCTTTACCAAGACTATCAATTTTACCGAAGAGTTCTCCTCGTTCTACAAACTCTTTAGCGGGACGCCATTTTTCAGGATCACCTTCCCACTCTTCTTTAGGACGCCAACCCTGTTCTCGGGCTTGCTCCTCATAAGAATCAGCTTGAACAGTGCTTTCTGGTTGCTGTGTGGTTGGACCACCTTCACCGGGAATTACAGTTCCTACTGCTTGTTGCAGTTCTTCACTCATATTATTCTCCTCTTAGAATACAAATAATATCCTCATCATTGACCACAACAAACACTGTCTCATCAATGTCTCGGACTTCCTTACCACTATACTTGGCAATAACAACTCTATCGCCTACAGCTACTACATCCTCTGCTCCATAATCCTTAAAGCAGGTGGAACCGATAGAAACTACTGTCCCGACTTCGACAGCTTTACGTTCCTTTTTAGTCACCTCCTCTGGGATAATGATTCCAGATTCTGTCTTAGATTCTACGTCATCCAACTTAAGGATAATCCTATGTAAGACTGGTTCAAGCATCAATGCCCTCCGCATCCTCATATCGGAATTGTCGAATCTCATTATATGCAGCGATAAAGCCGCGTGTAAAGTTATCATTTACACCATCTAGTCCAGCACTCGTGGCAAGGATTTCTTTTGCATCCTCGATACGATATTGACAGGCTTCCCAGAACGCCTTAGTTACTGGGTCTGCCTTCCAATTGTCGAAATCACTTTTAGAAATCATTTCTTAGGTTTACCCTCTTTAGGTTGTTGTTTAGCTACTTCTTTTTGTTGTTGCATAGATTGGGCATGGGTAGCAGCGCTTTGGGCCATGCTCAATTGGTTTTGTTGATGCTGCTGTTGCATTGACATTTGATGGTCAGCTTGCTTTGCAGCTAAATCAGCTTGAGCACTCTTAGCCTTCAGGATTAACTCTAGTTGTTTCATCTGGAGTTCCATTTGAGCCATTCGGGCCTTCATCTGCATTTCTTGTTCCTTGGAAGCACCTTCCATTTGCATCTTAGCAGCATTCATCTGCATATCACTCTGTGCCTTTTGCTGATCTAGTTGAGCCTTAACTTTCAAGGCTTCAACCTTAGGATCAGGCTGAGGTTGAGGTTGCTTCATATACTGCTCAGGGTTTGGAATTTCGTGTGCCTCAAGGTAAAGCTTTGTTACGGCCATTGGATCAATTGTACCCAGTTGCAGAAGCTGCATGAGGGCTTGAACCTTAGCCTGCTTCTCTTGTGAAGAAACTGCTGTAGGATCAGCACCCGGTACAATATCATCCTCTGGACCTTTATAATCTTCCTGAGGTACTGGTTCATCTAGAACTGATATATACTCTTCAGGATTCATATAGGTCCGATTAAGGACATAAATCTTACGAAACTCTTTAGCAAGACTACGATAGACACGCTTATAAACAGCAGTGAATACCTTCATACCCTGCTCAATAGTCGCCATCGTGGTTGTGGCAGGTGTGTTCTGCCCCGGCATCTTGCCAACAAAGATTTCAGCGACTGAGGCCAGTTCTTTCCCGGACTTTAGTAGCAAATCAAGTAGGTTAAACAGCACTTGACTTGGCTCGCGTACAGGTAGAGGGAAAATCTGCTTCTTCAGGTCATCCCCGATAGCATTAACAGCTTTCCATTCACCCGGTTGGAATCTAGTTTCTCCCATCTTAATGCGAAGACCCTTACCGATAAAACCAGCTTGTAGGTTGCTGAGAGACCCAGCATCCACTAGTTGGTTAATAATGGTATTGGCACTCTCATTGATGGGGCCAAGAAGTCGTCCAAATCCAATATCGTAAAAACCACCGTCTGGATTAGGAATAAAACTATACTTGGTGTAATACTGAATAGCTTTGATAGCTAGTACATCGCCTTTTTCAGTTAGTTCTATTCCTTCAGAATCAAACCGAGGGACAATGCGAAGAACTTGCTTTGAATTGTAATCTACTGTGAGAACATATGGCTCAGAATAACCATCACCATCAAGGTCAAGGTAGGTATGCTGTTCAAGAAGTGTGTATGGAGTAGTAGTATCATCTTCGCTATCCGATGTAAAAGCTTGTTGCTCTTTTTGGAATTCCTCTACTTGGCCGGGACCTTGTAGTTCAACATCTAGAAATACCTTACGATTCTGTCGTTCAATAATCTGACGTTCTGTGAGATAAACAACCTCAGTCACACGTTCAGCTTCTTCTAGATTCTTTGCAAAGTTATTAACTACAAGAAACTTAGGAAGAACCAGTTTTGAACAATTACGTTGTTTTGCAGAATCCCAATAAGTTTTCTTAAAGCATGTTCCTGCAATGGGAAGGGAAAGTAGCAGTTTATCCATATCCTCTTCCCACTCTTCCATCTCATACATCACTTGATAAGACATATGGGTGGAAATACGTTTGGCACGTTGTGCCTTTTCTCCAGTGGGATCGCTACCAACTACCTTACACTTTACAACCTCTCCATTTGAGGGAACAAGTGTAGGATAGGCACGGGCAGCAAATTGCATTGCAGCGGTGGCTAGTAGAGGATATTTAATATTTGCAGCATTCGGCCATGGGAATGTCTTCTGTTTACTCACTTGAAGAGCCAGTTCCGTCCATGTAGAGAGGTCTTTTTCCCAATCACTTCGGGTAGTTAAATCATTATCATACCCAGAAACTGCTAAATCACCGATTCCGATGAGGTCCTCTTCTGAGAGAAGTTCTGCCACATTCTGTGCATCTAAGACTTTAGAAAGTTTTAGCTTAGTATCCAGTTGTTTGGTTCCGTCCCTCATCATTTAATCCACTTTCCTGTTTTTCATGTTCATACTCCTCATCTTCTATCTCTTGTTGGGTTGGAGCTTCAGTCATCATATCAATGAGAATACCCTGATAGGAAAGAGCATCAACACAGTCATCATGTTTAGCCCTAGGAAATGTTAGACATTCATCCTCAAACATGGGCCACCATTCTGCCGCCTTGTCAAATTTAACAGCCCCTGCCCTCATACGCGCTTGGATTGACCTAGCTCGCATGATTTTATCCATACGATGTGGTTTGAGGGGGACAATGTTCATATAAGTTCCACTCTCCATCATGGCACGATTGATAAAGGGACCCAAGGACTTAGAGATTTGCGTATCCTCGATACCAACGGCCAGAGGGGAGTAGACTTTTTGCAAAGACAGTAGTGTTGCTACAATTTCATCACCAGTCATTCGCTCACGGATGACGTTTTTAATATATAAGGACCCATCAGAGTCCATGCCTCCAACTACAATTGCTGTATAGTCAGCCCTTTCTTTAAGAGAAATAGCTAAGTCAGCAGTGATATAGTAGGTGAGTTGGCGTTTTTTATCATCTACCTGCATAGGTAGAAAGTCTGTTTTCTTAAAATACCTAATTGAGTCATCTACGGGATTATTCAGCATCTCACAAGCATAGACTTCAGGCATTCCCTGCTCGGTGAAATCATGTCGTAGCTCTTTAAAGAACTGTGCTGTTTTCCGTTGGGGCCAGAGAAGTTTAGAATAGTCGCTATTGTGTGCCATGTATTTCACAGCACGCCACATTCCCTTTTTTCTCTTAGACCAAACCTTCAAATCCTCAACAACTGTGTCTTTAGATGTTTCCATAGGCATTAATGCACATAACGGATCATCCAAATTCATTACAGTGCCTACCCATCTAATAATTCCTCGTTCACTTCTACAAGGAATAAGGGAACCATATACCCAACGCCGTAGTTTATCACGACGGTCTTTGTTGGCTACTAGTTCTTCGTTGAGGAGGTCATCAATAATGATGAGGTCAGGTCGTTGCCCATTCCAGAGCATACCCCGTAGTTTCTGTTCTGCTCCCTTTGCAATGATGCGAAAGGAACTATTGTCCTTAAATCGAACAATGATGTCTGTTTCTGTATCTTTTTCAAACTCAACTCCCTTTGGTCCAACAGCCATACCAAACAAATCATGTATCTGGGTAGAATCATATAAAATTTGCTTAATAGTGCCAAGGAACAAAGAAGCCTGAGCTTCAGTATCAGCCACAATGATGCAATATTTCCTATTACGGAAAAGCACCGAGGCTAATGTATAACTAATAGTGATTGTGGTGCTTTTACTATGACCCCGTGGAGCAGCAATTGCCACAAAAGGATCATCTGAACAACAAAGCTCAAACCACTCTCTGTGGAAATCTGCAAACTCACTGGCATCGTCGTAGTATGGGGTTAGGCAAGATGTTGCGAAACCTTCCAGTACGTCTTTTGTCAGTTTAATCATGCTTCGTGTGAATTATCCCAAATCTGATATTTAATACCTTCTAAACGACCAACCATCTCCAAGGTATCAAAACCATTGTGATGTAGCCATTCTAGGCCGTCCTTAACGCCAATGATGAAAATACTATCGTAATCCATCTTCTTAGCTGTTTCTAGACATTCTAAAACTACCTGTTGATTCTCTGTAAGTTCCTTCTTTATAGAAATTACCTTATCGACCACGGCGCTCTCTCTTTGAGGTTTCGGACTTCATACTGCCATTTTTGTTTCTAGCAAATGAGCGATTTTGTCCGGGATTTTGTACAAATAAGTTGGCTAGGGAGTTTGTACCTCCACGTCCAACTGCCTTTTTATGTCCTACATCCTTACCGGCAAGTGCAGCAGCACCTACCTTCTTTTTCACAGCGGCACGTGCGGCGTTCCTCTGTGCTCGATCCTTAACTCGATTCTTTTTATGTTTATGTTCCCACTGAAGTTCTTTTTTATAGTCGCGTTTTCCGTTGGCCATGAATGGCATGGTTATTCCTTTAAGTGATAGACTCCTGTTTCTTCATCATACTCTACGGTTTCCCCTTCAATGATGTTATCTACAAGTTGCTCATGGGTTTCAGTTTTACCAGCTTTATTAACAAATTTGGCAAACTGCTCAGCAAGGTTTTGCAGGTGAGCGGCTGTAGTTGATTGCTCAACAATACGGGTAGGTTGCTTACGAAGCACCTGTCGTTTGTCCAAAACTGTGTTAAAGGCTGTTGTAATGTCTCTAAGTTTAGCTGGAACTATACGTTCCTTGCCAGTTCTAGGATCAACAATGGTCTCCCCATTCACAAGTCTATCAGTGAGTCCATCCAAAGCAATGTCTATAGCTTTAGATAGTTTTGCATCAACTTTGTCTTGATGTTCACTTTGCAGTTGTTTGGTTTTATCCTTCCACCATTCTGCCTCTTTCCATTTCTGCATGGTTTTTAAAGGAACATTCAGTTCTCTAGCCACTTGGGACAAATTACCACAACTGGCATAGAGGCTTACGGCTTTATCCTTAATTTCATCTGCCCAATACCCTGTAGAAAGAACAGAAGTCTTTTTAGGATTTGAAATATATCTCCACTTTCCCATAATAGTCTCCTATAATTTTTCACTATTTATACTACTATTATACCATACTTTTTAATAAATGTCAAGAGGTCGCACATTTTTATGTGCTCCTGAGCGGCATTCTGCCCTAAAAACACGGCAGTCTGCCTTTAAAACAGGAAGGATATTTAAATAAAACAGGAAAACAATAACGAGCGAAGCGAGGTATTGACTTTTAACAAGATATATGTTATAATATATATTATTATTTATATATAGTTATTATTATATTATATATATATTATATGTTTTTTATTATTATATATTATTATAAGGTTTTTTATTATATATATTATTATATTTATTATTTTATATATATATATATTTATATATTATAGGGGCCGCCAACATTGGCCCCACGCGCGGTAGCGCAA
>ERZ724522.1154-NODE-1154-length-14885-cov-5.911328_pt1 | contig 14885 bp, 17 predicted proteins | sample MGYA00376055_ERZ724522 | MGnify/ENA primary metagenome ERZ724522 (study PRJEB28724, sample SAMN07190884) | wastewater metagenome | isolation source: effluent of sewage treatment plant in Hong Hong | place: Hong Kong | collected 2016-03-17 ... | reverse complement strand
GCCTGGCGCTCTTCCTCCTTGGCATTGTCCCTCAGCCACCACAGGCCGCCGGCGGCGCTCACAAGGGCTGCTGAGATGATGCCGACCACCGCAAGCGCGACGATCGGCACGCTGGTTGCCTTCTGCGTCCACCAAGCGGCGGACAGGATGCCTGTGAATAAGTTCATGCTGCGTGCCTCCTGCGGTAGATCCAGACTGCGATGGCGCCCCAAAGCGTGACCATGCCGGCCCAGAACAGGGGCTCGGACAGCAGGGCCAGCACGAGTAGGCGGACGCTGAAAGACCCGCCGGCGGTGGCGCGTGCGATGACGTTCGGGGCGGCATATGCCATCGACGTACTGCCGCCACCGGCAAGGGTGAGCTCGGTTCCGACTGGCGGCTGCGGCGCCTCTGCGTAGGCCCTGCCCTGGCTTTCACTCTGCGCGTCAGCGTCGGGGAGGACGGACGGGCCAGCCGCCACCGGGCCAGGCGCGGCATGCCCAACGGCCGCCAGCGCCGTGCGCTCGATCGCATCGCAGCGGCTCATCCAGCCCTTGCCGAACACCCGGAAGGTGGTCAGCCCACGCAGAAAGCGGCGGCGGGCCTCCATGAAGGCATGGATGAGCACCACAGGGTCGCGCCGGCGTGCTTCGGCCAGGGTCACGGGGCCCGGAAAGCCGTCCTCGCGCAGGCCCAGCACCCGCTGCAGAACCATGATGGACCGCGCCGGCCCGCTGTTCACCCCAAAGTCAAAAACGGCCAGATCGACGCCCGCCGGAAGCTCGTCGCCGCGGACGAGGTTCCAGTAGTTCATGCGGTAGATTTCGACGAGTTCCTGATTGCTGATCAGGCGTACCGATTGACGGGGGGCACCGCGCCCGTCCCGATAGCCGTCGTAAACGCGCTGGATGACCCCGCGCATTGTCGGGCCGCCAGGGTCGGCCGGGTGGTTGCTCCATCCCCCTTCATAGACGAGGGTCACGGGCAGAACTTCAGCGAAGCGGTCCATATGGATCTCCATGACAAAAGGGCGCCCGGTCGGACGCCCTGTCGCGCTACGCACAGCAAGTCTACCAAACCCTAACGCCCAGACCCGGCGGGCACGACGCGGTTGTCGCGAATGTCGAGCCGCGTTGCGTTATCGAGGGCGAGCCATATCTGGCCGAACACCCCTGACGGGTACGCGATCGCAACGACCGACCGGATCAGCGCGGCTTCCTCGATGGTCAGATCGACCGTTGAGTCGCCCGTGCAGGCGATGATGCGGTTGCCCAGCAGGAAGCGGGCATAACCGTCCTTCGGGTCGATCTTCTCGCTGTCTAACTTTGCGTCGAGCGCGCGCACGACCAGCAGGCCGTGCGTCACGACCTTCGTGCCGCCGGGCTTGGGCTCGGTCAGCGGCTCGCCGGTTTCGCGGTTGATGATAGGTGCATTGGGTCGGAATTGGATCATCGGGTGTCCTCTCTGGCTACACGATGGTCCTACCTGATTTGGCGGCGGGCCTCACGCAAGCCGCGGGGCGGCACCTCACGGCCTGATGCGCAGCGCCGACAGGCTCCCATAGCCGACATCGACGGCCACCGTGTCGCCGGCCTGGGATAGGGAACTTCCGCCCGCATACACGACGGCCGCCACATACCAATCGCCAGCCGCCGGCACCACCACGCGCCACAGATCGGCGCCCGGTCCATGGTGCATGCCGGGGGTGATATTGTAGCCGCGGCCAGGCGCGCGGATGCCCTCGATGCCGGTGGCGTCCTGCGTCAGTATCAGGCGCCAGGCGTTTTCGACGTCATACGCGAGGTTGTTCGTGATCTGGTAGGCAAAGGACACATCGAGCACATCGCCGGCCACGCAGCCGGGCACGAGAAGGTCGGCAAACCGCACCCGGTCGGGGAACGTCTGGCCGGTGCCGGGGCCGTAATTCCACACCCGCAGCGTCGTGACCTTCTCGACGGGCGATGGCGCCGCGAAGAGGTCGGTCGTCGGCACCGCGAACGTCAACTCGCATTCCACCATCACACCGTCTCCATGTACTTGAGAGCGGCGCCGGCGTAGACGGTGATCGCGGCCGGTGGATCGGACGACAGGGTGCCCACAACGATCTGGTATTGCACCCGCGCCACCCCGAACAGGCTGCGCTTGTAGAAGGCCGAGCGGGTGCCGCGCACGTCGACGGCCACCGATCCGCCACCGAAGAACCCCCGCAATGTGCGGAGGGTCGTCCACGCCGACCAGCCAGCCCCCATATTGACCCGCTCCTGCAGTTGCAGGTCTGCAAGAACAGCCGCAGCCGAGCGCGTCATGCGGGCGTCCAGCGCGACTTCCACGATCAGGCTATTGCCGGTGGTCGGCAGAACCTCCCGGCCGAGCAGCACAACGATCCCCGGCGTGCCCGCCGAAAGGTCCGCGTTGCTGAAGTCGCAATCGCACGCCAGGATGACGCCCCCCGCCGGGCCCGGAGGCCCCGGCGGAAGGTCTGCGGGATCAATCGAGATCGACAGCGTTTGCACGGGTATTTTCACAGCCATATCTATAGCTCCGCGTTAAACCCTAGATACGCGCTTGTCGTGGCTTCCGCCGCAAGCATGGCCCCTTGGCCAGTCGTTAGACCGGACGCGACGGTGTAATTGATGCGCGCGACGGCTGGCGTAGCGGCTGAAAAGTCGGGCACCGCAGAGCACGTTGTGCCGCCACTTCCGGCAACAAGGCGGTAGTGCGAAGCTGTGCCGGATTGCTCCAAGGCGCTCGGGGCGATGCGCATCGTAACGGGAAATATGATGAGGCCCGTCGCTGAGGTCGAAGCAGTGCACAAGCCAATGCCGAACGGGGACCCGATGGCACCCGACAAATTCGACGCGCGGTAATAGAAGCGCTGGCACATCGCCAAATTCGCATCGGCCGACCAATTCTCGAAAGGCGTGGCCGTACTTCCTTGCTCAAGTTGCACCTTGCCGACGTCCATCGTGACGTTTTGGGCTTGCGTGCTGTCGGTCCAGAACAGAACAATTAGATTGTTCAGCGATGAGCCGAGCGTGCCGGTAAGGGACACGGAGGCCGCCGTATTTGCGGTGAGTGCGGTCGACCCGGTCGCCGTTATCGTAAGGCTTGACCCGAGAAAGAAGTTGCCAGCCGTGAAGGTGCCGCTCGTCCAGTCGCTCACCACGTCCGACGTGACGCTGTCCGCCGTGCCCGTCCATTCCAAGATCGCATAGCGCAGCGTGGTGGTCGCCGACATGCGCACACGCGCCGAAAGCGTGACCGCCTTGCCGCGAAGATCCTGGCAGTTTTGCGCCTCAAGGATCTGAGAGATGCCAAAGCGCTGCGCCGACGCCTGCGACTGTGTAATGCGTGACGCCGTAGGCCAGCCGTTTTCGATCAGCGTTTGCTGGGTGACTGCAACCGTGCCTGTCTGGGTCAGTATGTTCCAGCGATCCAACGCATACGTGTCGTCAGCGTTCGTTGCTGCGCCGCGCTGGTTCACCCGCATGCAGCCGTTAATGATGCGGTTTCTGAAGCCGGCGAGGGGGCCAGTGTTGATGGAGGCGAGGCCAGACAGGTTGCCACTGTCATCAACGATCAACTGCGACGCCTGCGTGCCTTTGCCGGTGCCATCGGCACGCAGAACGGCGTTGTCGGTGGCGAAGCTTGCCGACGCCGTCACGTCGCCCAGGCCCGCCACGGAGGCCCATTGCACGTTGGCGGCAGTGCCAAGAGATTGCAGAACCTGCCCGGAGGCGCCCGGCGGCAGCGCCACCCAGTCGGTATTGCTGCGGAACAAGATCGAACCTTGCACCGCGCTGATGCTATTATCGATCAAAAGCGAGAGCGTCGTCCACGCGGGGTCTGTGCCGTCGCTTTTGAGGAGCGTATTCGCTGCGCCAACCGCCAAGCGCCCGTTGCTGGCTGCTCCGCGCGTGATCAAGTCGCCGCGCGTGGTCGTGGGCGCGAGGGCGTCGAAGGCCGCCGTCGCTGTTGAGGCCCCGGTGCCACCGTCTGCAATCGGCACGTCTGTCCCGCCGACGCGGAAAATGCGGTTTCCCTCGACGGCCAGGTCGCCGGCGCTAAGGCGGCTCAGCGTCGTGTCGGACGCGTGCCCGACCTCGAGCGAGCCGACGCCCAAGGCCGTCGCCGTCGATGCGGTGATGCCGGACACCGGCAGGCCGGTGCCGTTGGTGAGCACGATGGCGCTGGGCGTCCCTGCGTCGCCGCCCTGGAAATAGGCGGCGCCCGTGCCGCTTTCATCCGTGAGGAGCGCGCGCAGGTTGGCGCTGCTGGGCGTGATGACGAAGGTATCGAAGCCCGAAGCGCGGGTGATCGCGCCCCACGAGGTCAGGTTGGCCGTGAGCGGCTGGCCCGTGGCCGTCGTCAGGATGGTGACGCCCTCGATCGCCGCAACGCCCGCAGAGACGCGCGTGATTGTCGTGTCGCTCGCGTGCCCGAGTTCCAGAGAGCCCACACCGAGCGCGGTGGAGGTTGAGGACGTAATGCCAGCCACCGGAAGCCCAGTACAGTTCGTCAGCGTGCCCGAGGCCGGCGTGCCCAACACGGGCGCCGTCATAGTGGGCGCCGTCAGGGTCTTGTTCGTCAGCGTCTGCGTCCCGGCGACCGTGACCACCGAGGCGTCGTTCGTGCCCGCCGTCGTCACCCGCAGGTCGCCCGTCCCGACCGTCAGAATGCCGGAGCCGTGCGTAGCGACCCAATCGCTGCCCATCTGCAGCGACGCGCCAGACACGAGGAAGGCATTGCCCCACGGCAGGAGTGCCGTGCCGAGCGTGATGCCGCCCGAGGACACCGGGCTGAAGGCCGCCGTGGTCGTGAGCCAGCGCCCCGTGCCGCCCACCGAGGCCGCGAGGTTGTCGTTGGCGGGCCTGTAGAACCCGACGTTCGGATTGACGCCGAACGCAATGCCAGGCGCGGTGGCATTGCCGCTCGGAATGTACGTCGGCGCCACGGCCGTCCAGTAGCTGGCCGCGTTGACGCCGACGCCCGGTTCTGTCGAGGCACCCGACGTGTGGGCCTGGATGCATCGGTAGTCGACGAGGTTATTGCTGACAATGTCGCCGACCGCGTAGGCCGTTGACGTCAACCACCCCGTGGTGAGCCAGGTCGCGCCGCCGGTCTGCTGCTCGACGTTGGCCATCCAGTCGCGCATGTCGGTCTTGATGACTTTGTGCGCCCCGGACGCGGGCACGCCCAGCGTCTCGTAATCGCGCCAAATCTCGGCCCCAAGCTTAAGAAAGCTCATAGCGCGTGCCCCTTACGAGAAGTTGTTGTTGCTGGCGAACGTGGTCGTGAACGTCGGCGTGTTCGCCTGGCTGAAGCCGTCGCCGTTGCCCTGCGCGAAGTTGCCGACGACCTGCAATGCGACACGGGTGGAGGCGTAGATGTCATGCGCGACGCTGCCGACGGTGATCGTGCCGTCGATCGTGTTGCCGATCACGGTGCCGTAAAGCACGGCGTCCACGGTGCCGTTGGTGAAGATGATGCCGTGCTTGTAGCAGACGTCGAGATAGTTATTTGCGACGTGAACGCCGCGGAAGTTGCGGATGGAGATGCCGCCGCCGGTGCCGCTCGACACCCGCGTGTCGCCGCAGCCGGTGATGCAGTTCCCCGTGATAAACAGGCCGCGGCCCGTTGCGGTTGTATCTTGCACCGCGCCGTTGCAGATGATGCCCGCCAAGGATGGATAGGCAATTGCCTCGATCGTCTTGCTGGTGCCGAAGCCGGTGATGATGTTGCGGTGAACGTGGATCTTCAGGGCGATATTGCCGGTCGTGTGGTGCTCGACCGCGACGCCCGTGCCGCAGGACCGAATATGGTTGTCGCAGATCCAGACGTCGGTCGAGTCGTGCTCGTCGATCCCTTCCCAGGTGACGTCAGAAACGACGTTGCCCGTGATCTTCACGCGCGCGTTCGGCGTGCCGGACAGCGTCGCGTAGAGCGACGCGACGATGCCGTAGCAGTTCGATCCGATCACGCCAGGCGTCTCGCCAGGGTAGATGTTGTCGACCGCGTTGTCGGCGATCGTGGTGTCGTAGACCGTCCAGACGCCGATGCCGGCGTAGCCGCACCGCGAGACGCTGCAATTGCGCACCCGAAGGCGCGTCACGAACAGGCATTCAATGCCCTGCTCGCCGCAGTTCTTCACGGTCAGGCCGTCTAGGTCGATGTCCTCGATGTGCGCCCCAGCCACACCTTGCGCCGTGAACCCGTAGTGACTGGCCGCGTAGCCGGCCGCGATGGTGCTTGCGGAATTGCCGCCGTCGATCGTGAACCCCCGCAGGCGCACGTCGCTGGCTGTCGTCTTGAGCGTCGTGCCGGCCGCGTCGGCGTTCTTGACCACCGCCGACTTCGGCCCCCAGAAGAACGTGTTGGCCGGGATGGTGACGGTGTCGGAGTCGATGAGATACGTCGAACCCGCCTTGAGGCGCCCGGTCTTGGTGGTGTTGTTGAAGAAGTTCTGCAGCGCCGTGGTGTCGTCGGTCACGCCATTGCCTACAGCGCCGAAGTCTTCGGGGGTCGCGATGGGGCTGTCGAGCCCTTCCAGGGCCGCGAACTCGTCCTCGACCTCCCCCATCCACGTCCGCATGTCCGCTTTGATGACCTTGTGCGCGCCGCTTGTCGGCACGCCCGCGGTCTCGTAGTCGCGGAAGATTTCGGAGCCCTCTTTCGTGAAAGTGACCATTTTCTATCCCCCTAGACGATCACGACAGAGCCGAGCGCCGACCAATTCCCGAGCACGTTCGTTCCCTGCGGCGCGGACGCCGCGCAGCGCACGAACCAGGTGCCAGGGGACAGCGTCACGGTCTGCAAAGGCAGCGCGTAGGTTGCGAAGGTCTGCCCGAACCATGACGGATCGGACGCGCGCTTGTATTCGACGCGCCAGCTCAGGTGATCCATGTTCGGATCTGAGAACGAGATGTTGGCGCGCTGGCTTCCGGCAGAGCCGGTGGCCGTGACGCTGATCACCGGGACCGGCAGGAAGTCGGGCGCGCTGCCTTCCTCGGTGTCCGGGTCCCAGGCGTCGATTTCGTTCGGGTTGACCAGCACGAAGTCGAACGACACCACTGCGTTGGCCAAGTCGATGCGCGCGCGCGTGATCTCGATCACCGCGTTCGCGAGATCGCTCAAGGTGTCGGACTGCACCGCAATCCAGCGCTCGCCGAGCCCTGCAAGCCCGTAGAGCGTCGTTTGCAAGGTGCCGCGGATGGTGGCCTGGTAACGGGACATCGCCCGCTTGGCAAGCCGGCGCGCCTGCGTGTGGCTGTGCACCCAGGTCAGCGCCATGGTGCGCGAGCGCACGCGCCCGATCTCAGAGATCGACGCGCTATCCTGCCAGGGGTCGCCCTGCGCTTCGCGATAATGGTTCTGCGGCGGCGTGTAGGTGAACCGCTGCTCGTTCACGACCTCCTCGTCGGGCACGCCCTTGTCGATCGAATAGCCGAGAATATGGGCGTCGGTGAACGTGACAGTCGGCGTGCGGTAGCGCCCGACCTTGATCGAGATCGTGCCATCGCCCCGCTCAGCGAACCAGCCATCGCAGGTCGCAAGGATGGTCGCGATCACGTCGGCTGGGTCGGTGGTGGCGTAGGCCCACCCGTGCGACTGATACCGGGGCTCGCTGTGGCCATCGGCCAGCGTTACGAGCTCGTCGCAATAGTTGGCCTCGGCCATCAGCTCGTCGAGCACTGGCGCAATGCACTCGTCCCAATCGAGTTGGGGCCCGCGGTCGCCGGTCAGGTAGTCGATGAGCTGCAGGACGGGGTTGTAACTGATCGACCACGTGGTGCTGGGCAGGCGGCTATTCGCCGGGCTACGCGGGTCGTAGACAGGCGACAGGTCAGCCACCACGGACAGCTTCGGCAGGCCGCGCGGCCACAGGTGCATGACGTTGTCGAACGCCGTCGGGCCGCAGCGCAGGAGCGCCGACGCAATGCCATCGCCCCGGTGCGAGGTCGTCCACATCTCTGGGAGGCCCGCGACCACGGTCGTATAGTGGGTTTCGGTGGCGGCGCCCTTGCGCACGTCCAGATAACAGTCCTGCGCCGAGCCGTTGTAGTTGGTCGACGAATAGCGGCCATCGTTGCCGGTGCTGGTCTGGATCGAGACGACGCCGCCGCCGAGAACGCCGTTCGAGAAGTTCACGAGGTCGTCGTGCAGGTAGAAGCACACGAAGCCGTGGATGCGGCCCCAGTGCAGCGCCATCACGTCATAGGAATAGCCGTCGGTGCCGGTTTCGTAGAGCATGTAGGCGCCAGCCAGGCGCGCGCGGCCATAGCCGAAGATGCGCGGCGGCATGCCCTGCCTGAGAACCTGTGTCCCGTCCGTTGGCTTCGGGACTTCCGGTGTCGACTGCAGCAGGTAGGAGGCCGCAATCGACCCGCCGATGAGCGCGGCACCGCCAACGGCGCCGGCGAGGCTCAGTCCTGGGATCAGAATAGTGCTCTCGGCGCCGACGACACCGACCGCTTCAAGCAGGAGGATGCCTACCGCTTCGGCCATGTCCATGCCTCCACAGGGTTGATCCGCGCGACGGCAATGCCCCTTTTCGTGACGAACGCCCCCTGCCCGTGCAGGCCGCAGATGCCGGCAACCGGCCGGCGGCCGTTGGGCGTCGGCACCAGATAGACCCCGACGTCGCCAGGGCCCGCGGCTTCCCCCTTGCGCCACCCGCACGCCTCAAGCGCCCGCCCCATGAGCGCTGCCAGCCCGCCCGCTTGCGCGACGAGCTGCATGGCTTCGGCCTCGGTCTGGTAGGTGCCGCGCCAGGCCGCTGCGGGGTCGCTCCCCGTGCGTGCGCGCGCCCAGTCGGCGGCAAACAGCATGCAATCGTGCGTGCCCCAGGCGAACCCGCGCGCAGCCGCTGCTGATAGGAAGTTGCTCAAAACCTCGGCCATACCTTCGTTGCGTCCACTGTGTAGAGGCCGGCGCGCTCGCAAAAGCGGTCGCCCGACGAAAGCGCCTGTTGATCAGCATCGAGGAAATAGGTCGCCACCGGCCGGCGGCGCCCCGTGAACGCGGTACGGACGCTCAGCGAGATCGTGCGCACGTCCCGCACGTCGCCATTCGTCGAGCGCGATTGCTCGCGGTGGATCGAGAGGTAATCGACCGTGAACTTTCTGATCCACGTTGGCTGCGCGAGAAGCTGCCAGCTCTGGCTGAAGGCCGCGACGCCCACGTAGAGCGGCACGTTTTTCACGTCGCCCGCTTCACCGGAGGCCACCTCGACCAGGCGCTGCGACACGCCCGAGACATGGAACTCGCTGCGATCGGCGGCGCCGTTCACAAGCTGCTGGAACGACGGCACGTTGAGCATCTCGCCGAGCCCGAAGTAGGTGGCGCCGTCGTAGTCTTTCGCGTCGATGCCGGCGCGGCAGTCGCCCACGCCGAGCCACATGCGGAACGGCCGCGGCGTCAGCCCGAGCCGAAAGAACACGCCGATGCGCGGGGTGCCGCCGCGCATGGCTTCCAGAAAGGCGGCGTTTGTCGTCATGTGGAAAACGGCGGGAAGGACTCGACCCACGTGATCGAGCCGCTACCGTGGAACCGCCTCTCGAGCGCAAGCCGCATGGCGCTGGGCTCTGCAAGCTGCATCACGCACGACGGGTAATCGAAATTGCACCACGTCCCCAAGGTCACCGCCTCGCGCAGCGGCGGGCGGATCGAAACCTCGGTGTAGGAGTTGGTCGTCGCGTTGACGGACGCGACGCGGTAGGTGCGATCGAGATGCACCGGGTGCCGGATCGAAAACAGCTCGCCACCGCGCAGCGCAGCGCCGGCCGATACCGCGATCTTGAGCGACGTCGCGCGCAGCGCTGCGCCTTCCTGCACGATCGCGTTGACGACGCTCCCTTCATACGGGGTGTCGTCGTCAAGGTAGCTGTTATCCGAGTTTGTGGTCTCATTGCTGAGCAGCCGCGCCCCGGACACCGTCGGCGCCGGGAAAAATCGCTCCTCGCGCATCGGCACGACCATCGCGGTTGCGCCGCCGTCCAGCATGGCCTCGAGCGCGCGCCACGTGCGGACCTGGTCCTCGGTCGACGCCTGGATCTCGTCCATGGTCAGGGCCCACAGGCCGCCGCCATCGACGCGCACGATCGGCACCACACCGGACAGCGTCTTGCCGCCCGATGCGGTCTTCGCAACCAGCTCTGGTGTCCATCGACGGTCGCGCATCAGCGACCTGGGAAAGACGAGCATGTGTTAGGCCCCGAGGGTGTGGAGACGCCGTTGACGCGCAGGGAAGGCGGCGTCCATCTGCTGGAAGGCTTGTGCGGCAGCGGTGCGCGCTGCGTGACTTGCGATCTTCGCGATGGTTTCGTCGCCGTTGGCGCCGGCCAGGTTCACCGTCATGTTGATGCTTGCCGAGCCAGCGCCGCCACCCATCAGAGCCTGATTTGAAACGATCGATCCAGCAGACTGCGGGACGAACATTTCAGGGCCGCGCTCGCCGACAATGTAGCTGCGGCCGGAGTTGACTGAGCCGCCGTCAGCTTTGAAGCCGCCAAAGGCGCCAGCCAACGCGCCGAAGATGCCGCCGCCGGTCGCGGGTGTCCCTACGAGAAGGCTTTCAATGCCCTTCTTGAAAGCGAGCTTTGCGAGATCCTTTTCGAGGTCGCCGATGAACTCTTTCCAACCGACGCGCGTGCCGCTCATGAACTTGTCAAATGCGCTTTCAAGCGACGACGCGACCGTCATGCCCACCTGTTTGAAATCCGCGTAAGTCTCGCGGGCCTGCGCGGTTGCCTGCGCGATCTTGCCCATGCTCTCGGAGATGGACTGGTTGAGCGCAACCTGGCCCGCGTCCAGCGTGACGCCTTCGCGCCGCGCCTTGTTCATCAGCTCCATCTCGACGCGCAGCTTCTCGGTCTCGCCGGGACGTGCGCCAAGGGTCGACTGCTCGAGGTAGCCTTTGTCGTTCGCCTCGCGCAGCATGCGCGATTGATCCACGCGGAAACTCAGGTTTGCCGCGTCCTGCGCCTTCTGGGCTTCGATCTGGCGCTGCGCAAGGATGCCCGGATCTTCGGCCAGCCCGCCGATCTTGCCGCGGCTGTACGCGTCAGACATCGCGCCCGAGCGCTCCATTGCCCGATCAAAGGCGGTCTTGCCTTCGCCACGCCCCGCGTTGGCAAGGGCCATGTCGCCCTGGCGCTTGAGGGCCGCGGTGAGCGAGGTCACAGCCTGCTCGCGCTGGCGGGTCTGTTCCAGTTCCTTCTGCCGCTGTTCGAAGTCGTTGGCCGCATCGACGCGGCGCTGCAGCTCGGTCTCGAACAGCTTCTTTTCTTTGTCGTTGAGCTCGTCGTATTCCTTGCCGATGTCCTGCAGCACGCGCTGGCGCTCCTGCGCCTCGGTGCGATCGCCGCGATCCTTGCCCAGCAGGCCGGTCTGGAACTCCTCGCCCTTGGTGCGCTCCTTAAGGCCTTCGATCGCTTTCTTCACGGCATCCGAAACGCCATCCCAGGTGCCGGCGAGCTTTTGCAGGGCGGTGCGCACGCCCTCCACCATGTCGTTCATTTTCTTTTGAATGCCGTCGGCCCAGGTCTCGACGCGCTTTTTGCTCTCGTCCATCGCCGCCTGGTCGAAGGCGCCGCCCATGAGCATGTTCGTTGCGGTCACAGTCGCCACGAGGCCGTCACGCAGGCCGGCCGTCCACTTGTCCGTCTGCGCCTTGCCGATCAGGTTATCGAGCCCGCCGGCGACCTTCTTCTTCAGGAAGTCGATACCGGCGTCGATCGCGCCCGAGCCCTTGCCGACTTCGTAGAGGCCCGCGAAGATTTTGCCCCACCAGCCCGGCGCCATCGCGATCAGGGCCTGAAAGCCGCTCTCAGCCTTGGCAAAAATCTTGTTGAAGTTGTCGGTCGCGAACTTCTCGCTGCCCTCGGCGCCCGACTGGAACGCCTCCTGCATCTGCTTGCCGATCTGCTGCAGCTTTTTGATCAGCTCGAGCGCCTTCGCGCCGGCGCTTTCCGCCATCTGCGTGAGCGAACGCTGGGCCTGCGTCGCGGCCTCGCCGAACTTCGACCCCATCTCCGACGCGGCTTGCGTCTGGGCTTCCTTGGCCTGCTTCACAGCAGCCATGAACTGGGTGTTGTCCGCGGTCAGGTCGAACCGCAGATTGCCCATAGCGACGTCCGCCATGTGGTGATCTCTCTAGTTGTCGGGGTATTGGGCTTTGAGGTCGTCGAGGCGCTTGCGGCTCATGCCGCTGCCGCCGGTATCAATGCCGCGCGAGCGGGCGTAGCCGGCCAGCGCGCGGTCCCAGGAACGCAGGGAGCACAACCAGAACTCGGCCTCACTCCAGCGGAGGAAGCCGAGCGCGAATTCGATTTGCTGCTCGAGCCAGTCGGAGATCGTTACTTCTTCCGCTGGCCCTTCGGAGGGTGCGCGTCGACCTCGTCGTTGTCGTTCGACTTGCGGCGCAGAAGCGCATCGAGGAACGGGCCGAGGTACTGGCTCCAGTCCATGTCGCTGATCTGCTCGTCGCTCACGCCCTTGATGCCGCTGGCGTCGAGCGCGGCGCGGATCACCTTGGGCATGTTCGGGATCTCGAACACGGCCTCGGCCATCTGCGGAAAGGTCTTGACGCCGATCGCTGTGCTGATGGCGGCGAGGGCGCCCATGTTGATGCAGATTTTGTGCTTCTGGCCGCCGATTTCGATCTCGGCTTCGCCGCGGAGCGGATTGGCTGTCATGTGTTCCCCGTTTCTGATGGAAAAGGGCGGGCCTCGTTGGACCCGCCCCTGCGATTGCCTTACGACGCGACGCCCGTATTGGTGACGCAGAGCCGTAGGACAGATGTCGAAATGGCGATGCCGAGCAGGGCGCCATACCACCCCGTTGTGAGGTCGGCGATCGGCGCCACGTCGCCGGCCGTCGCGCCCACGACGTAAGCCGTGTTGACGGTCAGCGTCGCGCCCATGTTGATATCGCCGCCGATCTGCACGCGCAGGGGCTGGCCGTTAGACGCGCCGTGCGTGGCGATGCCGCGCGCGACAGAGGTCAGCGCCGAAGCGTTGGCGTCGGCCTTGTACGCCTTGCCGTCTGACGTGCTGATATAGACGGGCATGCCGGCGGTGATGGTCTCGCCGGCGGTGTGATCGGCGAAGATGGCGTTGCTCTGCGGAACGACGCTGGCGGCTGTAACGGTAAGTGCAGTCATGGGGGGGTGCTCCTATCAGGCCGCGCTGATGACGCCGCCGCTCTCGAGCGAGATCGAGAACGTGACTTCCTTGTCGTGAGGGCCCTGCGCTTCAAGCTGGGTGATCTGGAAAGGCCCGGTGTAGGTGGCATCTCCGGGGACCACGATCTGCCAGTTCCGAATGGTGCCGGCCATCATCAGCGACCGCAGCGTCGACCACGGGGCCGCGCTGTCGAGCACACCGTTGCCCGAGATCGAGATCGAGAAGATCGAGGCGCCTTCCAGCAGCTCGCGGTGCTTGCTGCTCGAGCCCTGGTTCGTCACGTCGACGTCGCCGCGGCGCATGTTGAACCGGCTCGACTGAATGCCGCCGATCGTCACGTAGTTGCCCGACCCTGTCGTGTCGAGCTTGAGCAGCATGTCGCTGCCCTTCTGCTTAGCCATGATTGCGCTCCTAGTTCTCTGTCACGGCCCGGAAACGCAACACGCCATGCTGGGACTTGCCGTCGGGGTCACCCATGGTTTCGGCGAACTCGCACCACAGCGACGGCATGTTGCCGGCCGAAAGCGCGATCGTTTGGTAGTGCAGCAAATCGCGCACGCGCGCCATGATCTTGGTGACTTGCAGGCGCGCGGACTGGCCGTGCACCGCCTGCTCGGTCCAGCAATGGATCGTAAGCGTGTGCTCCTGCGCGTCGCCGCTCGAGGTGTGGTAGTTGTTGGCGGTGGTCTCGCCGATGTCGATGTAGGGCGTGGCCTGGCCGGGAGGCACGCCATTGAAGACGCGCCCAGCATCGCCACCCAACAGACCGGTCAGCGTCGCGTCGTTGGCGAGCGTGGTGTAGACGGCGGCAAGCATCTCGGCGGAGCGGTCGGTCATTTGGTGCGGAACCTCGAAGCGCGGTTCTGGACGGCCTCACGCATGAGGGCGATAGCGCGATCCCGGTTGCGCATGACGGCCGGCGTCATGAACGGGCGCGCCGCCATCTTGCGGGTGCCGAACTCGAGATAGCCGGCATACGCCGTGCGCGCCTCGAGGTAGCCCTGCACCTGCTTGTCGATCACCTTGGCGTCGCCGACGATCGAGTTCACGAGGCGGCCCGTGTCCGTCGCCGGCGGTTCGCCCGGCGCCGAGGCCTGGTGCCTGATGTTCCGGTTCTTGCCCTTCATGTAGACGCGGCCCGTCTTCGGCCCGCGCGCGACCGAGCGCTTGGCATCGCCGACCATCAGCGCGATCGCGCCGAGCATGCCCTGATGCAGGGCCGCCAGCGTCTCGGCGTTGAGCTCTGCCTCTTGGATTTCCTTCGGCTGGTTGATCATCCACAGCATCAGGCGTGCACCTGTGTCGGGGCGACCTGCAGCTCCTCGCAAGCAAGGTCGAGAAAGCGGCGGCGCATGTCCGGGTTGAGGATGCCTTTGATTTCGAACGTGCGGCCGCGCCAGGATAGGCGATCGGACGGAAGCACGTCGCCGTTGTAGCGGATGGTCACCTTCCAGTCGGCCTTGGCCTGGATCTGCTGCCGACGATACTGCTCGCCCGCGCTCATGGGCTGCACCCGCGCCCACAGGGTCGCGCGGACTTGCCATGTCTCGATCTGACCGCCCATGGCGTCGCGGGCGCTGCTGCGGCGTTGGATGGTGACGCGCTCGTTCAGTTCGCCGGCGCCCGGTTCCTGTGCCATCAGCCGAGCACCTTGTAGCGGGAGAGGATCATCGCGGCGGCGTTCGGGATCTCCTGCGCCTCGCGGTTCTCGTAGAGGTGCTG
>ERZ724522.1153-NODE-1153-length-14893-cov-3.884284_pt1 | contig 14893 bp, 16 predicted proteins | sample MGYA00376055_ERZ724522 | MGnify/ENA primary metagenome ERZ724522 (study PRJEB28724, sample SAMN07190884) | wastewater metagenome | isolation source: effluent of sewage treatment plant in Hong Hong | place: Hong Kong | collected 2016-03-17 ... | reverse complement strand
GATCAGGATTGTCATTAAGGAAAGAAGACCAAGCAGCAACTACATCCGCAGATGCATCACAGTCATTGGAACCAAACTTGATTTCTTGGAAACGAACTACTTTGTAACATTCTCCACACTCATACCAAGGAGTAGTAATTGCAGTATCTTGAGTACAAGTGGTTTGAGTAACTCCAAGATATTTAATAATCTTAGCATCTTCTGAAGTAGTAATGGGCGCAGAACTTGTAACATAATAGGTGCCCAATACTCCGTTCCAACCCGTAAGGCTTCTGCTAGTAAGAGTAGACAGACCATTAAGAGCCTGAAGAGTTGCAAGTGCTATCTCTGGGCTTGTGGCTTGCGAAACCTCGATGATGTAACCGTAGCCACCTTGAACCAAGGTAAAGCCAGAAGGACACTCGTTGCAGTCTACAAGTACAGTTGCATCTTGTACAAATGCGTCAGGTGTACCGTCTCCACTTTGAGGTTCAGTTACTTGATAAGTAGTGTAAGGAGCATTACGCTCTTTTACAGTTACTTTTGCATTTTCGTAGGTTCCTGTGAGAGAGTTCTGAACATTAGCAAGAGCAATCTCGTCACCATTATCACAGACTGTCAGACAGTAAGTAGTAAAGGTTTCAGTATCAGGCTCGTCACCTGTACCTGTGCAACTAACTACTTTCTCAGCAGTATAGAAACGAGAAATCCAACGGTTAGGATCATTGAAGTTCTTTACCAGTTCATCAATGATTACATTACACTCAATGGTTTCAGAGCAATCTCCGTCAGTACAAGGACTGCAACAAGGAGTGGTAACTTGAATGACCTCACGAAACTCTTGACCAAAGATGTTCCTTACAGGACGACCCTTCAGGTAAACATCAAACTCATAAGTTTTGCCACATTCAAATACCAGAGAATTGCAAGTATCAGTTGCACTACCCAAGTAGTAAATGTTGGTGCGATCATCTTGTGTGAATTTTTGAGTCTTAAGTGCATTCACAGCAATGTTCTGAGATTTAAAAGACATCTCAGAGTTCAGACTATTGTCCAAACGATCCAACTTAAGGCCCATTCTTTTTTGACCTGTATTGGGAGAACCTACTGCAAACAAAATATCTTTACCTTGAACTTCCGTAGGAGACAAGGAGGTGTAAGTGTCAGCATCTAAAATAGCAAACTCAAATGGGTTCAGATCAGAACTGGCTTTACCAGTCGTATCATACGACTTTACAATCCAGTTTGTTTTTAGTGATTTTGGAAACGCCATAGTTTGTTAGTTAATTTAATTTAGTTTAAGTTGTTAATTTGTTAATTGATTCGGTTTTTAAATTGAGTTCTCAACGAGTAAGGTTGATCATTTTTAGAACCTGTTCCTAATTGATCTTGGTTGTCAGGATTCATAAGATACTTTGTAATTTCTTCTATGGAACGTCCCATTTTAATTTGAGAAGCCACATTAATATAGTACTGATCTTCTCCTCTCCTGATAAATCCTGCGTTCATTGCATCTTTTACAAGAACTGTAGTTTCCACCCATTCTGGATCTAGTTTCAAAGTCTGTAAAAACATTTCTGCATTTGATCCTTTGCTCAAGATGAATTCGTCCAGTTTAATGTACGCATTCTTGTCTGTGATTTCAGCATTAAGATTAAACAAGTATTTTGCAATCTTAACCATCTTCTCTTTACTCTTGATACTCAGTTCTTGTAATGCAGCAATGGCTTCGTTCCTTATAGTGACTCGACTATGTTTCTGATCTGTTTCTTTGTTCTCGTCTATTAACTCGAAAGGAAACATCTTAGCCATTTCGTCTTGTCCCATGTTTACTAAACCCATTCCATCATTTGCTCTCAGTATTGAAAGATTGAACCTGTGATTTACATCTCCTTCATCAATTGGATTAGTAAGATGACTAAGTTTAATCCTCCAACTATTTAAAAATTCTTGTCCTTCAGGACTATCAAACTCAACTCCAAACTCTTGTTCAAATTCTTGCTGGAGTTTTGGGGTAAGCCCGAACTTATGTTTTGTGTCCGGGCTGTTCCCAAGTTTGTATCGTCTGTTAATATAGGGTATCTCCATTTCTGTTTCTGAATCCGGAAATAAAACATACCCATGATTTTGAAGTCCTAGAATGTCTTCACCATCGTTAGGTGAACGTTGCTTGATAAATGATCCCATTTTTATGCTTTTTAATTTGTTGATCTGATTAAGTTATACAATTATACAATTACACAATTACACAATTCCGTAAACAGGTTCAAAGATCGGTTTACCAGTTCTTGGATTGATTGGCTTAATCAACAGCGATTTGGTAATATCTTTGATCCAGTAGGCTTTGTGACGCTTTTCCATAAATACTTGGAAACCGGGATGGTTGTTAGAAGATTGGAAAGCAGCAAACGAACTAGAACTGGATTTAACATCCAAGTAATTCATTTTGCCGTTAATGAAGCGGTGACTGTAGTCCCAATCAGGGCCATATACTACTTCATATACGTTGTTTCCATCTGCACTCAAGTCATCTACAATAAAGATGTAAGACGAGAGCCTTTCACCCCCAAACATGGGGTTCTCAAGTTCATTAGCAATGATCGGGTCAAGAGCAGGAACATGTACAAACTGAATTATACCAAATTCCCAACGATAAGAAAGGAAGTTGGGAAGATCAGCATACATCTTCTGGTTGTCATTACCTTTCAAGTAACGGCCACCACCATCATCAATAAACAGACCTGCTTGTTTAACTCTTTCAAGAATCTGTGGACGAACAAGTTTAAGTCCGGCTCTACCTGTACCTACCGTAAGAACATTTGCTCCATAAGGATCAATTTTGTCTTTCACACGGCTGGTCAGATAGGCTTCAATTTTCTCAAGATTGAAAAGAGGAATATTGTAAGAGAACGTAGAACCAAGGTTTACTTGGTGGAACAAACCAACAGGCATGTGAACAGCAGTTTTACCTTCTACTTCGATCATACCACCTGCTCCCCAAATAGCCATCATTTCAACGTCCATTTCAATCTTGCGCATTGCAAGTGCTTCCACTTCAGGAATCCAAGCCTGTTTTACAAGATCATTGTAGAAAGTAGACATGGCTTTGCTTTTGCTCATGCCTTTTTCACGCATCAGGTAATTTACAGGAGATTCACCACGAAGAGCAGCATCACTCAAAGGAGAACCCGGAGTAAATTGATACATCTCAATTACCTTGCGATATTCTTGAAGGCTTCTTACAGCATCACTGGAAATCTTTGAATAAGCGGCATCTCTTGTTACTTCAAAGTAAACGTGTGCAGTACCTTCTCCTACATAGTTGTAGAATTCACGGTATCCTGTTTTGATGTTTCCAAGGTCATTGTATTTTTGACCATATTCACCCATTACAGAACCTTTCTGCCAGTAAATCGTACCAGAAGTAAGATACTCTTTTGGCCAGTAACGATACTTACCAGAAGTAGTGTGAAGTTTAACTGTAACAATGTAACCACTGGATTCATCTCCGTAGATTTCATCGTCGGTTACATATAGTTCTACTTGGCTGAATTTGTCTACAGCAATGATAGCACCATGACCAAAAGAACGCTTGTTCAGTTTGATTTTAAATTTAGCACCATCTTGACCGGGCTTCTCCTGATTAGAGATGTCACCCAATGAATAGGTAGGTTGTTCTGCAATTGGAGACTGCCATTTATAAATGTGACTGTCAGCAAAAATGCGATTAGCACCCCCTTTAATCATGTCAAACATGCCGGGACGCTCTAGGTAACCTGTGGTAATCCAAGGAGTGATCATTCCAAGATCAGTAGCACCTGCTTTTTCCATACCACCTTGCATTCTCAGCAAGTGGGCTTTGTCCAAGTGGAACTCCTGATTGAATTCTCTCGTCTGAAGATAAATACCATTCTGTAAAAGATATGGATTAATTTGGCTCATAATTTTTTAATCTTTAGAGTTTTTAAAGTTTTAAAGTTTTAAAGTTGTAACTAATTTGTTTTGAAGTTCCAAGGAACGTTCTGAGTTGTTTTTGATTTTTTTACTTTTGAGTCTGGAGCATCGCTTCCTTGTGACTTTGTCTGAAGATTGTACTTGTGCTCTTTTGTGAATTTGTTTACTTCTGCTGTTTTTGCAGAGTTTGCAAATTGTTTATAAAAGCCTTCAGGATCAGCCAGTAAGTATGCAACTTGAACTAGTAATTCAGGATTTCCCTGCTTTGAATACTTGTGTTGCAAAATCTGCGCATCCAGATAATTCATCTTTACTTTTTTACCTTGAGGTAAGGTCACAGGAACATCATCATATAATAACATTGCCATGACTTTCTGAGCAACTTCTTTCGGAATGGCTAAGTTGTTTACTTTACCAGTCTTTACGATTTGCTCTACCCTATTGTAGAAATGTTCTTTTGCATCATTCTCAATTTTCCTCAACATGGCTTCGCTTTCTTCTTGCTCTTTTGCAATTGCTTCTGCCCGTACATCAAGTTTTGGTTTTACTCGCTTGGCCTCTTTCTCAAGTAAAGAACTTGTTTTAAGTTCTTCTATCTTTTCATCAATCTCTTCAGGAGTATAATCTTCGTCATTGTACCACATTCTTACAATTTTCTCTTGATCATACTCGTTCTCTATAGAAAGAGACTTAATACTATTTTCTTGAATTAATGACTTTAAAAAGGATTCAATGTTCTCTCCTTTTGCATTCAAATCATAATTCAAAATACGTTGAGTAAGAGGACTCATTTCTTCTACAAACTCTTCCAAAGCCTTTCTTTCTTTTATAGTAATGTTGTGCTCAATTAATTTCTCAAGCACTTCAATACTAGGCTCTGTATCATCTGTAAATCCTTCGTAAGGCTCTTCAATAAATCCTAAATCATGCAAACGATTTACTGCTGCCAAATAAGGATTTTCTGAAACCTCTTCTTCCTCTTCTATTTCTTCTGTCTTTTCAAAAGAAATTTCAACTTTGTCTTCGTCTTCATCTCCAGTTTCTTCTTCAGAATCTTTAGGAAGGACAACGGGATTAGGTGTTTTCTCAGGTGGCTCTGTCTCTTCTTCTTTAGGTTTTTCAAAAGTCAGTTCAACTCCTTCAGTTGATTCTACTTCTTCCAGTTGACCTTCAAAACCTGAGAACTGAATGTCAATCTCTGTCGGATTATTAAATCTGGTAGTCATAAGATAATTAAGATTTTAATTTTGTTACTGTTTGTTTGATTCAATTAAATGGTGATTTTGTATATATTTAATAATCATTATAGTGATTATGATGATTATTTGTTAACCTTTGCCACTTCAAGTTCATTGGCACTTACTTTAAGTTTTGCTTTGATCTCTTCTCGTTTGACTTTAAGTTTTTCTCTTTCAATACTTTCTTGAGAATTCAGTTCTTGTTGTTTGTCAAGAGACTGATTATTAAGTTGTTGTTTCTTGAGTTGGTTGTCTCTGGCAGTGTCCAAGATAGACTGGTAATAAGTATCCTCTTTAAGTTGCTGTGTTTTCAACTTAGTGATTTGATCTAAACCATCTCCTTGTGCAAAACCAGTGGCTCCAAGTGCTCTGAGTTCTGCTTGGTTTTCTTCACTTTCTAATTTAAGAAGTAACTGCTCTCTTTCAAACTGCATCTTTTGTTGCAAAAGTTGTTGCTCTGCTTGAATCTTCTGCTGATCTCTTGCCATTTCTTGTTTTTGCTTTTCTTCTTCTCTTTGCATGTTTTCTATTTGGAGTTGTTTAAGGTTCTTATACATCTCACTAATAGAAGTGGCAGCCATTATTTCCAGTTTTCCTAATGTATCTGCTCCTAATGTATTGTCTCTAAGAATGTGCATTCTCATTTCTTCAAGAAGAAGCGTATCATCAAAGTCACTCGTAGTAAAGATTCCCAACTGATACAGAGGAAAGTTTTCAGTCATTGTTTGAAAAATGACTCGCTGTTTGTCTGAAGTCAAATAAGACTCTTCAACACTTCCTTTTTGAATAGCAATGTATTTAGCAAGTTCAAGCATTGTTTGCCTTGCCCTTTCCATCATGAGAAAATGCTCATCATACAAGTTCTTAAGTTGAGTGATACTTCTTTGAACTCCCTGTACTATTCCTGTTGCAGTTTCTTCTGGACTAATATCTCCCAACAGTTGAGGAGAAATACCTACAACTTGTAAACATTCGTTTTTACAAAACTCTGCTAACTTGGCTTTTTCTAAAACTTCCTCTGTTCTGGTCATGTCTATTTTTTGACCAAACCCTCCAGTAAGACCAGACATAGGAGTTCCATTCTGAGTAATCTGATTGTCTAAAGCCCCAATACCTGTGTCTCTTGCAGTTAAAAGCCACTTGATTATATTGTGTCTTCCCCACTCTTCTCCCATGCTCTCAGTGGGAATCATGTTCTGATTCATCATCAAGATGACTCCAAGTTCTCCTTCTAATATTTGATTGTTTCTGTTCCACAAATAATTATAGAAAACTTGCCAAGGTTTACATTTGTCTACTATACTTATTGAAGGAGAGTACTCGTTGGTCATTGGGCCTCCATGTACAGGAATCAGAGAACCATATTTGCTAATCTTGGGATTGCTTAACTGTACAGGATATTTGTCAAGTACTACCCAAATATCAGTTCCTAAATCAGGATTGGGATTTCTAGTCAAGTTAATCTTGATACAACGCCACAACTCATTTATATATAGGAGTTCTATGTGTTCTCCATAAATTAAATTTGCTTCTGTCTTGTCTCCGTCATAAACTGGCTTTACACTGATTTTGTATGTTTCATCTACGATGGTAGAAACTTTTTGACCATCTTGCCCAACCATTGTTAGTTTTTGTAACTTCCTAGGAACTTGAAGATACATGTTCATTACTTCTACCAGATGTTCTTTGTATTCTTCTCCTCTGTGCTTAATGTCTCCTCTGTCTCTAAACTCAGTTCTAAAGGCAATGTAGTTCTGAGCCATTGCTAGATCATCAGGAACATCGGTGTTATATTTTTCACTTGTATATTGAGTAAATCTTGTAGTGAGATAAAACTGCTGAAGTTTTTCTATGTTGTCTTCTGTAAGTTTGTTACCAAACCTGTTTATAAGGTTTACAGGAGAGTCATATTCAAACCAGCCAAACATTACACCTTCACTGACATCTTTGCTGTACGGGCTTCTCAGGTAGAAGCAATGCTCAGGTCTCAGTTTTTCTGGTCTGTAATCTTCATCCAATAAGTTAATATGGATAAAAGGTCTGTCACATACCAATTTGTCAAACATCAAGTCCCTTTCTAAATCTTTGAGATTGTGCTTTTGCTTGTCTAAAGTTAGACGGTGATTTGCCCACTCTTCAATCTCTAATCTAAAGTCTGTGTTATAGTACTCTTGAATTTTAGGTAAGGCTTGAAATATTTCAAGTTGTTTTTGATAAACATCAGGTTGGCTTTCAGGAGTTACTCCTTGTTGCTCTAATTGAAAATCAAAAATCTCTTTTGCCTTAGATATCAAAAGAGATTTAATCTGTTCATTTTTTTGTTCAAGAATTTCGTTTTGAGCACCTTCATTTACTGCCATAGCAGTGTACTCAATTTTAATCTTACTGAGATAATTAGTAAGAGTATTTACAATATTAGGAATGATAGGATAGAATTTAAGATCAAATTCAAATTCATCCGTGTCTCCCAACATGTTTATTTCTGTCTCGTACTCTGTCTTACCTTTGATATAGTCACCTTGATCTATGATTCCATAAGCAAGGTTGTACTTTTTCAAGATACTTTCTCTTACATATTGAAGTTGTTGTCTGCCAATTCTCTCATAGTTATAAACCAGAGTCTTTAAAGTATAAAAATCATCTTGCTCTTTTTCTTTTTCAGAAAGAACAAGTTTGTAACGATACCCATCGTATCCCGGAATTGGCTGTTTATGTATGGGAGGTTTTGAACCTAAGTCAGGAGATTTCGGGCCTCCAAAATATGATGTCTTTGCCATTTATTTTTTATATAGTTGTGCGTGTCCTAATATACAAAATTAAAATTGTAAAGTCAAGGTTTAGATCGTTTATCTTATTTACCTTATTTATCTTCTCTTTTTAAACTGAGAAGGAAGTTTAGTTAAACCTTGTAAAGGCTTCTGTACAAAGTGAGAAGGAATATATAATTTAGGCTTCTTTTCTACTGGCTGATTGAAAGACTTTGCTTCAATTATAATATTACGGTTAGTATTTGATCTGGCTGCCATGAGTGCCATGATTAAAGAGATAATCCTATCAGTGTTCAACTTAGGGTTAAATTTGATCATTTCTTCTAATACCATAGGATCTTTGATTCTAGTTACTCCGTATCTGTATTTAGAGTGTCCTTCTTCATCAAAATAAGTTCCTATGATTTCATCTACATAAGTCTCTAAGAATGCAAGAGCCTTCTTTTTTAGTTCTCCTTCCATCCTTACTCCAATTTCATCTCTAATAGAAGAAAGAGGTACAAACTCGTTTACCATTAAAACCTCTTTTCTTCTCATCAAATATTTAGACTCTCCCTGCTTTATAGTCCATTCTATAAAGTCTGGAATGTTGTTTTCCACACAAGTTCTAGTATTATATAAGTGCATTAAATCCAAACTCATTTGATAAGTGTCTTCCCACTTAGGGTGTCTACCTGTGTATTGGGCTACAGGATAGTCTGGACACAACTTGTCTCCTACATAGTGCATTGCTTTATAAATAGTCACTGATTGAAGAGACTTGGATGTAGTTGTATTTTTTGCTGCAATAGGGTCAATTCCTGCATAGTATAGTCCCCAAGGAGGATTGTCTACAGGCAGTTCATAAATCTCTATACACCCTCTGTTGTCTTTGTAGGGATCTACCTTTAGAGTTCTTACAGGGAAACCGTCTATAAAGTGATGCTTTACTTTTCCTTGTTCTTTTTTGATTTCTACAGTTAAAGGCTTATAGGTCTGAATAAGAAAAGTCTGGTGTTCTTTAATAATGTCAACAGGAAAAGGATTCTCTTCTCTGATAGCAAAAGCATCTTGTAGATTCCAAGGGTGCTGAGACCTCCACAGTCTGTATTTTTCTTCTCCTTTTTTCCTCTGTTCTATTTCTTCTTTTCTCAGATATTGTTTGGCCAATTCAACATCAGAGTTTCCATCTTTATCATAACATTTGATTACTATACCATTCTCTTCAGTAATATAATTCCAATAGTCAGGAAAGAAGAAGCAGATTTCACCTTGAGGAGTTTCACTAAAAATATCAGGCACTCCTCTAAATCCGTGTGCTTTTGGATTAAACGATATCTCTTCTAAATCTTTACAATCTTTAAGTTCACCTACTGCTCCACCTATCTTAATCATGCCTGTCTTGATACCTCCCATTTTTGTAGCAGCCTCAGCATACTCAATTACTTTTCCTAGATTAGGAGCAATACCACTCTCTTCACACCATAGTTCTGAAATACCCCCACCTACTGCTTTTGCTGGATTCTTTTTAGTAGTAGCCGCTATTAACTTAGATCTGAGTCCTTTAAAGGTTTTCTTTTGGTAAATCTGTCCTTCTGTAACTGTTTGCTTTTGCTCCCAGTTCATTGTTTCATCAGGCTCAAAGTTTCTGTACCAAGGAGTATGTTCATTAAGATGGTTCCTGTAGCCTACTATGAATTTCCAAGAACCCTTGTCATTAATAAAGTCTTCTTCGTATCCCAACATCTTGCCTACAAAGTTCTTGATAAACCAAAGACCTTTTACTAAAGAAGAAGTTCTTATAAGTGAAATACCTTTTTGACGAGCCTTTACTATGGCAGAATTTTCACTGTTTAACTCTGCCAGTAAATCATAAAGAACTAAGTGATAGTGACCATCCCAGATTTCTGCAAAAGCATCTCTTCCTTTAACTTTATCAGGAATAGGAGTAAAATTTATAAACCAATAGTAGTCTCCGGGAACATAAAACCCTCTGTCACCAAGATTAAATATTACACCATCTTTTGTCTTGCGTTTTTCAAATCTCCACCAGTTTTTATAGTCTTCACTTTTTTCATGAAACAAACAATACTTTTTCTCAGTCTCAAAAGTTGAAGCAGGAACTCTCCATAAATCTGTTCTGGTTCAGTTGTATTTTCCCGGTTCTTTAAATTGCGACTCTACATAAGAAAGGAAGTCTCCCCTATTGAGAAACTCCCTTTCAGTCCATTCATTTGATTCCAGATTAAATTGTGGTATTACTAAAGGATATCTAATCACTTCTCCAGTTCTTTTAACACCTTAGTAATCCCTTGAATAAGTTTGTAGCAATCTTCAGGTGTAAGTTTAGTAACAAAGGTTTGCTCATCTAATGCTCTTAGATAAACTTTACCATCTTCCATTATGGAGATATCTTTGTCTAAGTTGTCAAGTATTATTGTTGTAAGTATCATTAATCTAATTTACATAGGTTATTAAATTGATTCCTAATTTCTACCAAGTCAATTATAGGTTCGTTTGGAATATGTAAAAGATGTGCAAGTTGATGTACTATACCCTCGTCTCCTATTACTTGATCCATCGGGAGTTCTTTAAACCAACACAACATACAAGTAAGATGTAGAATCTCAGGTAGTTTCAAAACAAACTCTGCGTGTGAATATGACCTGACTGTTTCGTACCATTCTTTTAGTTCTTTGTAAGAGACTTGATATTCAGAATCATTTACTTTATAAGTAATCATTTTAAATCTGGTTTAATGGTCTTAATAATCTTAATAGTCTTCTCCTTCGTCAATAGCAGTCTGAGTATTACCTCTTCGTTTTGCTGTTTCCATAAGAAACTCTTGTTCGGTAGACTGATAGTTCTTAATGATGTCCTTTATACTCTTGTGGAGAGACGTAAAAGCAGGAAGGTTGCCATCTCTACCCGCTTCTACTTCAGTGGTTTTAAGAAAGACTGAGATGTTTCTAATATTAATCTTAAGTCCTTCTAACAAGTCTTTAATTGGACTCCACGTTAGTTCCTTCATTGTTTCTTTTGCAGAAAGAATGTCTTTGTCAAACTTTGGTTTAAAGTTTCCTTTAAAGTCTTTGGCTACTTGGTCTTCTCGTTCATCTTCTGGTACATTCTGGTAAGGACTATCAAAGTCGTACAAGTGATACAAATACTGAAACAGTAAGTTTCTATCTTCTTCTTCAAACTTTTCATAACACTTTTTCAAAGAAGGTATTCCCAATACATTGACATCCGGAACAACTTTGTTGTCTTTTATTGTGATTATCTTAATCATACTTAGGCGTTGTATCCTATTTCTTTAAGGAATTCTTTCCACTCCTCAACAGAGTAAAGAGCATTAATAAATTCAATTTTGCCAAGTCTTGGAAAAAATAAGTCTGCTAAAATAATCTCTTGATTAAACTCGTCATCATAGGTAGATGTCCAACTCATTACTTCAAAAGATCCTCTCAAATAATTCATTTCTCCTCGTTTAACAACTCCGGGTACTTCAGGCAGAGAAGTTAATCCAAGGTTCATTGCTTGTTCTAAGTCTTTCTCATATTCTTCTTCAGATTCAGATCTGATCGTTTTCTGAATAAGTTTAATGCAAATGAAATCTTTGGGCTTTTTGTCTGGTTCTATAGTTGGGGAAAGAGTTGTTGTTTGTTCCCAAAGCATTTCTGTTTCTTTGTCTATCATCTTAACAAGTTGAGGGTTGATAATATGGTTGGCTATTTGGATCGTATACCCAGATAGGATAGGGAGGGTACTGAGGTATTAACCAAGGAGTACTTGGCTGAGGAATATATGGATTAACAGGGGCAGGTGTTATTTCTTTTTCTATAGAAATAGTTTGTTTACTTACTATCTTGTAATCTTCTAGTTCTAAAGATTTAAGAAAGTTCATTACTTCTAAAATGGAAGTTTCTTCAAGAATGGTTATTGTTTTTCGAGTAGTGTCTATTTCAAATTTCATTTATGTTTTGATTTATTGGATTTAAAATGTTCAAACATGTTCTTTACTTCTTTCTTTAAATAGTTAATTGAATACGGAATTATCATAATATCCTGTTCATCTTCATCGAATTGTACATGATCTATTCTTAGATTCCTTGGTGTATATCCTGCTTCTTCTAAGATAAACGCATACGAAGATAATTGAAGTGTGTAATGAATTCCGTTACAATCTTCTAAGTGAGACAAAGGTACAAACATTTTCTTTGGTTCTCTTGTATGTGTTTTAGGATTATAGACAGGATAGCCAGAGAAATCCAATTTCTTATTTGTTTTAAAGTCAGACAAATCAAAAGTATTATCAGAATAAATCTCAACCGAATCTGCTGTACCTACTATATTATAGTCAGGGTGATACAAGATTAGTTCAGGATAGATCCCCGGTTTTAACTCTGTAATATCTAAAGCCTGTTTTAATCCATTTACCTCTGGATGTTTAAATACCCCACTCTTAGCAAGAGATTCTTTTTCTTTTTTAGCATGATACAAAGTACCTTTGGTAGCAGCCTTTTCTCTGGTGAGTTTCCACTCTTCTAAAATTTGTTCTTGAGAAACTTTTCTTTTGTCTGCCACCTTCTTACTCATCTTGTCTTCATCAAACTTCTCATGGTAGTATCCAATAAGTGTAGACACACTTGTAAGAAGGATATCAGGTTCTTCTAACCATGTATACTTGTGAAGTTCCTCGTTAAATTGAAGTGTCATTATATGTCTATCAGTTTTAATAAGGTTTTGAAATCTTTCTTAGAGGTTAGTTTAAAACACATATAATCAGCGTATCCATTCCTTACTATGTGTAGTCCCCACACATCTCCATAGTCAGTCCAACTTATTTTATTGTTGAGACTAAACCATGTTGGGCCTCTTTGAGAGTATCCATTTTTACTTAACCAGTTTGTTATACTTGTAGAAACAGATTTCATTTTCGCTTATGTGTACTGAGTCAGCACTTTTGAAGTTTTCCAATATCTTAGCAGTAGTGTTAAATTCTCCAAACTCAACTCCTTGTTCGTAGGCTTGCTCTACTTTCATTGAGACTGTAGCAGAGAACATATAATGGTATACAGTGGCTCCTAAAAAGAAAGCAACACAAAACCATAATGCAGATGCTTGATGTGGTTTAATATTCATTTTCAAGTTTTATAGGTTCGTAATTAAGAAGTTTTCTTACTGAAGAAGGTTTCATGTTTACTGCAAAGTCTGTTCCTGCCGTTGTAAATAACAATGTCCCGGAGATTTTTAAATCATCTACCTTTCCTGTAAAATAAGGTCTAATCAATACTATTGAATCAATCCTGATATCTACCCAAGAATCAATCAATTCTTCTTCTGGTACATCTCCTAACAACTCATCAAGTTCTCTATCTATAATAGATATAGGAAATCTGTACCATTTAGTATTCTGGTTGCTCGACTGTTCCATTTACTTTTAGTTTAATTTGTTCACCATTTGAAAAAGACATGGTTACCGATTGATTAAAGTTTCCCGGTTGACCTTTCTTGTCAATTATAACTTGAACCATAAAGGTTTGTCCTGCTCCTAAAACTTTAGGATAAGTAGCAGAAGTACACCCACAACTTGTTACTACCTTAGTTACTTTTACTTCTTCGTTAGAAGTGTTAGTTCCCTCAAATAAGAAGGTAGCATCTTCCTCTGCACTAATTGTTTGATTTCTGAACAAATACTGTTTAAATATAATTTCCATTTTATTTTGTTTTAAAACTTTCTTTCTTGTTCCATTCTTTTAAGACAGTCATAAGGAGTCTCTCCTTTTTTTAGTTCATATCCACACCCTACTGTTCCTCCTTTCCAACTACCTGTTCTTTCTCCTACTTCTTTGTTAAAGTTAACATCAATGCTTCTAATTACTTGATTGAACAAGGAAGTGAAAGGTAACCATCTTCTTCTCCATTCCATTTCTTTAACTTTTACTGTTGCGAGTCTTTCTTGAACTTCTCCTGATTCTAAGATGTAAATATAAGGATAAGTTTGTTCCCACAAAATGTCATTCCATTTGTCATCATGTAAATCTTTTCGTTTCCCTTTAAATTCGTGTATCCAATCTCCTGCTCCTAAACATAAACTTAATCCATCTGTTTTAAGAAGATAAGAAGTTCTATACCATTCTAGATTCCAAGAAAAGTGAATATACTTGCGTTTCTTACCTAAGCAAATTACCAAATTAGTCTCGCTGAGAAACCCGTGATAAAATATATAGAAACCCCACTCTGGACTCTCGCATTCATTGATTCCTGTTTTGAATGGAAGGTTTAAATATATCTTACCTATTCCAGCAACACTCAAAACGAAAGTTAACAAGAGCAACCACCATGAAAAATTCAATATAAGAACAGGAATTAATGCAATTCCAATTAGTTGACTAATATAAAAATCAAGTTGAGGTCTTTCATCAAAGTATCCTGCTTTTTCTAAAGTAGTACGAACTCCCCACTTTAAAGGATGAAATTCAAACCACTCGTTTTTGTAAAAGTTTCTATTGCCATCTATGCGTCTGATATTTTTGAAGATTTCAAAAATCCACCAAGATTTCTGTTCGTAGTTGTATAAGCCGTCTGATTGGTATTTCATAATTAACTTGTTTGTTGTTTGAATTCTTCTGGTTTACAAAAGTAACAAGGATATCCATCGTTAGTACATTGATTTCCACTGCAAATAGGACAACACTTAGGTACTAATTTTAGAATGTCTTCTTTACTTAAGTGAGGATTGCTTTGCATTATATCTGCCAAAGTTTCGTCTTTACTAAGATAAAGTATAACAAATTTTCCTGACTCTACAATAGCAAGAGGTTTAATGTTTCCACTATCGTAAAATCCTAAGTCTCTTGCAATGTCCTCAATCTGTTCTGGAATCATGTTACCAGAGAAATAATGTTTATTTAATTTGACTTTAAATTTAGTTCCACCAATTCCCGGAGTATCCATTACTGCTTCTCCAAA
>ERZ724522.1152-NODE-1152-length-14896-cov-5.506637_pt1 | contig 14896 bp, 9 predicted proteins | sample MGYA00376055_ERZ724522 | MGnify/ENA primary metagenome ERZ724522 (study PRJEB28724, sample SAMN07190884) | wastewater metagenome | isolation source: effluent of sewage treatment plant in Hong Hong | place: Hong Kong | collected 2016-03-17 ... | reverse complement strand
CATTAACGAGCCGACTAAGGGAGTAGCCGGCCCAAGTTTAGGATTGTCCGCAATAGAATTTAATCAGGGTACACCAATTCAACGAGCTGTATCACGGACAAACTATTTCTTTACGGGAACTCCAAATGCGCTTCATGCTATTGCAATATTTCGTCTCGCATCTTTAGTAGACGACACGGTGATTTGGGCGCTAGTTCCTTCTACAACAATGGCGTCGATTCGAGGAGTATTTCGTCTAAGATTAACACAAACAGACCGTGGGTTTGGTACGAGATGGTATTTTGTATTTGAACGTGTCAATACCTCGGGAACCACGACATTTCAGCTTTGGTCGAGTGATAGTTACGATATTGTAGCCCCAAATTGGTTTCATGTTATTACCTCGCTCCCATACAATATTGGCGCTTTGTATGTTGATATGTATGTTAATACGGTTCTTAGTTCGTCGGCGTTAATGGGTACAGAGTTGGCAGCGAATGGGGGTTCCCCATTACTAAATACGGCACTCTTTACTGTACTGGCTGATGATGACCAATATGACGGAATAGGGGGACAAACTGAGGGAGCACGAAGGTTCGCTGGTAGGTTTGCATTCTTTGCTATTTCTACGTCATCGTTATCGGCATCGGATACTTCTACTGGCGAATTTTCGCAGGAGATGGCTAATAAACTTTATGGGACTGCATTTAATTGGGCATCGCCAATGAGCCATATTAGTCAGCCAAAGAAAGCATTTAGTTCCCGTAGAATGGGGCTTGCAGCCAGCAACCAGTTACGACTAGGATTTTGCTAATGGCACTTTATCTTTATGCCGGGTGTCTATCGAGTGCTGCGAATGGGAACCAAACCTCGTTTAAGTTGTTAGCAAGCGATGGAAGTACGGTGTGGTCAAAAGCGCATGGTGCAGTTATACGTTCTGCTGCCGCTTCATCAGACAGAGTATTTTTTGGTGGAGGTCGAGCATCTAATTTAACTCATCGTTGCTATGACTTAGATGGAAATTTATCTTGGTCAGCAGACTGGGGTGGTTTTGTCTATGGAATGGCTATCGATTCTGTCAATGGTTATTTGTTTACTGCTGGAGCATCTGTTTCTGGAAATCAAGTTGGGCGCTGGTCGTTAACCACGGGATCAGGTGGCGCTTTTTACGAGACTGAATTTGGTGCCAGTGCTCGTAGTGTGGCTATTTACCGTCCAGCGTCAATTACCTACGTTTACGCAGCCGGTTATTATTCTGGAGCGGTATCTCCCTATAATTTTGGATATGGCGTATCATTCTATACAACGCTAACAGACTTACACGCCTCTACTAGCATTGAGCAAATGTGCATGGATGCGTCTGGTAATATTTATATTGTAGGCGGCGTAGTCTCCGGGGTTTCCCTTCGTAAATATAACAATGCGCTTACACAACAATGGACAGCAAATCATGGTGCAACTATACGCTGTGTAGCAGTAGATACTGGTGGTAATGTATATATTGGTGGTGATTCAGACGGAACTTATACAACGCGTAAATATGATTCTAGTGGTGGCTTGGTTTGGTCTAAAGATCATGGCGCTACAGTCAATGAAATCGCAGTAGACTCGAATGGAAATGTATATACTAATGGTGTGCTAACTGGAGGAGTCACTACACGATGTTATAATTCGTCTGGCACCCAACAATGGGCGATTAGCCTTGGTGTTGACGGATATGCACTTACTCTAAACGATGAGAGTATTCCTCCACTTGCTCTAGCTGGAAGTTCTTCTACTATAGCATCGGCAACCGGACGGCTGCACGTTCAAGTTCCAGGAACGCTAGTCCAGCCAAAGCTAGTTGGGCTAATGCGGGCGGATTCTCCGTTGCTATTAGTACCTTGCACAGAAAACTTAACACCGAATCTTAACCAGCGTTATGACTATGTTGATAAGGAATTGGCAGACGTTTCTGGTTATAATCATGAGGTTTTACTAAACGGATCGGTTGGATTTGCGACTGGCGAGAATCAGCCAACTCCAGTTCCTAGATTGCCATATCGGGGCGCGCCGTTGGCGACATGGACAAGTTTTCCTGAGCCGCGAATTACTACGGATATTGGGCCATCGGTTTTTGTACTTTCTAGCGCGTGGACTGTGGAGTGTTGGTATCGTCGCTATGGGTATACCGATAGGTATTATCATTGGTACTTTGGGAATGCAGAGTTGTACGCACCAGTCCTTCATCACGCATTTGTTGCACAGGGGATGATGGAGGTGGCGGGAGATCGTCGAAAGCGCACACTTTATTCCTTGAGCGATACTGAGGGGGCGATTCACCATTTGGCTGCCGTATATGACGGCTCAGGTACAATTACGCTTTATGTTGATGCAGTTGTTGTAGCAACAATTTCTCAATCACTTTCGACCTTAAACGTACAAATCGATTCTCGGGCACGGTTGTGTTGGGGATATGACGGTGGAGATATTGTATCAGCATATTTGCCATATCACGCTGCTTGTACCTATGCGTTTTTGGCACTATATGGTTCTGCTTTGTCGGCATCTAAAATTGCGGCGCGATACTCAATTGGGGTATCTGCTGCTGAGCAAGTCTTAAAGACTAAGATGGATATACGACTTTCACCTAACTATTTTATAGGAAACATATAAATGGCCGCGCTTTACTGTACTGCTTCCGCAGCTAATGTGTCTTTAACTTCGGGGTCAGCGTCATTTGCCTTAGTAGGAACAACGCCGTCTAATCATCGAATTAGATTACAAGTGGTCAAGACCTTGCTTAAAGGCGTCGCTGCTGTTGACTTGCTGGCCCGCTTGGTTGAAGTAACAGGGACAATCAGTGGAGGTACTACGATTACGCCCGTAAAAACGCCGAATGTTGGTAGTGAGACAATCCAAACTACATTCGTTTCCGCACCGAGTGGACTTACGGCAGGCAACGTGCTGTCACTATTGTATTTACAGGCTGGTAATGCAGAGTCGTTAGATTTAGCTATTCCTGGTGGCACAAAGTTTGCGCTCGAATTGACGCCAACAGGTGCCTCGCCTACGGTTGGTGTCGAGTTCAAATTCGAGGAATAATGTGATTGAAACTCGCACCGCGCCGTACAGGTTATTGGCTTTGGCGATCTCGCTGGGCTCCATTTGTTCCAGAAGGATTAGCCGGAACCGGCGCAGTTCTCCCGACTGCTACGGGCGTGTTGGGCGTTGCTATGCCGCTGTCAGGCGCAGCAGCATTGCAGTCTTTTGTGTTTGGAAGTCTTGGTGTAGCTTTTCCGTTGGCCGGGCAAGCTGCAACGGTTGTTTCAGTTACAGGTAGTTTAAGTGGAGGAACCGGGCCAATGGCAATTGATTTAGCTGGGACAGCAGGTATTCAATCCTCAGCAACAGGTAATTTACAAACTAACGATATATCTGCTTACGCCCAAGCAAGGGCTACGGGTGCTGGGTCGCTAACGACTCGAATGCCAATAACAGCAGATGCGATAGCAAGAGCTATTGCTGCTGGAACTCCTACTGTTCTTGTTCCGTTAGGAGCGACTGCGACTGTTGTCGAAACTGCAACAGGTGCTATTTTAAAAGCTACGGGAATTGCAGGAGACGCAAAAGACGTCGCAACCGCGCACGGCGTAGTTTCTATGCTGCAAAGTGTTTCCGGGTCAGCCGCCTCCAGAGCCGCCGCTGTAGCCGCACTAACAGTGGGCGCGTCCTTACAAGGGGCCGCTGCAGTTGTCGGTACAGCACACGGAGCTTTAGGTATTGGAATGGATTTAGACGCTGATGCGATGTCTCGTGCTTCGGCGGCAGCCACAACTGGAATTAGCACTACACTTAGCGGAGAGGCAACCATTGTACCGCAGGTGACAGGGCGGCTTAGCCAATCTGAAGTTGTAGCAGGTGAGATTTGCTACGCAGTAAACATTTCAACTAATGCTGCTACAACATTAACTAATTTTAATTTTGAGCGTTTAGTAAAGGCACATGGTTCCACGTATGGAATTAAGAGCGGGAAGCTATATAAGATCGGCGGAACGTCTGATCCTGGCCCGGCCTCGATAAGTGCTACTGTTAGGTTTTCAGCAAGCCATTACGGGTCTATTGGGCAAAAGCGATTAGATACTGTTTTCTTTTACTCAAGAGAAACTACGGGATTATCAGTTACTCCAGTCTATGATGAAATAACAGGAATTACTTACTCTACTCCAGCCCTTAATAAAGAGGGAATGCGTACAAGCAGGGCTTATGTTGGTAGGGGTAACGCTTGGCATACGCTTGGATTAATTGTGTCTAATCAAAATGGTGGTAAGTTTGATATTGGTGCATTTAGCCCAGTTATAGCTCCACTAAGCCGAATTAGCAGGTAAAAGAAATGTCCTACGATAATGTTGTTAATCAAGTTAACGCAACGCAAAGTATGGCGCGTTCTTTAGCGCAGTCGTCTATTTCGGCTACAAACACTCTATTAAATCAAGCAGTAGGAACGCTTAACCAATATGTTCCTGAGTATCCAACTGATCCACTAACAGCAGTATCTAGGGGCGTTAGCGTGGGTGGAACCAGCTTTACCCCTGATGAGAAGCCACCGAGTTTCCCTACAATTCGTACTGCACAGGACGTAGCTATGGGAGAACTAGGGCATATTGATACGTTGGATGGTACGTTTGACGGGGAGAAACCAACACTTTCTATTCCAGCGTTTTCCTACGCTTCAATCAGCCCACTTGCGCCATTCACTAGTACAGCACCAACTATAGACACCAACTTTACTATACCTGATGCGCCAATCATTACCGATCCTGTTGATCCGGCGCTGTTAACTTTACGTACTAATATTGATACCCCAGATTTGAATCTGCCACCCATCAATATTACGTTACCAGCCCGCCCGCAGTATTCATTGTCTAATTCGTTTGTTACACAGTTTGCTGCCGGAAAGGCAGCAGTACCGAACCCAGATGTTTATGGAGCGAATCTTGTAGCCCGGTTTTTTCCAAACTGGCTAACTACTATCCAACAACTTGAGCAGCGGATTGATGGAGTATTGGCAGGGTCGCAAACAGCACTAACCGATTCTTTTGAAAATGATCTTTATCAAGCATTAAGGGCACGAATTTCTACCGAATTCGATAAAGCAGCAGCAGACTTAAATGCAGGAACGCGAGCGACTGGATGGGAATTGCCAGGGGCAGCACGGGCAGCAGGTCTTTTAAGAATTAGGCAAGATATGCAAAATGCGTTGGCCGCTGCAGCCCTAGAGGTTTATACGAAGCGTTCAGAGCGCGAGGTACAGCATTTACAATACGTGATAGCGCAGGCACTTCCTTTACATCAAGCCGCTATAGCGTTATTTGGGGCTGCATTCGATATGAGCATGAAGCAGTTCGACGGCGCGATGCAATATGCTGACACGGCAATGAAGTTTGTAATCGAGGTATATAGAACGCTTCAACGCGACTTTGAAATAGATCAAATGTTTGTTGAGAAACAAATCGCTATTGTGCATGAAGAGCGGGAGGGTGAGTTTGCAAAGCTGCGTGTCACTGAGGCAGAGCTTAAAGTAGAGGCGTTAAAATCAGACCAGAACCGTAATTTATTAGAGCAATTGCGGTTAGAAATAGAGATTGGAAACCAAAAGATTAATAGGTATGATAAGCAATTGTTGGCGTTAGAACGAACTCTTGAAATTCGTAAATTGCCTCTCGACGCCTTTAAGGCAAATGTTGAGGGGTATCTTGCAAGCTGGCAAAGCAAGAAAGGTGAGTATGACCAGTTAGAGTCACTTATTCGCGGCGACGAAGCCAAGACACGAGGAGAGTTAGCGAAACTAGAGGTGTATAAAACGGAAGCTGACGTTTTCGGAGTACTTACCAGCGCCAAGTCTAAGAAAATTGATGGACAAATCCAGCGTAATCAGCAAATTCTTAAAGAGTTTGAAATTAAGCAAGACGCTGAATTAAAGTTGACACAGATTGACGCGGCTACTGCTGAACACGCATTAAACGCTTACCGTGCTATGGCAGAAGTGTTTATTGCCGAATCTAAACAGAGACTGGAAGCGGCCCGGTTAGATTTTGAGGAAACTCTTGCTAACTCTAACCTTGAACTTAAAGAGCGTGAGTTTGAGTTTAACCGACAATTTAAGAATTTAGAGATTGAGATAACTCGAATCAAAGCTATTGCTGAGATGCAACTCTCGGCAGCAGAGGTACAGGGTAGAGTTGGTGGTGCAGCACTATCAATCATGAATACAATGGCAGAATTATCTGCCCAAGCAAGTGCATAAGCATTAACATAATTGAGGGTTTAGCTATGGCTAATACGCAAGAAGACCAGGTATATGAGACTCTTAGAAAGCTAAGAGCTACTCCGCAGCCAGTTCCAGCACTTGCTCCAACCGAGGCTGATATAGCTCGATGGGCACAAGTTCAAAAAGATTTTGCAGCACAGTATACACCACCAAAGGTAGTGGATGGGCCAATTTTAGATAATCCTGTAGATAATGCTGTACAAGCAGGAAAGGCAGTGAGTGGGCTATTCACATTTACCAATCCAATGCCAGATATACAAAAAGCATATGAGACTGGAGGTATTGGAGGAGTTATTGGTAATAGGCTTAGAGCCGGAGTGGAGGGAATAAAGGGGGCTGTAACGGTACCCGAAGGACCACAGCGTTTCTTGGGCGATGTTGGTACTGGGTTCACAAACCAGCCAACGCCTGCGCCCGCGCCATCGGGTACACCTAGTATTGTAAATGCGCCGTCAAGTTCCACGCAAGCTTCCACGCCGGCTAATGCCGATAATACGCAACTTCCAGTTGGTGCAGGTATTACAACCGATGTAAGTAATATGTCAGGCCGGGCTGGGTTTGCACCACGACGGTACTATGATTCAGCAGGAAATTTAGTAGCTTCCGGGCTTAGCTCTGCCCCAGCGCGGGGTGGATTCGTGGGGGCTGCTACTGATGCACAGGCCGCAAAAGCACTTCAAGATCGAGCACTCCAGGATCAAGCAGCCAGCACAATGGCGGCGCGATTTGATAAGCAAACAGAAATGTTGAGAGATATTCGCGCTGCACAAATGGGAGTTTCGCGGGGCGTACTAGACCGGATGGAAAATAGGGACAGTGCCGCAGCCCAAGCTGACTCTAGGGCACAAGGTACAATCCCGTCTAATTGGAACAACCCGCTGGCACTTCCGGGTGATAGTTTTCAAGATACGCAGGCCCGCCAAGCTGCTTATGGGCAGGCATTAGATAACGCGCAAACAGGAGATGCAAAGCAACGTCAAGCCGCTTTAGGGATGCTCACCGGGTTAAACTCTTTGATTACAACTAATCGAGCTGCACAAAAACCACAAGTTGATCCTATTGAGCTAAATCGACTTTTGTTAGATCAGCAAAAAGCTAATCAGCAGCAAGGATTAGATGAAAATAGGTTTTTGCTGGATAGACAAAAATTTGATGCCCAACAAGAGCTAGATAGAAATCGGTTACAACTAAGTCAGGGAAATTTGAGTAATCGAAGTGCTACCGCAGCTTTGCAACAGAAGAAATACGAAGATGCACGCAAGGCATCTTTTATAGAAAAGTTCTCTTACCCCGATGCTGGGGCACCCGTCGATCAACTGGGTGCGTTAACTCTATCGCTGTCTGACGCAACTAAAGGTGCGATTCCTCCCGAGGTTATGGTTGGCTATATTCAAAAGGCCGCAAAAGAAGCTGGGGTTGATTGGAAAAACGCACCACCAAAGAGCTTGGTTGACCTTGGCAAATCTGCAATGACATTGGCTGTTCAAGACTATCAGAGGTAATTTGTATGCCTAAGCAGTATGAAAAGATTCGAGATAAAATGGCAAAAGGTGCTAAAGTTGGTAGCTCTGCTTACCATGAGGCGCAGTCGAGTGCGGCTGCTATTTATGTAAGTAAGGGTAAAACTAAAAAGGCGCGCAGCCAGCGTGCGAAGAAACTTAGAGGAGATTAAGTAATGAATACGTTGCAGCAACTTCGCGCCTTAGTTGACGGACTCAATAAGCAAAAGGCTAGTAATCCGACTGGTGGTGATGGGCGAATGAATATGGAGGCAAAAAATACGGCGGCCATTGCAAGGGGGCAAGCTATGGATAGAAACAAATTGAGCAAGATGCACCAAACTATGCCGTTGCATGAATTGCAGCGCAAATGTTAACGTAAATACAAAACAACCCCGTAGTATCGTACATACAGGAGCGTATCAAGTGGCTACCGCTGAGCTTGTCAATCCATACGAACAAATCTGGAAAACTCGTGATCTAAGCGGATTGGATAAACCAATCGAGCTTGATAACAACCGATCCGAGTTCAGCAAGGGATTAAGTGCTTTCGGTAACGAAATGAAAGCAACAGGGTACGGATTGGCCGCGCTTGGGTCGCAGGGGTTAGAGAATATTGTAGGAAAAAATGATATAACCAGCGGAATTACAGACTGGGGAATAAAAGGTTATAACGATAGTTTGGCTGCTAATCAAAGCCAAATTAATGCGCCGGCTATGCCTGACGTAAGCCAGGTTAAGACTGCATCCGATGCAATGGATTGGGCCGGATACCAATTAGGTAAGGGATTACCTATGCTGGCTTCGCTTGCGCTATCGGGCGGGGTTGGTGGTGCAGTAGCTCGGCTGGGTGCTGAAGAGGGTGTGGCCCAGCTCGCAAAGGCCGCAGTAGGTGATGTAGTTAAAAAGGCTGTTACTACGGATGCCGTAAAGGCTGTCGAGGGGCAAGTTGTTACGAACGAGATGAAATCGCTCGCGGCCAAAGCTATACGAGATAGAATCGAAGCAGGCGCTATTACGGGCGGATTCTTAGGTAGTGCTGGACTAGAAGGCGGGCAAGCGTTCGGGGAAGACGTTGCAGCCGGGGTTAAGCCGGAAGACGCGGTAAAAAGTGCCATCGCCGTTGGCGGTATTAATGGCGCGTTGGAGTTTTTGCCGTTTTATGGTGCAGCAAAGAGTATTGGACTGGGCCAATATGCAAAGAGAGGGATTGCCGACATTATCAAAAGCGATGCCGGATTGGCTAAAAAGGCTATAGAACTAGCGGGCGAAATTGGTAGCCGTGCTGGTAAAGGTGCACTTGTTGGTGCTGGCGTGGAGGGTATTACTGAGGGCCTACAAGAGTTAACCTCGATTGCCGGGTTGCGCTGGGCCAAACAAGACCCGATATTTGCAGACTTAACCGACGCAGATTGGAATAGGATCACTAACGCCTCTATGGCCGGCGCTTTGGTTGGTGGAGCTACGATGGGAGCGGGCGCGACTCTAGGCGGCCCACACACCACAGAAGTAAACACGCCCCCTATCAAGACTACTATCGATCCAGCTACTATTCAAACTCGAAAGCAGACTCTTGAAGCTAAATTAGCTGAGGTCGAGGCCGGAATAAAAGCTGCACAAGCCATAAAAGATACTAAGAAGGTAGCAGAACTCCAGCAAATAAAAGACGTGTATGATGTAGCGCTGCAGCAGGAAGGCGAACAAGCTCCAACGGAAGTACAACCAACTCCAGAAAATCCTGTAGACGTAGCCGCGCCGCAACCTATTCCAGAAGTATCTACTCCCTTACAAGAGCCTAATCCAAATACTATCCAATTAAAGCAGGGCGAGGATATTGTATTAAGCCCGGATGCTGCGCCAACTACTCGCGTTACTCCAACGCCTGAAGAAGTTGCGGCCCTACAGCAGAAAATGGGGCCGCGCCCGGAAAAACAATCTACGCAACCAGCAGAGGAGGTGGCAAATGGCCAAGAAGTGCAAACCGAAACCCAAGTAAAACCCATTGAAAATATTACACAGTCCGTAAGCCAAGAAACACCTACCCAAAACGAAACTTCTACTCCCGTTGCTGGCGAAGCCACGATGGAGGAGTTTGAAGCTGCGCGCAAGCAATTCCAAGACAATCAATCAAAGACCCCTTTTAGACAGTGGTTTGGAGATGGTACGCCTGGCGTGACTGCAACCAAAGAGGGAACGCCACTCACGTTATACCACGGAACGAACAACCCATTATTTACACAATGGGATTCAACTCGATCCGCAGAAGCCAGCGGCCATCCGACTAGCGGATTGGGATTTTTTATGACTGCCGATAAAGGAGCGGCGGCCCGCTATGGGAATAATTTGCTGGAGTTACATGCGAAGATAAATAACCCCTATACCCTAACGGATGCTGACCTAACGAGCATCGAGACTCCTGCTGATGCTACGCGACTACGGGAGAATCTAATTAAAAAGGGCTACGACGGCGCGGTAGTAGAAGCGCCAGGCGCAAGCCCCTATGTTATTGCATTTGAGCCAAATCAAATCAAACTCACAAGTAATGAGAATCCAACCAGCTCACCGGATATGCGATTCTCACAACCAGCCCAACAGGCTACAACCCGAGTTAATCCAGAAAATATACGCAGTAATATTGATAGTGTACTGGGCAAAGACTGGCTACAACAGGCCGAACAACACAGGCTTGTAGAGGTTGTCGATGGGGCAGGGCCTAATGGTGAGGCTGGTTCGTGGGCAGACGGAAAGATTCGCCTATATACGGATAGTATGCCCGCGAATGGATCGCCTTTAGGCGTACTGTTGCACGAGGGAAAACACGCTTCGTTTGAAAGCGTGCTGGGGGATAGTCTACCCTCTTATGTAAAAGACTTGCATACGCTGGCTGAAAGAGGAAACAAAGTTGCGCAGGACGCGATCTCTCACGCCGCGATTGCCAGTGCGGAAATACTCGGAATAAAACATAATTTGTTGGAGAATGGAACTAAAACCGACCTTGCTAACTTACGTTCGCTTATCGAAGAACGCCACCCAGGGCTATTGGCAGAGGAGGAACTTGCATACTTCGTGCAACATGGCGCTGATGTACAAAGCGGTACAGGATTTTTGCGCCGATTGCTAAATCAAATAAAGGCATGGTTTGCCCAAACCCAACTTGGTCAGCGAATGAAGGAGCTGGGGCTGGGATTTGAAATGACCGATGGAATGGCAGTTGAATGGGCAAAGATGGGATTGAATAAGAGCCTAGAGAAACTGACCCAAGCCGAGCAAACGAAATCTCAAGTCGAACAGCAAGCTGCGAATATGCCTCCAAGCGTAAGACTTGGCCGGGCCTTGGAGGGGTTGAACACGGAAAATCCCTTGTACTCAATGAGTATACAAGAGATTAAAAACCAGCTATGGACAGACCCAACTGACATTCGGCAAGAGTTGGTAAATAAGCCGGGTTTGCTGCAAAAGTGGAGAGCCGATTTTGTAGATTTCTTTTCAATGATAGAGAAGAAGTCCAAAGACATTTACGACACGTATTCGCTACTCCGTAGTAAAAAGGCGGCCCGTATTGAGCAGGCTCGCCAAGAATATTTTATGCCATTACGTAAGCTAATTGCTGAAAGTCCCTGGACTGCAAAAGAGTTCGGGGATATGATGGCAGCTCGGCATATCAAGATAGATAGAGTAAATACAGTTCTTGCCGAGCGGGCAAGCGACATGTATACCAAAGAGTTACTGAGGGTATTACCAAAAGTACAGCGGACAGAATTAACCGAAGCACGAACAAACGTCGAAAACGGTAAAATGCCTGACGGTAAAGAATATACCGACGCTGCGGGTAAACCAATCGAGATGTCAGCGTTAACGAAGCGTAAGTTGATGTTTGATTTAATGAATAAGTACGCGCCGCAAGAAATAATCAATGCGGAAGGAAAACAAGCGTTACGCGAAGAATGGGAATTGTTTAAAGATGCGGCGGCTGGATTCTCGGACGGTGGAGTTGGTAAAGGAAAGGTAAGGACGGTTGATGAAGTATTACAATCTGCAAGTAAAGATCAGGCTAAGTTCGATAAAATTGCAGCCATTTTCGACGCAGCAAATCGGCATACCTTAGATATTTTAGAGGAAGGTGGGTTAATAACTGCGGCGGAACACGCACGGCTGCTTTCAGACAAATCTGCCTACGCCCCGCTACGTAGAGAATCATATAACGTAGATAACGAAACGGCACGGCTGTTTCAACGTGCCGGCCAAGGTGGGTCTAAACAAATTACAACGCGGGCGGGAACCGAGAATCTCTCTGAGCCTACGCTGGTTTTACAAAACGCATTAGCCTCAATAGAAACTGCGGTAGCGGCGGCTGAGCGGAACCTTGCAAATACAGAGCTATACAAAGCAATCGTCGCTAACAAAGAAGAATGGAAGCCGTGGTTTACCATTTCAGACGGTGATAAGTACGCAACACACGATACCAATGGATTTTTAGTAGAACGCCATTCTACCTCTACCAGCCCTGCCGATATTGTACTAATTCATAACGGCAAGAAGATGGTAATTAGTCCGAATATGCACAATGATCGAGCGTTGGGTTTTGTACGGGCGGTTAATAATTTGGACGCACAAAATCTAAGCGGGCCAATGAAAGCTATTGGTTGGGCTAACCAATTAGTTAGGGCGGTTAATGTAAGTTTCTCTCCAATATTTCTAATGAAAAACGCTATTATGGACCCATTTACAGCGGCGTACAATATGCAAGCAAGTGAGGCGGCAAAGTATGCAGGGGAAATTTTTAGCAACTATGGAAGAGCATTTAAAGCACTAAAGAAAGTATTTCTTGACGGAAATCGTGACCCTAACGATCTTGATGTACAATGGGTAGAGAAATGGGAGAATGCTGGTGGTAGGGCGTCATTCATTGACAGCCTCAAATCAATGGATGATACATGGAAAGGGTTTGACGCACAAGTAGCTCGGCGGCAAGGGAACTTCAAAGCTCTAATGAAAGCTAAGGATAAATGGATAGACGGAATCGAGAACTTTAATTTGTTGTTTGAGAACGTAATGCGGTTTAGCACGTTCCAAACTCTAGTTGAAAATAAAGTTGTAAGTGAGAAAACAGCCGCTCGTATATCTCAAGACCTAACGACTAACTTTACCCGGCGCGGGTACAAAACGCAAATGCTGGGTACATGGTGGTTATTTTTTAATGCAAGTGTGCAGGGAAACTACCAAGTCGCGCGTAACTTAATGACCTCCCATCGCGTGCAAGCAATGGCGGGAGGAACTGTTGCTATGGCAATTATGCTAGACTTGATGGGTAGAGCACTATACTCGGATGACTGGGATAAAATTCCTGAGAATGACAAGGAAAGGTTTATAGTTACGCCCATAAAAATTGGTGGAGACTTTGTTAAAATTCCTGCGCCCTGGGTGTATAACTCGCTATGGCGGGCTGGAAGTATGATGGGTGAGGTAATTGCAGGAAAGCGTAAAGTACAAGACTTTGCGATAGATTTGGCCGCTCTTATATCTACTACCTTTAGTCCATTAGGTAAACCGGGTAGCTTAGCACAAGCTATCTCTCCTACAGCCACCGATCCATTTATTCAAATTCTGGAGAATAAAGATTTTGCCGGTAATCCAATCGGGCCGGAAGGATTTCCCGGCGCGAGTAAACGGGCCAACTCGGAACTATTATGGAGTAGCACTCCTAAAGGTTATCAAAGTTTTGCCCGGTTTGTAAACGAAGCGACTGGGGGAAGTGCAACAGAGTCAGGCAAAATTGATTTGCGGCCCGGTGACTACCAAATATTAGCCCGATTCATAACGGGTAGTTTGGGTCGGTTTTTGTCTGACTCTACTTTCGGCTTTAGCAAAACCCTTGATAAAGGAATTGAGGGGCCGAAAGATATTCCCATCGTTAAGGAGTTGTTCTCTGATCCATACGATCCGATTAGCGTACAAAAGTACCACACCAATATAGCTAACGTGTATGGGGCACATAGGCTGGAGCAAATGTACATGAAAGGGCCGGATAAAGACTTGGTTAAACTGCAAGAGGTAAGGCAAGAAAGGGGTAACGAGTTGCAGTTATACGCTCGGGCACAAGACGTGGAGCGACAACTAAAGAGTATTCGGGTTAGATTTCGGGCAGCGCAAAATCGAGAAGACGTCGCGATGGAAAAGGAACTAAAAGACAAAATGAGCAAAATTCAAGAACGATTCAACGCAGCGTATCAACAACGGGTAGAGTAAGGCAGCCAAACAAGTCGCTTAGCTGCCTTACCACAGGCTAGTTATCTGCTTGGAAAGTTAGCGAGCCGGGAGATAGGTAAGCAGGCTTGTGCTCGCTAATATGTATCCTCTCTGCAAGTTGTATATGCGTCCGCTTTGTAAATTGTAATGTCACCTTCAAGGTTAATGAAAACGTGGCTAATAGGGATGCTATTCCCTTTAGCCACGTTTATTTCAAACTGAGTACCTACGCTTTCTCTCCATCCAGTCTCTTGCATTACCCACAACTCATCACACTTAGCAAGCATTCCCCAATTGAATGTGGCCCAAAAAGCATTACCAGTAGGGAGATTGTGTAGTTTTGCCACGTAGTGATTATGCACAATTGGCGAAAATACAAGGTATCTTTGCTTTAGCAGTTCTGCTGTATAGCGTAGATGGAGTAAATATGCTTCGTCGGGGTTGTAGGAATACGGACCAGCTAGATAGATAAGTTTGTTCACTGGTTGTCCTCTTTTAAGAAAACATCATCCTCGTGGCACCAAAAGCGTGTTCCATACTCAGTCTTAATCATGATTGGCATACACGATAGGTCAGTAGCGACTATTTCTCCCTCTGCAATTGTATTACCAGTATTTATGGTTGTAGACACGATTACCTTACTTTTATCCTTTATTTTCTTAACACCGTAACGCGATACATATGATGTATGTTTACTTCTAAGTCTAAGAGCTACTCCACCAGCCTCGCGTACTACATATACCCCTCCCGCTTTAAGCGTGTCCCCGCATTCATTTTTATAATCAAGCTTCACGTATACTACATCGCCCACCCTAATTATATCTGAGTCATCTACAAACGTACACTCTATATCACTTTCAGC
>ERZ724522.1151-NODE-1151-length-14898-cov-5.183858_pt1 | contig 14898 bp, 14 predicted proteins | sample MGYA00376055_ERZ724522 | MGnify/ENA primary metagenome ERZ724522 (study PRJEB28724, sample SAMN07190884) | wastewater metagenome | isolation source: effluent of sewage treatment plant in Hong Hong | place: Hong Kong | collected 2016-03-17 ... | reverse complement strand
TGTCGATGTACGAAAACATGAGGTTTTACTCCTTGGTTCAGATTTGAGGATTAGATACGAGCGATGACACCAGTGGTGCCGACAGCACCCGTACCGGCAGAGCCAAGGCTTTCAACGCGCCACTTGAACACCACGTTAGCAGCAGTGGTGGCCTTGCAGACACGCGGAGGACCAGACAAAGCGGTATCTTTCGCCACAGGCGTACCCACGTTGACGATATCGCCAACAGCGATAGTGCCAGTGCCAGGGGTAGCTTGCAGACCGTCGAAGGTTACATACAGGCGACCGTCTTGGACAACACCACCGATGGAGAAGCCATTCTGAGTAGCCAGCTCCACAGACGAGATGACACCTTCAATGTCATCGCCAACTGCAGCCAGAGCGTAGCGGGATTCAGCAGCCAGCTTGGCAAACTTGCCAACTTCCTTGGTAGTCAGATTGTTGGCAGCACCGGAACCTGCACCAAGACGCACAGCCACAGGGGTAGCGTCATTGACGTTGGGACGGATAAAGTGATCGAGAGCCATTTTGAGATTCCTTTATAGAGGGAGTTATTACTTCATACCAACCGCGAAAGCAAACAAGGGATTCACCGAGGCCTTAGCAGGCTTGGTGTTTTCTTCAACAGTGTTGGTCGCGGCAACCCCACCCACTTTGAACTTGGTCGTGAACAGGGCCACTACGCGGCCATGTTCTGCTGCCAGGGATTCGACAGCAATAGATTCAGCGGCAGAGGCGTCAAGACCGAGGCCGGTACTCATGGTCTTGATGCTGTTACGAGCGATGACAGCCAAGGCATCCAGATTGGTCTTCATCGAAACCATAGATTTCTCAGAAGCTTCCAGAGCCGTAGACTTGGAGGCCAGATCAGCAGATAGCCGCTCAACCTGAGCTTGCAAGTGAGCCACCAACTCCGAAGGCTTGGTTTCGGTAGTAGCCACAGGAGCCGCAGCAGCTTCGGGCTTGGCAGGCTCAGTAGAGGCGGTTGCATCAGCAGCCGGGGTCGTAGCTACAGGCAGGGTAACACCAGCCATAGCAGCGGCAGCAGCCAGTTGTTCATCGGGGATAGGTTTAGCCATGTCGTTTCCTTGAAGGTTTGTGGCATTATAGCCAGCAGGGTTAGCGGAAGAAACCGTGTCAATAGAGACTTTATCCGATTTGGCAACGGCTTTGGTGCCATCCTGACCTACAAATGCGGCCTGATTACCACCAAACGTAGAGTTTGATGCAGCTTTGTCACCAAGGGCTTTAGCCTTGGCAAACGCATCTTCCAAGGTGCCGACAGCATCCATCAGACCAACGTCTACGGCTTGTTGACCAAGGAACATACGTCCCTGACCAAAATTGGTATCAGCTACAGCAGAGGTAACCCCCCGGCTCTTAGCCACAGTACCGAGGAAAATATCGTAAAGCAGATTAGCCTGAGCCTGCAGATTAGCCTTAGCCTTTTCAGACAAGGGCTCATAAGGGTTATTCAATGCCTTCTGATCACCAGCGCGAATGATGGTAACTTTGATACCCGCATCAGACAGTGCTTGGCTGTACTCTTTGTGGATGAACATCACGCCAAGACTGCCAGTAGAGGCGGTACGGCTCACAAAGCTGTACTTGGCTGCAGAACCTAGCCACAGAGCAGCAGAGGCCTCCATGTTACCTGTATAGGAGACAATAGGCTTGATCTTACCTACACGTTGCAGGAGTTGGTTGCACTCATCGCAACCAGATACATCACCACCCCCTGAATCAATGTTCAGCAAGATGGCATTAACCTGGGGGTTTTCTACGGCTTCGACCAAAGCATCACGAATATCATCGTAGCCGGTGACGCCGAAGTAAGACATAAAGCCTGCTTCTCCAGCCACCAAAGAGCCCTTGATATCAATAATGCCAACACCGTCTTGAATGTCCAGCAGCTCACTATCGCACTCTTCAGGATCAGCATTGCCATAGTTAGCTAGGGCCAGTGCTTTGGCCTGATCTAAGGCGTGGTATGCATTTTGATTACCTAGCCAGAGGGTAGTGGTGTCAGACATGGTTGAAATTCCTGTTTGGGAGGATTATGCGCGGATTATAGGTCAAGCAGTGCCATCACCATTGAAAGCAGTTCTTCATCTGAAACATCGTGCTCACCTTTGGCAATGAGCTGTCCCACAGAGCTGTCAGCACGAACCCCAACGATAATTTTTGCTGTAGCGCCACCTGTAGCCGGAATCTGAGGAGAGTAGCTATCCCCCTGCTGTGTGAGTAATGTCACATAGGCTGAAGCCTTAGCCTGAATAGCTGGAATTAGGCTATCCCCGTAGGCTTTAGGTACAGTAATTGTTACAGGAGAACCTACAGGCTTTACCAGTACGGTGCCAGGGCGGGCATAGGGCCTTTGAGGGTTATAGCTGGGGTAGTCTGCTGGAGGCAGCTCTGGAGGCAGTACAACTATAGTTACAGCTATAGCTGCACCAGCCGCCACTATCGAGCCAAAACTACCAAGCCCTAGTCCACGAGTCACTATGCTCATTGCAGAGCTTCTCTACGTTCGGCCCCCTGCCCTCTGTAGGTCTGAGAACCATCAATTTTCTCGTAAAGCTGTGCGGTGAGCAAGGGTGTAATACCATCTGCCTCGTAGACGGTCATCAGACCATTAGTAGGATTGGTGACAGTCTTATTCTGCAAAATGGCCTTCACAATATCCATCTTGGAAAGTAGAGCCACTGCAGAGGCGTGTGCCCACACCTCATCAGCAGTAGCTCCAGCACCTCCAGACGTAGAAACAGTCTGAGCCTGCACAGGTACAACCGATTTGACCAGAACATTGTATGTGCCAAGGGTGTGCACAATAGGGTCACCGCCGCCATCCACGAAAAGATTACCAGTAACAATGAGGGTCTGGTCTGCCTCCATAGGTCGTACACGCCAGCCGTTAAGCAGAAAGTAGTAGGCAGGGATAAAGATACCTCCGCCTAGGTCGTCGCCACCTACAGCAGAGAAAGCAGGCAAGTATTTAGCATTATCGCCTATGGCCACCCAATCTACCCATGCAGCATAGATAGATTTGGCGGTTACATTGGCACTATCCAATACTATCCGCTTGTTAGCAGGATCAATGGTGTAGGCCATTCTGTGCCTTTCTCCTGTGCTGAGCTTCAGCTAAAGCTTGAGCTTCAGCATAAGTCAAATCGGTATAGTATTTCCAACCCTCTTCTGGAAGCTTCCTCACCACTTTAACCTCAAAGCTAGTCAAATTAACTACCTTTCTGCGCCCACGAATCCTTGAAGAAAGGTAAGCCCTATAAGCTTCTTCACCTCCCAGACTAGCTTTAAGAGCCTCAGCGCCCTTAACAGCAAGGGCCTGCCTATCCTCTATAGGTTTGGTCAGTTGTCGGGCACTACAGATGGCCCTAAACTCTACAGAAGTAGTGGCAGCAAGGGCAGCTGCCCTACCTGCCTCAGAGTGCAGGCTTCTACTTAGCCACTCTTCTGAAGAGTGGTCTATCTTCTCATGAGCTTTAGTCAGAGCAGCCACACAGGCAGCCTTAGTGACAGGATTCTCATGCTGCTTTCTACTACTCTCTGACCGTTTTACTTTATAGGCTTCAGAGGAGTATTTAGTAAGAGTTGCTTTGTGCTGTTTAGCTCTGTAGTCCGAATCTCTCCACAGCTCCTCAACAGACTTTGACATATCAGAGCGCAATCGGGAATAGGCTCTTGAAGGTAGCTTAGGATGTCTGCTAGACATTAGGTAGACCGCAAAGATAGCCTTCTTACGTAAGGCTGTGCCCTCCGCAGCCTTAGCCAGCAATTTGTGAGCTATAAAATGCTCCCTGAAAGATAGTTTCACCAGATTAGAGGGGTCTGTCTCACCTCCCAGCCCAAAGGAACGAGGAGCTATATGATGCAACTCAAAGTTGCCATGCATTGTCCTGTCCAGAGCTAAACGCATAAGGTTGCAATACCACAAACTGTACTTAGAGGCAGGTAACTTTTGCTGAATCCGATCAATGTACATAGTTGGCTCCTAAAAGCGGCAGTCTAACGCATCTAATCGGATTCAGCCACTATTTTTAGATTAGGAATAAACCCTATCAGCTTCGGCCACCAGAGACAGAGCAATGGTCTTGGAGCGAGTAAGAGTACCTGTAGCAGCCACGAACTTACTAGACCCAGGTCGGATACCAATAATGGTCACAGGGCGATCAGTACCGCCAGAGAAACCACCTTGGGTATTGTTGTCGTAGTCATAGGTGAACGAGATAGAGCTACCACTGATAGTACCAGCAATATCTGCATTAGAGGCGTCCTTGACAGTAATAGCCCCTGCCTCACCGTAATCATTTCCAGCACCGGGAGGAGCCGTGAAGAACATACGGAAGCTGGAACCAGCCCCAACCAATGGTGTATTGAACGAGATTGTGCCTGCAGCAGTGTAGGGGTTAGTGCGCTTGGTGTTGGAATCGTCGTAGAACTCGATACGGTTCGAGTCAGCGTTCTGGATGTTGTCGATGTACACCGACTGGGAAGTAACCAAGGTGTCACCAACAAAGTTCAGCAGAGCCGACTGAATCTTACCAGTTTTAACCCCTGCAGTACCGGAAGTGTTGATATCAGTAGCCTGACGCAGCAGATACTGAATCTTGGTGTAAATCTGTTCAAGTGTGGCGTTATTGCCGTCCACAATGATCTTGAAGTTGTAGGGTGTACCGCCAATGTTGCGAGTCTGATTGGCAGTGTAGTAAGATACTGTGATACCGTTGTAAGGTGCACCAGTCATAGCTGCATCGTTAGCCTGAATCTTCAGGTCATCTTCGTTAGACAGAAGCAAGTTGACGATGTAAGCGCCAGTAGCTGTCTTACCTGTATCGGCCAGCACGGAATCCTTGTACTTCTTGGCATATTCGCGGCAGTAGCCCTTGAAGTAGGTACGGCTGTCAAAGGTAGTGGTAGTTGCATCAGCAGCGATGTCACCATACACCTGAATACCTTCATTGGCCTGATCCGTGAAGGTGAAGTTAGCAGCAGCACCACCGGAAACCTTCTGGTAGTACAACTGAGCACCCGTAGACACAGCACCTAGGCCCACGATACCCACATACTGACGAGCCAGGGTGCCAGCAGAGTTATATTCGGACCAGCCACCATCCCGAATCATCTGACGAGTAGCATCATCTGCCCACTTCCAGCCGTTGTAAGTAGCACCATCTGTACCCACAGCATACTGACCAGACAAAGCGTCAATAGCGTAGAAGGGGAAGGGGGAATCCTGATAAGCCGCTGTGTTCCACAGGTCCATGCACTTAGAGTACACTGCCTGCATAGTCACACCATCTTTAGCAACCAAGTTGCCTGCAGCTAGAAGCTGAATAGTACGAGCAGGCTCGTTGATGACAATTTCAATCCCTACATTGAGGGATGCACGACTTGTTAGCTTTGCCATGATATAGCGTCCTTAGCAGTTAAAGGCATAATGCCTCGTAGAGTAACACAATCTCAATCTTGCCCACTTCAAGTGTTACGCCAGCTTTGAAATAGTCTTAGAAAACTTACGCATAGGCCCTGTCTATCTCCATAGCGATAGGCAGACTGGAGTCCGTAGTCGTCAAGGCTAGCCCTCTGATGTACTTAACCTTGTACCCCGGAAGTATAAAACCTACGTCCACGTTCTGGGCACCAGAATATGTCCACGCATAGCTAGAGCCTGCATTAGCATCCACCTGAGTTAGCACAGTGCTAGTCCCTGCAGTCAGCACAACAATGTCTACACCAGAGGGTAAACCAGTGAAAGTAACAGTGTTCGTATCAAGCGGGTAATAGTTTGCTTGAGCAGCCGCTGTGCTGGTCGTTATGATGTAGAACGAGGTAATTGCCGTGGTATTAGCTGTACCTGTAGTAATCTTCAGGCGAAGCTTGACACCCTTGGCCGGATCAATCGCACCAAGAGCGTTGAGGGCTGTGGCCAAGGTCGTAGCTGTATAGTTGGCTGTAGTCATTGTAGACCAACCTGCACCATCATTTTTGTCTATAGCGTAGTTGTAGTTATAGTTAGTAGCAGTACCACCAGCCATTATGGCAGCAGAGTTAGTGAACAGGGTATGGCCAAGGGCATAATACGGCATCTCAAATGTCGCCGTCATGCCTACGTTAGGCATATAGAGCCCACCAGCCGCTGTAAAAGCTGCACCGCCTGTCAAGGTCACCTGAGAAGCTGTAGCCACTGTGGGCTCATTCATCAGAATGGCTATGCGACCTACAGTAGCAGAAGTGAAGTGATCAAACCAGTGCGTACCATATACAGCAGTCTGTGCTGCGTATGTAGGAGCTGCGCCCACTCCCTTGCTGATCAGATTCAGCATGCTGTTGACAGGCACATCAGCATAGTCGCCCATGCAGTTCTCTACTGTAATACGAGTAGAGGAGTTGTCGCCCGAGTACAGATTGGTACGAGTGGCAGAAGCAAATATGCGCTGCAGTTTGATGTCAGAAGCAGCAGCACCTGCAGCAATAGCACATACAGTACCAGTTTGGTTAGCACTTCCAAGTGAAAGCTGCGAAGACGGGGAAGTTCCGATATTACGCAACTTCAGGTTAGCGCAACCTGCAGCATTCACAGACAGAATAGCTGTATAAGGGTGTACGTTAGTCAGTCCACCAAAAGTCAAACCATCAAACGTGCAGCGACTGGTATTAGAAGCCGCCGCCCATACAGACATAGGCATTGTGCTACCAGTAGTGGTAATGCAGTCTATATATACAGTGTTCTTATACGTGAGATTGGTGCAAGTGGTCAGTAGATGCTGGCCTAGTTGCATAGCGTGGTCATTCCAAGTGGAATCTGCCACACGAGTTAAGGTAGCCGCGCCAGAGGTTGCATTGCCTCGGAATACAAAGCTGTACTCCCTGCATTGGTTAAAGGTGAAGCCAGCTAAGTCAGTAAGAGAGGATATGTACCGTCCAGATGCCGCCAAAGTAGCAGAGGTAAAGGTACATCCGTTAAAAGTGCCACCAGCAAAGCAAAGACTCATTAAGAGGCCGAACTGAGCATTAGCTGCTTCCTGTCCTACGCACACACGAGTAGCCACAAGGGGTTGAGCCAACTCAGAGATTTGCAACTGAGTAGCAATACCTACATATTTCAAAGATACCGAGTACGACTGTGCAAAGCTTGGATACCAAGTGAGCAAAGCTTTGTCGATAATGGTTACACCACCACCGGTAGTAGTCCAGTCATAACGAGTAGCCAGAGTAGCGTTAGGCAGAGCATTGGTACCCCGAGCAGCAGTAGTACAGTTAGCCGTAAGGATGTTAGGTATGCGAATCCTGCGACCAGCAGGGGGCACATAGCCCACAGTGTTAGTTCCATCAGAGCCAAAGCGTAGAACGCCTCCTGTAGTTGCCCAGCAGGCCTTACCACGTACAGCATCAGTAGCTGTAGATGATGCAGCAGTCAAGGAGCCTGCACAGGGATAGGGTTCAGGTACGACAGCGGAGCCTCCAGAAGTCCAGGCGCCGGGATCAGAGCCCGCAACAGTAAAGCTGGTAGCAGTAACTGCAGTAATAACCTGATCTGTCACGTTATAACCAGCAGGAGAGGCTCCAGTTACGGTCAGTTCATCTCCCACCACGAACGTATGCGACGCACACTGATACGTGACACCGCCTGAAGCATACGAGCCGCCTGTAACAGATATTGCTGCAGAGTCAACAAACACTGCAGGATAATACTGCACACTGCCATTAGTAGGTAACTGGTAAGTAGTAGCACTACTACCAGAGGTAGTACCAATAGAGTACCAAGCACCATAAATCTCGACAGAGCCGAGTCTGTTTGCAACAAAGCCTGAACCCTCATCTCCAACCACCTCAATAAAACCACGTACTGGAGCGCCAGTGATGGTAAAGGTAAACCCAGCCTGTGTGAAAGTACCAGAGCTAGGAGGTGTACCGCTAGCGTTGGTCACTTTTAGGTAACCAGTTGCAACACCTGTCAGTACAGGTGCGGTATTCACTGCAGAGTACAGCCCGATCACATTAGCAGTTACACCAGATAAGGTGATGGAAGTGCCTGCTGTGATAGTACCAGAGCCTGTGTTATAGGGGATTAACCATACCTTAGTGGCATCAATAATCAACCTACCGCCTTTAGAGGCATTGATGGTGATACTTCCCAAAGAGGCTGTAGAAGAGCCACTCAAACCATAGCGTGTATCTTGATCAATAGTTACATCAAAGCCATTGGTGTTAATGGTATCCCCACCGGAACGAGCAGTAGCCACTCCCCAGATACCAGCATTGCCAATGTCACGCAGCGTACCATTCGCCGCCATAGTATAGGCAGTCATCTATTTACCCCAGACGGACCATGAAATAAGTGTCATCCAGCAACTTAGCTGCCTCTACAACAGCATCAGGAGGGATTTTTCCAGAAAGCATGAGTGCATCCTGAATATAGATCAACTGGTTAGTAGCTATCCAGTTCTCAACATTCGCCTTATTGAGGTCTGGAATGTCGTCTTGAATTGCTACCCAATCAAGTTGGGTCCATCCAGCAGGGACAATGAGGAGGATTTCAGACATGACGAGCTACCTTTACGTTAATACCAGCCGCGACCATCTCCGTAGATATGTCAGACACTGCCAACACCTCAAACTTGAGCTTCTGGATGTTGGAATCCATCAATACACGCTTCAGGCTCGGCAAAAGCACTCCATTCCAGTACACCTTGGGTGCAGGAGTGTGTGAGTCCACGATAATCAAGCTGGTCTGTAGAGATTGCAGCATTATCAGGCTCCGTTAGCAAAGGTGATAAGGTCCATAGAGGGTATAACCGTGAATTTGTGTTCAGTGCTGGAGATTGTACGGTCAAAAGCCCCTACAACAAGCACCAGATTGTCCATATCAGCATCAAAGATGATGCAGCCATCAGCAGATATGGTAACTTTGTCCCACGTAACCTCTTCTTCCCAGCGCATAACAGCCACATGGTCTTTAATCTCAAACACAGGCTGTCCAGGGATGACCATAGGCTCATAGCCTTCAGCTACGACCTCTCCCTCTTTTGTATAGGAAATGGTATCTCTATCAAGGTTGGCCTCCTTGGTGTATAGAGCTACCTTAAAACGGTGCGTAGGCTGAATCTTGCCTTGTAAGAAGGCGAGTCGGCCTGCATCTGGTAAGCATGAAGTAATCATAGTTTCCACCACTCCAGCCACATAAGCCAAATAGCCAAGGGAGTCATATCAGGCCTCTTTCACTTCTTCGGTGGCTTCTTGCTCATTTTGGACTACCTCCATAGATGCTACTTTACCATCCTCACCGCGAACAATACGGATGGAACGTACAGCTTTGGGCTGCTCTTGGGCCAGGGTCAGATGCAGTTGCTGTGGTGCAACGCTAACTTCTACAGGGCGATTAGCGTTCTTCACCAGACCATAGGCCATGTCCTTCACAGCGTCTACAGCCTGCGTATTAGCTTGCTGCAATGCCTCAAAAGCTACTGTTTGGAACTGAGTCTCGTCCTCTGCCTTCTTGTTCGACGGGCCTTTAGGCTGCGTAGGCGTGGCGTTGGGGCTGCTTCCCATGTTGGATGTAGGCGAGGCAGCAGTACCCGGTTGCGCGGCCCCAGCGGGCAATCCAGCCCCGCCAGCGGCCCCTTTGAGGAACATCGTACCGGACAGAGGCTTGAACCCGGCAGGCGGCAGGTTGCCGGTCAGCTTAATAGAGGCTTCCTCATCTGTGATAAACCCGTAAGATAGCTGCTCCAAGAGGCGAGATTGACGCATCGACTTGTAGGCCTCAAGTTCAGAGCTAGGGCGCAGATCAAGTTCGTCATACTCAAACTCTACATAGCAGTCCTGGCCCATGATACGAGCGGCAATAGTCAAGGCCTTGGAGTAGAACTCGTTCAGCTTTGTACGGATGACATTTGCATTCTTCAAGAAGAGCAAAGCCTCAGTAGAAGATGCGTTCGATGTAGTCGATTGACCAAGGATCACAGGCATCGTCTTGAGGCCTGTAACCATCTTGCTATTGATCACCTTCTGCAGGCGCTCAATGATGGCGCTAGGGTCTTTACCTGCATCTAGGATGCTGTATTCCACCTCGGAGAAGGAGATAAGAGCATCTTCAGGTTGAGCGCCATCCAACACGCCCTTTACAGCGTTGATGAGTTGGTTCTTGTACTCCGAAAACTTGTTAGAGTCATTCAGAATATCAGGAGGTGTAAACTTCTTGACAGCATCAGAGTCAATAACTGCCATCAAGCGAGGCAGAACTGCACGTTTGGTAGCACGGCGAGTATCATTGTTGAAGTCAATATCCTGCAACATAGGCTGGATAGCTGCTTCATAGATAGAGCCAGGATACGGATCAAGCAGGTCTTGATCAAGGCTAACGTACACAAAAGTGGGGATATCTAGGTTGATTTCCACACCACCGACTAGCTGAACAGGGCGTACACTCTTGTCCTCATCGTACCACTTAAGTGTAGTAACAGCGATAGGGCTCAGTTGAGAGGGAATACGGGCTTTGTCAAGGGAGACTTCACCAGCCATTGCACCATAGACTTGAAGCTCTTTAGCCAAGGACTCACTGAGGCTCTGCACCGACTTCTGGAACGCAAAGGTGCCATCCGGGTTACCCATCATCACCATGCGGCGCAGAAGCTCTTGGGCAAGCTGCGTAGCCTGCACATTCACCTGACCGTCCATATCCCGGCCAACCACAGTGTATTTCTCAGGGATACCAACACGCAGATTCGCAAATACAGCCCCTGACATATCAGGAGAGCTATAGGAGAGGGTACGCAGAGCAGAAGCTGTATTGGCTGCATCACGAGCAGCCAAGCGGTCTGTAGTCTGAGGGGCTCTATCAATCTGCTGCAGACGAGCAGTAGTACCACCAATGACGCGGCGATGCCCAGGTTCAGACTGTTGTGTTTTCACAGCCTTGATAGGGGGATCAGGAGGCAGTACAGCTCCCAAGAAGCCACGAGCAATATCAAATAGTTCCATGTTGGAGTTCTCCAAGCGCAATTGCGCTTGAGTTTACAGCCTTGGAGCCGTACTCAAGCGCAACCACAGACTTTCTACACCTATTTTGTCCGATTTGCAGTGGGATCAAGCACAGTTTGCTTAGCTGCCACTACCAATGGATTGGCACTAACGTCATGTGTGGTGGAGATTGTACCCCGCAACAGACAGGCAATGTAGAGATACAGCAAAGTATGGTGAAAGTGATCGACACCATCAGTCTTAACCCAAACGTAGCTAAGAGTCTGGAATTTATCGAACTTCTGCACCCGTTTCATAGACAGGAGGTGTGCAATCACCTCCTCATCCATGAAACTCATACGCATTTGCCCAGCTTTGATGACCTGCATCAACTGGTCAAAGGCTACCTCCCGATTAACATGAGCAGCACGTACATTCAGTTTACCTTCTTCAGGTTCTTCCTCTTGCTCCTTAATCGTATGCGTTTCTGTGGATTTCTTAGCCACATATACAGCACCATAAGCATTAGCGTCAAAAGAAGTGATCCGAGCAATAATGTCCGTGTATGGGAACATATCGTGCACAGATAGCACCACCCGATACTGAGCACATAGGACACGGCGACGTTCCTCAAACTGCGTATAAACCACCTTCTCCCGATGCACGATCAGCAACATGCCATCAACCATGCGGCCAATCATGATATGGCACACCAAGCCCATATCTGCACCCAGATAGTGCACTTCTGACGAATCAAGGGTAGCCTGCAGGTTGCACTTGTCTAGGTCTGTCCTAGTCAAAGTATCTTCCGCATCTTCCGCGCACTCTCCAAGGGCCTGATTCTTAAACTCAGACCACTTCTTAAACCTCGTGCTAACTTCCACAAGGTATGGAGCGGTCAAGAATGAGGGCGCACAGAATGGACTGATGAAGTAGCTCACCGCCTCATAGTTATCAGTAGGATTAGCACACACCCATTCCCGATACTCCAAACGGCTATCAGGCTGCTTATAGCAGTTAGGGCACAGCAACTTAGCCTCACGCCACCGCATGTCTTTAAGCAAGAAGGCTGTAATCTCCTTCTTTTCTCTATCCCAACCTGGGATATGTACATCAGATTCGTATGTAGGCAGGAAGCGATGGTTACAGTGGTTACACCTCCACATCTGCTTATAACGCTTGGAGTGCTCAGCAGCAGCATCTATACCGTATTTAGATACAGTAGGTGTGCTAAACAATCTACGCATCTTAGTAGGTTTAGCTTGCAAGCGCGACACGTAAGCCGCCACATTATCCATATCAGAGCGATCATACTCATCATGGATAACCAAGTCCGCAGGCACAGACAAGGCACCAGTCTCCGACTTAGTACCCCGCGTATAGATGAAGCTATTCTCCCCGAACTGCCTAAGCTCTACACTGTTAACTTTACTACTGATAGAAGCTAGCAATCGCTTAGAGCCATTGATAACAGGCTCCAAACGGCTCTTACTAAACAACTCAGCATCTGTAGAGTTCGGGAAGGTAGTAATAATCGTAAAGTTATCCTGCGTACATGCAGCAGCCAAGCTCCAACGTGCAAATATCTCAGACAAACCTACCTGAGCACACTTCACCACATATAGCTCTTTAGCTGGGTGATCAATAACATCCTTTTGATATTCCCGCCCCAAGAAGCTATACGGCCTCATCTCCAACGTAGTATGCTTCTCAATCCAACTACTCAGATTAAATAAGCTAGTCTGGTTAGAGATGGCATCCTGCACCCGCTGAAAGTGCTCATCAAACATCCCCATTTTGCAACCCCTCAGAATATTTCTTCATGAACTCATTCTGAAGCTCAGGAAACTTCTTAAGACTATCAATCAATATGACCTCTAGCCTCTTAATCTTGTCTATGTTGTGAATAGCCGTCTGCATATCCACTAACGTCTTCAATACAGATGAAATCGTATTCAGAGCCTGCGCCTTCTGATTCAGGGGAATCGACAGATCATAACTGCTGTCGTGATAGAGCTTCTTAGCAGCATTCAACTGCCCCAAGACCTCTCCAGCAAGGTTCAAGTCCTCCGAAGTAATCGGTACATAGGCAGGGATATAGACTTCTCCTTCTCCTGGCTTGTCCATACCAAGGCTGGGACTATTTGCAAACTCACTCGGCATGGCTAGCCTCCTTCTCTTTACGATAAGCAGCCACCACCCTCGCCATATTTCTGTAGCTGGTATTAGCAAGCTCGGCAGCTTGAGCTATAGATAGGCTTCCTGCATAGACTCTAGCTGCTTGCTCTCTACGGAAAGCTTGCCGTGTTTCAAGGAATATCTTGCGCTTCTGTACACGGTTACGTTGAACCTTGCTAGGCTCAATCTTACCTGGAAATATGGTAGAAAGATATGCTTCACGCACATTCAAGAGCTTAGCCAAGGCCCGAGTAGTGATTACTCGGTTGTAAAGCTCAAGCTTTTGTTGCTCTGTGATGCGACATACCAAGGTGTACCCCTTATGAGTAGGCTTCGGCCATGTATCAGGGTATGGAACCAAGGCGATAGGAGGTGCAGGGGTCGGGGAGATGATTTGAGGCATGATTTTGGCGCTTCTGAGGCTGATTCGGGCATTTATAACCGAAATCACACAAAAACACAGAGTTTTATGCAGGTTTAGTGCCAAAATAGGTCAAAAGTATTAGAAAAAGTTGCCAAAAATGCAGCGCGGTGAAAATTTTGACCATGTGTACGGTATATAGAGAGGGTGTTAGGAGAGGTAAGGGGTGTATTCGGGTACTGTAAGAGAGGTATAGAGAGATGATTTTGTGATTATTTAGTAAGTTAAGAGGGATGATTGGATTACTTTATAAGTGCAGAATGGGTAGGGTTAGAGGCTTTCAGTTGAAAGCCTCTCCGGTGAACCAGTGCCATGAGATGTAAAATGTCTTTGAAAAAGTTTACAGGATATGTGCGTGTTAGGGAGAGGGGTAGAGGCGCCGCGCTGGCGCTTAGCATGCCAGAGGCCATACGTCAATAGGTGTAAACCCTAGTGTGGCGTATATACAACTGTGTTTACATACATGCCCCTAGATCGCACCAGATAGGCCATGAATCAGCATTCATTTCTTAGCCTTACTCTACTATCAAAAACAGTTATTCACACTGCACTTGCACTTATCCACAAACATACCCCTAGGGGTACAGTATCATACTATACCCAGTATAGTATGATACCCTACCCAGTATAGTATGTTATATCCCTACAATGCAGTCAGGTATGTATTTACAAGGCCTTTTTAGTCATGTCATAATCCTGCTACGCCAAGCGAAAACGCGAAGCGACTAACCCGGCGCCTACAATGCGCCACTACTTGAAAGGTTTTATCATGGCTACCAACTTCACCCTTGATGCTGCCCGCGCTGCTATCGTTGCCCGTCAGTCCGCCCCCGCCACTACTGCCCCCGCCGCCACTGTCCCCGCTATCGTGGCCCCCGCCAGCTTGTCCGCATTTATTGCTGACCAGTCCGCCCCGATGTGCTTCCAAAAAGTGAACAAGTCGGGCAAGATCGTTACCCGCGAGTTTCACACTGTAGAGGGGCTCCTATCCGCGTCCCCTGCTGACCGCGCTACGGTGCAATATCAGTCACTGGAACTGAATCATGCGAGCGGGAACTATCTAAAAGTGGCACGGATCATCCGTGACATGGCCCCAAAACTGGCCCCCGCTGGCGATCTGCCCACTAACAAAGCTACTGGCTGCAAATGGCTTGAATCGTTCGTGACCAATGTTGTGAACAAGTCCAAGCCTTCAAAGGCCGTCCAGTCTCTCGCCGGGTTTGTCTGGTCTTTGGAAAACCCTGCCACCGCAGGTGACGCCCCCGCAGGTGACGCCCCCGCTGGTGATGCTGCCCCCGCTGGTGATGTTGACCCGGCCCCCG
>ERZ724522.1150-NODE-1150-length-14904-cov-5.854468_pt1 | contig 14904 bp, 17 predicted proteins | sample MGYA00376055_ERZ724522 | MGnify/ENA primary metagenome ERZ724522 (study PRJEB28724, sample SAMN07190884) | wastewater metagenome | isolation source: effluent of sewage treatment plant in Hong Hong | place: Hong Kong | collected 2016-03-17 ... | reverse complement strand
CTCGCGCTGGATTCGTCGTCCGCTTTCGTACTGCAAAATGCTTTGAGGAACTCGGCCAGCTCGCGCAGGTCGCTCTTGTCCACCGCGCCAGCCTTTATTGCGTTCTGGAGCGCGTTCGGATTCGCCGGGATGCTCACCGCCGAGAGTTCGAGCAGCTCCTGCTTGATGAACTTGCGACGAAACTTGTTCGCCCCGCCGCCCTCCTCCCATTCAATCGGAATGAACCCCACGCTCACCGCGTTCAAAAATCCGCCTTTGTAAAGATCGAAGGCCAGGCGCGCCACCGGGTTGATGGCCACCGCAAACTCGATCTGCTGCACTAGCGCGTTGCCCCGGATCTCCGTCACCAGGGATTTGCCCAGGGTGAAAACCACGTCGCCGTATTTGTGCGAGTTCTGGAATACCGGATTGCGCCGGTAATTCGTCAGGTCCCAGCCCTTGGCCTCGATCACCTCGTCATAACGATCCAGCGTGTCATCGCTCGCCGTGAACGTGATCACCGGCAGATCCGCATCCGGCTCGGCTTTCACCGCCAGCCCGCCGCGCAGCCCGCGGCGTCCATCGCACAACTGCACCACGCGCTGGCCGAAAATGTCTAAATTTGCTTTCATGCTCATATTTCCTTTCTCACTGGCCACGCTGATGCATTGCAAAACGCCGTGGACCCATTGCAAAACGGCTTTTCATTTCAAGTAAGCCTTGGACGCCTCCCATTCCTCAAAACGCAACAGCGCGCCTCTGGTGGGGCGAGCGTCCCCGCGAGCCGCCTTGCTCATGACCGCATACCCAAAACACCGGCAATTGATCGTCTCGCCCGGTTCACCACTCGGATCGCCGGGATACATCAACCCATTCGGCCATGACTGCCCGATCGGGATGCCGCCCTGTTCCTTGCTCAAATTCTCATTGGCGATGTGTGAGACCCGCGTGCCCTCCAGATGCGAAGTCTGCCAACCCTTCCGTTCCACGTTTGCCTGGCGCATCGCCTCAAACCGACCCGAGTTCACCGCGATGTTCGTTTCGGTGAACGCGATCGTGTCCGCGCGCTGCTCGCTCGCGCTGGCGTATTGTTCGCGCACCCGATTCGCGAGTTCGTTGTAACTCTCGCCCGCCGCGATGCCTTCCTGCAGCGAACCCTTGAGCCGATCCCACGTGGTGCTGTTGATGTCCTGAATCGGATTCTTGCGCTTTTCCAGGAACGCGAGCGACTCCGTGGGCGGCAGGTTGAAATCGCCCGCGCCCAGTTCCTTGAACAATTGCGCGCCGCCGAATTGCAGATCCGCGATCAACTTCGCTCGCAGCTTGTCGAACAGAATCTTGTTCTCCGCCTCGCTGTTGAAAATGTCATCCAGGCCGCGCACCGCCTTGGTTTCCGTGGCCAGCGCCGCCCGCAGCACCCGCCCGCGTTGTTCAAAGAAAAACTTCCGCAGCGTGCCCGCCTTCACCTTCACGCTCCCGGCAATGCTCGCTTCATATTCCGGATTTGGCGCACACTGGTGGGGCGAGGCTGCTGACGAGCCGCGGCTCGCGGGGACGCTCGCCCCACCAAGGCCGGCAAGCAGCCGGCTTGCCCGCTCAAAAACATTCTGCACCGGTTGATCCGCCGCCGGTTTCTCCGCATTCGTGTTATCCGCGTTATTCGCGGGGGCAGCTTCAGCTCCCACCTCCTGCAGCGAAAACGGCAGATACGATTTGCCCGCGTGCGGCAGATCGTCCGGCAATCCGAGATCGAAAATCTCGCCGCACTCATCAATCGGCACGCCCATGCCAAACGCCTGCACCGCGCCCGCGTAACGTTCGCGCCGGGCCGCCTGCATGATCGGCAGCGCCTCAATATCGAACCATCCCCATAACCCGCGATCCTGCTGCTTGATGAATGGATCAATCGCCGCCTCGATGCGCTCGCACATGGGCGCGATGCAATTCTCAATCCAGTTCAACCGCACGGATTCACCCACGCTGCGATTCGCATCCTCATTGAGCCCGAGAATTTCCTGGGGCGTCTTGAACACCGCGCAAATCTCCTGCCGCTTGAACTTGCGATTCTCCAGGAACTGCATGTCCGCGCTGGACAACGTGGGCTTCTCAATTTTTGCGCCGCCCCACATGAACAGCGGCCGATCGGCCGTGCCGGCTTTGCGCTTGCGATCCTTCAGCGCCGCGAGAATCGCCGACCGCTGCGCCTCGTCCACCTGCTGATCCGTCGTCACGATCACGCCCGTGTCGGCATTATTCAGCATCAACCCTTTTTCAAACTGCGCGCTGGCGTAATCCGACTGCGCCGCGAGCCGGGCCACCGTAAGCGGTGACAACCCGCGCCAGAAATCAAACGGGTTCGCCAGGCGATCGGTGACCACCTCCTCGGGCAACAGATCCATCGTGGGCGCTGGCGATTGCTGGCCGCTGCCCGTGTAACGCCAGCCGGCGAGCATGTTCTGATTGATCACCTCGCGAAATTGATCCGGCGACAGCACGGCCATCATGCTCGGGCGTTTTACGCCAAGCCCGAAGGCGTTATCCATCGGCACCGCAAAGAATTCACCGCGCAACTGCAACCAGGTGATGAGCAGCTCCCAAAACTGGAACTTGCTCAACTGCGGATGCGGCCGATCGAACAACTCCACCACCGGCCCGGTCTCCACAATCGTTTCGCCCATCGCCCGCCGGCGGCTCGCGCGGACGCTCGCCCCCCGGTGGGGCGAGGCTCCCGACGAGCCGCGACCTGATTGCTTATCCACGCGCGAGAACCGGAACGGGATCTGCGCCACCTGCTGCGCGATGGCGGCGACGCAGGCGTACACCCAGGTGGATTGCTGGTACGCGCTGGTGAGCTGCGCCCCGCCCCCGCCCTCGCCATCGTTTCCGGTGATGAATGCCTGCGCCAGTTGTGACAGCCCGGTTTTCTGTCCGAGCACCAGGCCGAACTCGCGATCGCCGATGTTGAGAGAAAATTTCATTGCTCCTTTACCTTCACGAGCTGAAACCGATGCACCCGCGCCGGTCGCCACGTGGCGTCGCCCCCGTCAAAAATTCCTTCCACGGCATACTGTTGGCCGTCCACCGTGATCGCCTCATTGCCGGCATAACGCTCGAGCCGTCCCAGGCACTCCACCATTTCCGCATCCGCCGCGCGGATGGTTTCGCGAGCTTGCAAAATGCGCCGCACCAGTTTCTTTTTTGTGGCGTTGGTCATCCGACGAGGGCTCCCAGTTCTTGCTTAATGGTCGCGCCGCACACGGCCAGGGCCTTGGCCCAGAAACGGTCGCAGTGCGAATCCAGCGACTCGCCCGCAAACCGTTCGTTGCCGCCCACCGTGATTTCCTTTTTGATGCCGCGCAGATCCGCCCGCAGTTTCTCATCGCGGCGATACCGCAACCGCACATCCTCATGCGCCGCTTTGAGCGGATACGCCAGATCGCTCTTGCTCTGCTGCGTGAACGTGATGGGCTCGACTTTCCAGCCGAATTGTTTCTGCGCCTCCTCGGCGAGCTGGTTGCCCAGGCCCGTGCAATCAATGCAGCAGCGTTTCACCTGGGGCAGCCGCAGCAGCTCATACAGTCGCGTGCGCTGCTCGGAATAGGTGACGTTGCGCATTTCGATCCGATGCCGCTCCCAGAGCACGTCGCCCACGCGCTCTTCGATGTCGATCACGCTCAAGTCGCCCTTGCGCGCCACGTCGAACCCGAGGAACAACGGGTTTTTGCAGTCCTGCAAATAATCTAGGTCGCGCCATGCGGTCTCGTCTTCGCACTTCGTGATCAATTCATAGGAGATGAACGCGGAAGCCTCATCGGCGGGAATACAGCAATACTCTTGCAACCACTGTTCCTCATCGATGCACTCGGCTTTCTGCTGGGCCAGCCATTCCTCGCGCGACTGCGTGCCGCCGGTGGCGGCGTTGATCTTTTCCACGATGCCCTGCTCCACGGCCGTGGTGATCGGAATCGTATGCAAACTCCAGCCCATCGGATTCCCGCGCTCGCGAATGTCCGTGATGATCTCATTGAACGTGGTGGCCACGCCGCGGTGCGTGGAGATGATGGAGAGCGTGCCGCCCCATTGAATGACCGGCTTGGCCACGCGATACAGCTCGCGCTGGTTTTTGTGCAACGCGAACTCATCCAGCTTCACATGGCCGGTCTTGCCGACAATCGCATCCGGATTCGATGACAGCGCGTAGATGTTCGCCCCGCTGGCGAAGCTCAGCACCTGCACCTTGATGCTCTTGCCGGCGTTATCCTCAAACACCTGCTCGCCGAGATCCTGCGCCGCGTATTTCAACACCGCCGCCCAGCGTTTGCAGTAGAGCACGTATTGCTTGGCCTGCTGTTCATCGCGGCTCATCACCCAGACGTCGCGCCCGTTCTGCACCGCGGCCTTTTCCACGGAGTCGTAGCTGTCCGCGTAGCTCAGCCCGATCTGCCGGCCCTTTTGGCAAATCTTCAGGCGCGCCCGGTCATTGATCCAGGCAGCCTGATACGGCATGAAATACTTGGCGTTCTTCACAGCAAATTGAGTTCGTTGCGGATCTTCTCCAGCGTCTCCGGCGTGATGCCGCCCTTACCCTTGTCGGCGTCGAGCGCGGCCTCGATCTGGCGGCGTGCCTCGGCCACCTGCTCGCGATACTTCTCAAACCCGAGCGCCTCCTTGCTGATCCGCGCCAGCGCGCTCACGAGCTTGGAATAATTTTCCGGATCATCCGCGAGCTGATTCTTCAACGTCTGCACATCGAAATCCTGCAACAGCTCGAAAATCTGCGACGCGGCGAGGTTCAATCCGGCTTCGTGGATCTTCCCGCCCTCGTTCAGCTTCACGATCTCCAGCGCGAACTCGCGTTTGCTCCGCATGTCATCCAGGCGCTGCCGTTCCTTGAGCCAGTCCGCGTATCCGCCCTCGCGCCAGTTCGTGATGTTCTGATCATTGGGCAACTGGATCGCTTCGCCATCGGCATCCGTCTCGCCGGCCGCCACGAGCTTGCCGATGAACCGGATCACGCTCTCGGCGCTTGCCCCGTCGAGCAGCATCGTGTTTACCTGATCACGGTGGGCTTTCTTGAGCCGGGCAATTTTTCCAGTGCGCGCCATGTTAGGTTTCACCGCGAATAACGCGGATGGCGCGAATGGGAACAGCCGACTCCCGAATTCGGTTTGTGCTCTTCACCGCTTGTTTAATTCGTGTCATCTGCGTCATTCGCGGGGTCAGTTTCCATTCTCAAAATGCAACGTGCCGGCGCTGGTGATGCGATGCCGGATTTCGCCTGTGGCCGGATCGGTCACGCCTTCCGCCAGGTTCTGCCCCTTGAGAAAGAACAGCGCATCGCGCAGCTCGGTTTCGGAATAATCAAATCCCGCCCGCTTGCACACCCGCTTGATGTGTTCGACGGAAATGGGGATCGCCTGGCTGCCGTAGAGTTGCAGCAGCACTTCGTGCCGGATTTCCTGGGCCCTGGTCATAACGATTTCCCGTTCTCGAATTTCCCGCGAATGAACGCCAAATCCTCCTTCACCTCCCCGATCTCCATTTGCAACGTTCCCCACTTGCGCACCAGGTCGGCCTTCATTTCCTCTTCATTGTCCTCCAGCCGCACGATGCGCCGTTCCAGCGGTTCAATGCGGCCATGGATTTCCTTGAGCGCGGAATTCTTGGCGTGATAAATCTCGGAGCGCAGGCCCTTGTTGCGGTCTTCCATCTCCTCGTGCAACGGCGGCGTGCGACCGAACGCTTTTTTCGCCTGATTCCACGCCCACAACAGCGTGCCGATGGCCGCCGCCGCGCCGATCAGGCCGAGCAGCCAGTGTGAAGATTCCGGCCAGGGAACTTGTTGTTGTGCAAATAATGTGTTCATGCAGTTTTCAACCGGCGGAGGTATTCCGTGATGTGATGAGGCGCCACGGATATGAACCGATGCCCGTTAAGTTCCGTGGCCTCCGGCAGCATCCCGCGCCAAAATGGGGCGTCAATTTCCAGGGGGCCGGACTTGGGCAGAAACACCCGCGTGCCAACGTGCCGATACGTGCCGAGCATCCAGGGCACGCGGGAAACGGGATCGCCTTCGTTCACCACCCGAAACGTCGCATCATGCAAGGCCGCATCGTAGCTCCGCTGGAACGGACCATTGCCCACCCGCGGCGAGCCAAAAGTGTAAACGGCATTCGGATGCAAAATAAACGTGCCAGACCAGGCATGAGCCGCCAGCGTCGCCAGCGCGCCACCGAGCGAATGGCCGGTGACGATCAACTCATCCGGGGTGCGTTGCTCAATCAACCGCTCGCGCAGTTGTTCATCCACCGAACGAAACGCCGCCACAAATCCCGCGTGCGCCCGCTTGTCTGTATTCCAGGTGGCTTTCGCCGCGCGCACATCAGTAAGACCATCGCGGAAACTCGCCGTGCCAGGAAAAACCACCAGCGCGCGATTCCCCGTCCACTGGATCAGCACCTGCGTGTCCGTGCTGCGTTCATTGATCGTGGGCGATAATTCGCCGCGATAAAGTGCGTTGATGGTCTCCGCACATTCGATCGCCAGTTGTTTATCGAACCTCATGCTCCTTGAAAAATTTCCGGCGGCGCGGTTGGCGGCCCATCCTGTGCCGGTTCAGAATGCAATGCAGGGTTGTGATCATCCCGCTGGCCTCCACACTCACGCCTTGTGGTTCTCATGCGCATCCCTATCGGGGGACTCAAAATCGGGTGGCGCGAAACACAATGCCGAAAAACGGATTCGGCTTCTCGCTGTTCAACACATCGCAGCCCACCGCCAGGCGGATGTCCCAGTCGCCCTTGGCGTAAATCTGCTTCGTGATCGTGGGCGTGATGAACATCTTTACATCGCCGAGCGGATCATCCGTGCTCTGGCGCGTGCCCAGCCCGAGCGAGAATTCAATGCCCTGGAACACCGTGCGCGCCTGGTAGCCCACGCTCCAGAACGCATCGCGATTGCCATACTCCTCGTAACTGAAAAACGCGCCCTGCTGATCGCTGATCCACCAGTCCAGCTTGAGCGCGCCACCGGCCCGGTGCGTGTCCGTGTTGTATTTGAACATGGGCATCACGTTGATCTCGCTGGCGTTCATCAGCGAATTGGTGTCATGCGCATCCAGCAGGTTTTGTAGGCCGGTGAACACGCTGGAATTCGCGGGAGCGGTTTGTGCCTGGAGACCTGCGCCGAGCGCAATCGTGAGTACGGCGGACAGTAGGAGTTTTTTCATAATGCGAGTGGAAGTGGTCCCTTTCACGCGCGCATCATGAAACAGGAGGTGGTCGATTTGCTGTCACACCCTCCAATAAAATTAGAGAAAAAATTAGCGAAGCATTTCCCCGCGAATTACGCGGAAAAACGAGGATGGAGACGAAAAGCGGAAAGAATTATTTAGCTTCGCAGCGCAATTTCACCTGGTCTAGCCAAGCTTGCGTGCTGGGATTAGGAGCAAGGGGATTCTCCGTGTAATGACCATCCACCCAGCAACCGCGCAGGATCACGCGGACAGAATTCGTTTCCGCCAGCAAGTTGGCTCGCACGCGGATCTTCACATACGGATTCGACATTGTGCCCATGAAAACCGCCGCGGCAGTGCCCGCGTCGCGCTCGCCCATGATGACCAGATCACTGGTCTCACGGATTTCATAGCCACGGTTCACGAGCGTGTTGATTAGTTCGGTTCGCACCCGTTCGGTTGGTGCATTCACCGTGATCTCATTCACCCCGCTGGGCGTGGTCATTTTTGGCGTGGCGCAACCCGCCAGCAATGCCATTGCAAAAACGAGGAAAGCGTTTCCCACAGTGGGAAACTGATTTGCAACTTTCCTAAGAAATATGATCAAAACCGGGGTATAACTAGAGACGAATCCGTAATTGTTCAGCCCCGCCGACTTGTTCACATGGACGGCCATTGTCCTAGGCAAATTTAGAGAATTCGCATGCATGAAAGACCTCACTCTTGATCCGGTTTTGGCGAGCCAGGCGGCGGGTTGGACCCCGGCAAAACGCCTGGCGATGGCAAAGACTTTTTTTCGCTGGGCGCGCCAGCTTCGCCGCTCCGTTGCTCCGCGTCCACTGCTCGCTCGGCCAGTCGTACGGCTCGTAACTCTTCCTCCGCGAAACTGGAACTAGCCGGTGCGGATGTCTCCTCAAGCAACCGCCAAAGTCCGGATCGCAGATCCGCCAGCTTGCGCTCGGCCTCATTGGCTCGCCGCATCCAGTCTGTCCCCGGTGGCCTTGGGGCATCTTTCAGCGCATAGCTTGCCTCGTCGCGGCCCATCAACCAATCCACGGAGCAATTCAGATAGTCGGCCAATCCGCGCAGGTGTTTACCCTTGGGAAGATTTGCACCAGATGCCCAATTTGATACGGCTGTTGTCTCCACTTTGAGATGACTGGCGATCTCGGTTTGTTGCAAAGCCAGCCGGGCAATTCGCTCCCTTAAACGCTTGCTGAAGATTTCTGTTTTTTTCTGTTGACTCATTCCATGAATTGAATAAACTTCGTTCAGATTTATACAGCGCCATGATTGAAACGGCAACAGGTAAATATACGGAGATTCGGGGGCAATTGGCCCACCGGGGACTTACCTTGCGGCGCTGGGCGCAAAAGCAACGCCTGCCCATCGGCTCCGTTTACAATGCGATTCGCGGTGAGCGCAACGGCCCGGCAGCCGTCAAAATCCGCAATCGCCTTCAACTCTTTCTCAATGAAAAGTGATCACCTCGAAATGATACGGGTCACACTCGACGCTGCGGAGCAGCTTCCGGTTGCGCGACGTGTGAGGGTTCTGCGTGCCTTGGCTGAAATCTGCGGCGACCAGGAAGAGCAGCATTCCTTGCGTTCGCAGGCCACCAGCTTGGACAGTGCGGACAAACTTTGTCGTGAGTTCAAGTTCAGTTTCATCCAGAAAAATTCATGAAGCCCGCCATCAACGCCCACAAATGGATGGAGCGCGGCATCGCTGAAAGCGAGTCGTGCCGCAAGAGTTTCGAGGCCACGAAAATTCACGCGATGAATGCGGGCTTTGCTTTCATCAAGGCGCGGGAAGCACTCGAAGGCGAGTTCGTCGCTTACATCGGAAAGTACGAACACCTGGTCAGCCAGACCACAGTTTATCGCTACATCACTTTTGTGGAGTGCGCCATCGAATGGGCGCGCGCGCAGAATCCGCAAATGAAGACGGATGAGGAACTGCTCAAAGCCGCGTACAAGGTGGTGCTGCAATCGCCCAAGCCGTTCATTGCGCTGATGCGCCAACTCGGCGAGATGCGCAAGTTCGGCGAGTACGATGCGGTAAAGTACGCCACGCGCAAGCTGGGCAATCCCGAGCAGATCGAGTTCACGTTTTCCACCGTGTTCAGCGCCGTGGATACGCTCTCGCACCTGGGCGATGAAAATTACCAGATCAATTATCCCGAGGGCAAAGAACCGCTGGAGGCATTGACCGAGCTGGAAGCCAAACTTGAACACGCCCTGCAGCGCGTGCGCCAGATCAAGCAGCACGGAAGGGTTGTCGAGGCATGAGTCAACTGGCTTCCGCGCACTGGTGGATGGATCGCTGCCGGCTCGCGGCGGCGGGACAATTGCAATCTGAGACAAAGATGAACACCACGCAGGCACAATTTAATTTCTCCAACAGCACGGAGCGCGATGCCGCGATTGCGTCGGTGGCCGAGTGGCTCGTGAATTATCTCCAGGGTCGGCGCTGGGTGATTTCACGGCAGATCCTCGCCGCGCTGAATCTGAGCCCCACGGAGGACAACAAACGCTGGTTGCGTCGCGTGCGCGAGGCCACGAACGGGCGCGTGCTGGGCGGGCCGGGCATGCCCGGCTACATGCTGCTCAACGAAATGAGCGTGGAGGAATTCCGCCACTGGCGCGAGACCATGCGCAGCCAGGCGCGCGAGATGGATCAACAAATCATCCTGGCCGAGAAACGTTATCACGCTGTCGCCGCATGAACACCTGCCCCGCTCTCCTTCACGTCCCGGTGCGTCCCGTGCCGGACAACATCATCTGGCTTGATCCCAGCGCGCTCTCGCCCTGGGGCAAGCCTCGGCCGGCGGTGCAGGTGCGCGAGATCCCGCCCGCGAAACGGGTGGTGACCAGCAGTGATGAAAACGCCGAGCTGCAGAATCTGATCCGGCAAGCCCCGGAACTTTTTCGACGCGCCAAGGAACGCGGCTGGGTACGCGTGGTCGCGCAGCAGGCTGGCACTTACGTCCCAGATAAGGACCAGCGCAGCGCGGCCACGCGGCGGCGCATGAGCCAGGCCGCGAAGCGCCGGGCCGTGGCCCGCGGCTTTACGCTCAAGACCAAACGCAAAACCAAACCACAAGCGGCAGCGATCGCACCATGAAACTCAAATCTTCCCACCTCCGGATGCGGGGTTACGACTACAACCCTGAAACTTCATCTGGATTCCTGATGAAACGTTCGGCCCCGTTCCCCACGGTGGCGGACAATTCTGCGGCTGAAACTACTGGGCCGGGCGCCGCTCGCACGGCGCCCGGTAAATTGGATGTGTATTTCGCCGCCGCCGTGTTTGCGTGCTTCGCGCTCATCTCGATGGTGTTTTGCTGCTCGCTCGTGGTGGGGGAATGGCTGCTCAACAAATGGCGCGCGGTTCGCACCTGGCTCACGGTGCATCGCCAATGCAGTTGGTGCACCAAACACGTGCATTACGCGCCGTTCGGGGCTTACGCCTGGACCACCCATACGATCTGTCCCAGTTGCCTGGCGAAAACAAAAGCGCAAATGCTCGCCCTGCAGCCCACAGTGCAAATCCCGCATCGCACGCAGACCGGAACCACGCTTTAACTTATGAACTCGCTGGCCCCCGAGATCACCAACGAGACTGCGCCCCAAAATGGCCAGTCCGGCACGGACTTTTTCACGTTGCGCGACATTGCCTGTGCGTGCCGGGCGAACAAGCGCACGGTGGCGCGCCATGCGCTGGCGCAGAACTGGCCGCGCAAATCGGATGGCAACAAGTTCCTCTTCGCGCCGCCGGCGCACATCGCGCAGATCATGCTGGCCGGACCGGGCAAGCTCAAGGGCGAGCGCCGCACCGCGCCGCGCATCACGTTCGCGCACATCGCGCAAGACCCCACGCAAACGCAGAAGGTGCTGTTGCGCGAGAGCGCGGTGAAGTTGTTGGTGAACAATCTCGGGCTGGGCGAAGGCGTGGCCGTGGAGCAGGTGGTGGCGCATTTCCGCGCGGCGCATCCGTTGTTCCGCATCAGCGCACGGGCGTTGCGCGAGTGGCGCAGCCGTTATCAATTCTTCGGCATTGATGGCCTGGTGGAACAAAAGCGCGGCGTGGTGGGAGCGCGGGCCTTCGCGGAGGATTTGAACGAAGATCAATTATTGCAGCTCCGCGCCGATGCGGTGGAACACGGCATCAAGGGCCGATTGAACACGGCGCGAGCTTTCCGAAATCTGGTCAGCAATCCCACCTTGGAAGGCCCGGCCCGTGCGTGGGCGCATGGGGATTATGCCTCGAAAACTTACGTGCCACCGAGCGTGCGCGCCGCTGCTCGCGTGCCGGCGCTGGCGGTACGGTTGATTCAGCAAGGGCCGAAAGCGGCCAAGCTGGATGGACCGTTCACCGAGTGCAGTTACGAAAACGTGAAGGCCGGCGATGCGTTCACCGCCGACGATATGACGTGCAACGTTTATGTGTGGTGCGAATGGCCGAATGAAGATGGTTACCTCATGATCCGCCCGCAATTGCTCGCGGTGATGGATATTGGATCGCTCGCCTGGTTGAACTTTCGCGTCGTGATGCGGCCCAAGGGACAATACAACAAGGACGACGTGTGGGGCACGATCGGCGACACGCTGGATGCGCATGGGCTGTTCAAGATCGCGGTGCTTGAAGGCGGTACATGGCAATCGGACGTCATCATCGGCCAGCGCACGAACATTGATGACGAGACGCGGTTCGGCGGGTTGCGCTCGCTCGGGGTGCAGGTGATTCACACGCGCACACCCCGCGGCAAGATCATTGAAGGCCAGTTCAACACGCTCCAGCACGCGATGGATAATGTGCCCGGCTTCTGCGGGCGCATGGAGATGAAGGATTGTCCCGAGATCACCAAGCAACACCTCGCCCTGGTGCGCGCCGGACACGCCCATCCGCGACAACATTTCCTGCATGTGAACGATTTCTCCAAGCACATCGAAGGCGTAATGACGGCGCTGAACAATGAGCGCAACGATGGCAAGATTCTCCGCGGGACCGCCCCGGTGGATAAATGGGCTGAGGACGCGCCGCAGTTGCGCCTGATGCCGGATGAGGCCAAGTGGATGTATCGTTCCTCGTTCCGCATTGTCGGTGTCACGCGCAACGGCGTGCGCATTACCGTGGGCTCGGGTAAATACCAGACGGCCTACACCTACACGCATCCGGCCCTGGAACAACATCGTGGCCGGCGCGTGGTGGCGTTCTGGAATGAGCACGATCCGGACACGGACGCGGTGATCTACACGGTGCGGGATGGCCGCCAGGACAAATTGATTTGTGTCGCCTCACGTATGAACGAACTCCCTCGGTTCGGGGCCACCGACGAGGCTTTCAAGGCGGAGGCGACACGCAAAAAATTGGTGCAGCAGATGGCCGTGGCGGAGAGCCGGCGCTTGTCGCCGTATTTGCAACGGCAGGCCGCTCCGGGTGGGGCGAGCGTCCCCGCGAGCCGCGGCTTGTCAGCAGCCTCGCCCCACCAGGACATCATGGCGGCGCGCCAGCACCAGGCGGAGAAGGTGGAGACGCAGAACCGCATTCGGCGCGAGGTGAACCAGGCTGGACGCGAGATCACGCCATCGGATGTGGAGTCGGCCCTGCTGCCGGCTCGCGAGGACGCTCGACCCTCCGCTGAATTTTCCCCGGACGAAATCGCCAATCTTTTTGAGTCGGACCACTAACAGACAAACCAACAACACAATAAACGGGACCAACATGAGCACAGTCACCTTATCCCCCACGCGGCCGGGCGCGAGCGAGCAGGCGCAGGCCAGCAGCGCGCATTCGCGCCTCAACATCCCTCTCAACGTCGAGAACTGGAAAAACCTCGACGCCGAGACGCAGGGCGAATTGATGTGGTTTCACCAGCATTGCCTGGATGAACGGTTGAGCCTCAAGGAATCCGGCCAGGCGCTGGATTATGACGAGTCCACCGTGTTCCGCGTGCTCAAGGGCACGTATGAGGGCAATTGGAAGAACATCGTGGCGGCGATCAAGAGTTATCGCCGCATTGTGCAGGAGCGCGGCACGATCCAGCGCAATGAGTTTGCCGAGACGCCGGTGACGCGCCTGATCGGGTCGGCCCTGGATTATGCGCTGGCGAACAATTCCATCACGCTGATCGTGGGCGAGTCGCGCATGGGCAAGAGCGTCACGGCGCGCTGGTGGCGTGACAAAAACAACCACGGCCGCACGGTGCTGGTCACCGCGCCGCCCTACGGTGGCACGCGGTTTTTCCTGTCGCAACTTGCGTCGGCGGTGGGCGTGAACAAAAACCTGAGCATCTCGGCGTCGATCGCCGCGGTGTATCGGGCGTTTAACAAGCATCGCATCCTGATCGTGGATGAGGCGCATCGGCTGCTGCCCAATGATCGCCGCGCCAACCCGGTGAACCTCGAAATCCTGCGGGACATTCACGACATGACGGGCTGCGGCCTGGCGTTGCTGGCCACGCAGCGGTTCGACACGGAACTCAAGAAGTCCGAGTACATGTTCGAGCAGCTCCTGGGGCGGATCGGGATGCCGGTGCGGTTGCCGCGCAAGCTGAACGAGGCAGCCATTGAACCCATCCTCAAACAATACTTCGCGCGTCCGACTTGCAAGGTGCTGGAAACGGCTTTGCAAACGGCGAATGAGATGGGCCGGTTGGGCATCCTGGTGGAGACACTCAAGGTGGCCAGCCGGATCGCGGGCAAGGCCAGTGAGAAGCTGCGCGAGGAGCATTTCTTCAAGGCACTCGCGTTGCGCAAACAGATGATGGGCGAGACGGTTTACGCTGCGAAATAACCCCGCGAATCACGCGGATGACACGAATAGAGGACCAATGAAACTTAACTCTTTACTCCAGCCCAAGCCTCCAGGGCAGGTGCAGGTCAACCTGGCAAATCTCAGCATTGCGGATGCGCTGTTTTTGAATGGCGTGATTGCCACGTTTTGCGATCCGAAACAAAACATCAGCGCCGAATGTTTGCGCTCGGGTTTGGCGTATCTGGCCTATGGCCAGGGCGGCAAATGCCAGGTGATCCACCGGCTGGATGCCGTGGATGGGCCGCATAGCCGGAATTGAGCGGCGAGCCGCCGCGGGCCATTGATTTCCAAAAAACACCAAACGAAAGGACCAAAATGCCAGCGAGCAAGGAAGAACTGCAGGAGCGCGCCCAATTGGTGCGCATTCACGAAGCAAATTGCCACATCGAACATCCCACGCCGGACGAGGCAAACTTTCGCATCGCCATCATGAAACAGCTCGGGACGGCGTACAAGCTGCGCGAGCTGCGCACCACCCAGATCACCGGCCCGGTGGCGGGCAATCCCACCACGGCGCAAATGAGAAAGCCGCAGGGGAAGTGAACGACCAAGCTCAGCGACGGCGCGAATAATTATGGACTCACAAATGCAACAAAGCGCGGATGTGAACGGCGGCACGCCGTTCGCTGGAGCGCGTGGTTATGCGCCACCGCTTCTCTATCACGAAGACATACAAGCAATGGAACAGCGCGCGCAGCACTTCCTGAAAACGGGGACAAGGAACGAGCGCAGGCTGTCCAAAAACCTGATGACTCTAATCGCATGGGCGCGAGCGGAGCACGACCACAGAGTAACGCCACGATGGCCGATTGGCGCATAACGACCCAAGCTCAGCGACCTGAGCGCAACTACTAACCAACTACTAAAATGAG